>Ga0302347_1001194_pt1 | contig 32532 bp, 27 predicted proteins | sample PhyWR1_FD_202178 | JGI IMG/M metagenome (GOLD analysis project Ga0302347, IMG submission 202178) | Leaf surface microbial communities from wheat plants in UC Gill Tract Community Farm, Albany, California, United States - DLSL W.R1 (v2)... | ecosystem: Host-associated > Plants > Phyllosphere >... | reverse complement strand
GGGCTTGCTCGCGATGGAATCAGCGCGGTCTTGCTGAAAAACCGCGCCGCCTGCATCGCGAGCAAGCCCGCTCCCACAGAACCAGGGCGATTACCGCCCGCCGCCCAAATCCAGAAAGGTGCCGGTAGTGTACGAAGCCTTGTCCGAGAGCAGCCAGACAATCGCTTCGGCCACTTCTTCGGGGCGCCCGCCACGGCCCATGGGGATGATCGGCTCAAGCTTGCTGACCCGACCCGGGTCGCCGCTAAGGGCGTGGAAGTCTGTAAAGATATAGCCCGGGCGCACCGCGTTGACGCGAATCCCTTCCCCCGCCAGCTCTTTGGATAAACCCAAAGTGAAGGTATCCAGCGCGCCCTTGGAAGCCGCGTAGTCGACATACTCGCCAGGCGAACCCAGACGCGAGGCCACCGAGGACACATTGACGATATTGCCGCCCTGCCCGCCGTAACGCGGCGACATGCGCAACACCGCATGCTTGGCACACAGGATAGGGCCCAGCACATTGGTTTTCAGGGTGTGCATGATGCGCAGCTCGGACAGTTCGTCGACCCGTGACTTGAGCCCCACGGTACCCGCATTGTTGACCAGGGCCGTGACCGGTCCCAACTGCTCGTCGACTTCGATAAACAGGCGGACGATTTCTTCTTCGTCGCTTACATCGGCACGCACAGCGATGGCCTTGGCACCCAAGGCACGTACCTGCGCCAGTACCTCATGGGCCGCGGCATCATCTGCCAGGTAGTTGATGCAGATCCGATACCCCTGCTTCGCCGCCAGTAAAGCAGTGGCGGCACCGATGCCGCGGCTGCCGCCGGTGATCACGATAACTTTATCCATAAATACGTGTTCCCCTCACAACGATCCAAATCTGGTCGTCAGAATAACCGCGAAGGCCCGGCTTTGTCAGGTCACTGACTGATTGTTGTCGTCTGCAGCCCCGGCCCGCTGGATATCCTGCATAAATTGCTCGGCAGGCAGGGGCTGACCCAGCAGAAAACCCTGCAGGGCATCACAGCCCAGAGTGGTTAAAAAACTCTGCTGGGTATCGGTCTCCACCCCTTCGGCCACAATCCGCAGGCCCAGTGCCTGACCCAGCGCCACAATGGCCGAGACTATCGCCGCATCGTCGCTGTCATGTTCCAGATCACGGACAAAGCCACGGTCGATTTTCAACTCATTGGCAGGCAGGCGCTTGAGGTACATCAGGCTGGAATAGCCGGTGCCAAAGTCATCGATGGATAAATCCACCCCCATCTGCGACAGGCGCTGCAACACCACCATGCTCGCATCGGCGTCGCTCATGGCGGTGGTTTCGGTGATTTCCAGGGTCAGGCTATTGGCGGGCAACCGGTGCCGTTCCAGTGCGGCAACAACGCTGTCGACCAGCCCCGAATAACAAAATTGCAGCGCCGACAGATTGACCGCGATACGCCAGTGGCTATAACCCTGATCAAACCAGATACGCATCTGCCGGCAGGCTTCGTTGAGCACCCAGTCGCCTATGGGGATGATCAGGCCGGTTTTTTCCGCCAGGTCGATAAAGTGCTCCGGCAGCAACAACCCCTGCTGCGGATGCTCCCAGCGCAACAGGGCTTCAGCCCCCACCGGTTGCTGGTTGCTGGCATCGAACTTGGGTTGGTAATGCAGGCGAAACTGTTGCAGTTCCAGGGCCTGACGCAAGTCCTGGAGCAATTGCAGTTGCTTGCGGGCGTTAATGTTCATCGACGCATCAAAAAAACTGTAGCCGTTTTTGCCCGAGCCCTTGGCGTGGTACATCGCCGCATCGGCGTTCATCAGCAGCTCTTCGGCAGTCAAGCCGTTACCGGGGTACAGGGCAATGCCGACACTCGCGGAGATCAACAGATCATGCTCATCAACCCGGAACGCTCTGGACAACAGGCCGACCTGACGCGCCGCCACTTGCGGTGCATCGTCGGGCTCAAGCAAGCGCACCAGCAACACAAACTCGTCGCCGCCAATACGTGCAAGGGTGTCCTGGCTGCGCAGCTGCTCGCGTAAACGCAGCGCCACCTCACGCAATAAACGATCGCCCAGATGATGACCAAAGGCATCGTTCACCGGTTTGAAACCATCGAGATCGATAAACATCAGCGAGAAACACCCGCCCTGCTCCGCCACCTTGCTCATCGCCTGACTGATGCGGTCCGCCAGCAGGATGCGGTTGGGCAGCCCGGTGAGGTTGTCATGCAGTGCCAACTGGGTCAGTTCTTCGTTGGCCTGGGTCAATGAGTCGGCCAGGACAGCGGTGCGGGCATCGAGGCGGGCATCAAAAATCGAGGTCAACAAGGCGATCACCAGCACCGCCAGGCTGGACACCAGCACCAGGTTATCCAGGCCCTTGCCGCTCAGCCCGTCGATGGCCGCGCCACAAAAACTGCCTGCAGGAAAGCTCGCCGCCGCCATGCCGGTGTAGTGCATGCCGACAATCGCCAGCCCCATGATCACCGCAGCCCCGGCCCGCGCCAAGCGTACATAAGGCGTTTGCCTGCGCAGATGAAAGGCTATCGACAGCGCAGCCGCGGAAGCCCCCACCGCAATCAGCAGCGACAGACCAAACAGAGTGGGGTCGTAATCGATTCCCGGCTGCATGCGCAACGCCGCCATACCGCTGTAGTGCATGGCGCTGATGCCCGCGCCCATGATCAGCGCGCCAAACAGCAATTGCAGTGCAGGCAGGCGCGGCTGGCTGACCAGCCACAAGGCAAAGCCCGACGACAAAATGGCCACCAGCAATGACCACAGGGTCAGCCCCAGGTCGTACCCCAGCTCCAGTGGCAACTCCAGCGCGAGCATCCCGATAAAGTGCATCGACCACACACCAAAGCCCATGGCCAGGGCGCCGCCACCGATCCACAGGTACAGAGTACGGCCTCGCGCCGTGGCGATACGGCCGCTCAGGTCAAGGGCGGTGTACGACGCCAGAATGGCGACACACAGGGAAATCAGAACCAGCGCAGGGGAATAACTTGCAGACACCATGGACCTTCTCGTGAGCGTATGCCGAACAGCATCCATGCCCGGTAAAGAGGCGCGATTGTACTGCTTTCAGGTGTCAACGTACCTAGGCAAGCGACTAAATCCTACAGAGGCCATCTATACCCTATAAATATTAGGTAAAAGGTAATGAAGTCCTGTTCGCCGGCTAACAAACCCCTATGTTCTCAGCCATACACTTGGGCGTCACCATAACAAAGAGATACGAGCATGCCTTTGCGACTTATTGCCTGCAAAGCAATACATCTCCTTGAAGGAGTACTTCGACCATGAAAACTGTCAGCCCGCGCCTGACCCTGATGACTGCCAGCGGGGTCTGCTCACTGATCGTGCTCGACACCAATATCGTCGCCGTTACCCTGCCGAGTATTGCCCGGGACCTGGGGGCCAGTTTTGTCGATATCGAATGGGTGGTCAGCGCTTATATGCTGGCATTTGCCGCCCTGCTGTTGCCCGCCGGAAGCATTGCCGATCGCATCGGACGGAAAAAGACCCTGCTGTGGGGCTTGAGCATTTTCATCCTCGCCTCACTCGGCTGCGGCGCGGCACCCAACAGCCTGCTGCTGGAAATCGCCCGCGCGGTCAAAGGCGTGGGCGCAGCCCTGTTGCTGACCTCGGCACTGGCGTCAATCGGGCATGCCTTTCACGACGATGTGGAACGAGCCAAGGCCTGGGCCTTCTGGGGCGCGTGCATGGGCGTGGCCATGACCGCGGCACCGACTCTGGGCGGGCTGATTACCGAGTACCTGGGCTGGCGCTGGATTTTCTACCTCAACCTGCCGGTTGGCCTGCTGCTGATGCTGCTGGTCAGGCATGCCATTGCCGAATCCCGCGACCCGCAATCGGCGCGGCTCGACCCCTGGGGCAGCCTGGCTTTCAGCGCCAGCTTGCTGTGCCTGATCTGGGGCCTGATCGAAGCCAATCGTATTGGCTGGGACAACCCGCTGACCTATGCCCGGGTATGTGCCGGGGTGCTGTTGCTTGGGCTGTTTGTGCTGATCGAGGCGGTGCAGCGGCGGCCCATGATTGACCTGCAACTGTTCCGTCAGCCGCGTTTTATCGGCGCCCTGCTGGGCATGTTTGCCTATGCCGGCTGTGCCCAGGTGATGATGACTCTGCTGCCGTTTTATCTGCAGAACGGCCTGGGTTTCAGTGCCATTGCGTCGGGCCTGGGCATGTTGCCGTTTGCCCTGACCATGTTGATCTGCCCGCGTATTGGCGCCCGCCTGGCATCGCGCTTCAGCCCGGCGAGCATGATGGCGGCCGGTTTGACGTTGGTCGGTTGCGGCAACTTGCTCAGCGCCTGGGCCGTGGACCATGGCGGCTACCTGAGCTTTGCCCTGACCACGGCAGTGACCGGTGCCGGGGCCGGTTTGCTCAATGGCGATACGCAGAAAAACATTATGGCCTGCGTACCCCGCGACCGCGTGGGCATGGCGTCCGGCATGAGTACCACCATGCGCTTCAGCGCCATTGTGCTGGCCATCGGCGTGTTTGGCGCCTTGCTCGGCAGCCATACCGAGCAGAACCTGCAGGCCAGCCTCAACGGGCAATGGCTGGAGCAGAATCACTTTATTGCTTCGCGGGTGGTGGCTGGGGATATGCAGGGGGCGTTAAGCCAATTGCCGCAAGCGGTGCAGGCACAAGTGCAGCCGCTGGCCACTCGGGCCTTTGTGGCGGGGTTTGCCGTGGTGTTGTGGGTGGCAGGCGTGTTGGGGTTGATCGGGGCATTGCTGGTGGGGACGTTGATGCGCAAGCCAATACCGCAACCCGGCCTGGTCATAACCCAATAACCTCCTGTGGGAGCGGGTTTGCTCGCGATAGCTTCACTGCGATCAATCTGAAAGCCCGCGTTGTTTGCATCGCGAGCAAGCCCGCTCCCACAGGATCAAAAAAATTCAGCTCAACTCAAACAACCCCGCCGCGCCCATACCGCCGCCGATACACATGGCAACCACGACAAAGCGGGCGCCACGGCGGCGGCCTTCGAGCAGGCTGTGGCCCACCATCCGCGCACCCGACATGCCAAACGGGTGACCAATGGAAATCGCCCCGCCATTGACGTTCAAGCGGTCATTGGGGATCTGCAGAAAATCGCGGCAATACACCACCTGACAGGCAAACGCTTCGTTGATCTCCCACAGGTCGATATCCGAAACCGTCAAACCAAAACGCTTAAGCAACTTGGGGATCGCAAACACCGGGCCAATACCCATTTCTTCCGGCGCACAACCACTTACGGCAATCCCGCGATATACGCCCAGTGCCTCAATGCCACGCTGTTTGGCTTCGCCACGGCTCATCAGCAAAACCGCCGACGCGCCATCGGAAAACTGCGAAGCGTTGCCCGCAGTAATGAACTCTCCCTGCTGCACCCATTTGCCGTCCTTCCACACTGGCTTCAGCGCAGCCAGATCCTCCAGGGTAGTAGACGGACGATTGCACTCGTCACGGTCAGCGATCACATCCTGATAACCCGCAGGCTTGCCTTCCTTGTCAAAGCACAGCTTGCGCGCCGCCAGTGGCACGATCTCGTCGGCAAACAAGCCCGCAGCCTGGGCCGCGGCAGTGCGCTGCTGGCTTTGCAGGGAGTACTGGTCCTGCACTTCACGGCTGATGTTGTAACGGCGGGCCACGATCTCGGCGGTTTCCAGCATCGGGATATAAGCCGTCGGCATGCACCCAAGCACCGCCTCGGACTGGGCGCGGTAGGTGTTTTTGTACTTGTTCTGGGTTAACGACAGCGACTCGACACCACCAGCCACGGCAATCGACATTTCCCCTGTCATGATGCCTTTGGCGGCCACACCGATACTCATCAGGCCCGAGGCGCACATACGGTCAATCGCCATGCCCGGCACCGTGTTGGGCAGGCCGCCAGTGTTGGCGCACAGGCGCCCTATGTTGTAACCCTGAGTGCCTTGTTGCGCTGCGGCGCCCATGATCACGTCTTCCAGCGATCCCGGCTCGATACCGGCACGCTCAACCACGGCACGTACCACATGGCCGCCCAGTACCGGCGCTTCGGTGTCGTTGAACGAACCACGGAAGGATTTACTCAGCGCGGTACGGGCGGTGGAAACGATCACAACGTCATTCAGATTCATGCTCAGGGCTCACTTCTCAAGAGGGTTGAAGGTGTAGCGGCTGATGGTGTCCACCACGCAGCCGGGGCGCTCGCTGCCCTCGATTTCGACGCTGATCCGCACCACTACCTGCAAGGCCTGGCCCAGTGTTTCGACCTGCATGATCTGACCATGCCCGCGCACCCGCGAACCGACCTTGACCGCTGCCGGAAAACGCAGGCGGTCGCTGCCGTAGTTGACGCCCATGGCCAGGTTTTCGAACTGCATCAGTTGCGGCATAAACAGGTTGGCCAGGGCCAGGGTCAGGTAGCCGTGGGCAATGCAGGCACCGAACGGCCCGTTGGCGGCGCGCTCGGGGTCGACATGAATCCACTGGTGATCCCCCGTCGCATCGGCAAACAGGTTGATCCGCTCCTGGGTCAGCAGCAGCCAGTCGGTACGGCCCAGGTCTTGCCCGGTGGCGGCGAGCAACTGCCCGGGGTTGCTGAATACTGTGCTCATGGTGATGCCCTCAGGCCTGTTGCGAACTGACGGGCAGCACTTCGCCAACCATATAGGAGGCGTAGTCGCTGGCCAGGAACACCATGACATTGGCCACCTCCCACACTTCAGCGGCGCGGCCAAAGGCTTCGCGGCTGGTGAGCTGTTCCAGCAGTTCGCTGCTGGAGGCTTTTTTCAGGAAGTCATGCAAGGCAATGGACGGCGCCACAGCATTGATCCGCACGCCGCTTTCCGCGGCTTCCAGCGCGCTGCAGCGAGTCAAAGCCATGACCCCGGCCTTGGCGGCAGCGTAATGGGCCTGTTCTTTCTGTGCCCGCCAGCCCAGTACCGAAGCATTGTTAACGATGGCCCCGGCGCCACGGCGCTCCATATGCGGGAGCATGGCGCGGGTCATGCGCATGGTGCCGGTAAGGGTGATGTCGAGCACCGAGGACCACTGTTGATCGGTCATTTCGGTGAGGCGTACCTGACCACCAAGGCCAGCATTATTGATCAGCACATCGACCCCGCCCAGCGCGTCTTCGGCGGCGGCAACCAGGGCTTGTACATCAGCTTCGACGGTGACGTTGCACAGTTGCCCGTATACCGCCTGCAAGCCGGTTTCGGCCTTGAGGCGTTCAACTGCTTCTTCGAGGCGACGCGGGTGGATATCGGAAATCATCAAGGCCCGGCAGCCTTCTTCGGCGCAGCGTTTGGCAGCGGCATAACCGATGCCGGCGCCGGCTGCGGCGGTGATCAATATCGACTTGCCAGCCAGTAGCTGGTGGCCCGGGACATAGGGAGGTGCTTGTCTCATGGTTGAATTCTCTGGTTAAAACTAAATGCCTACTGTGGGAGCGAAACACTCACCAATCTCAGCTACCCCACACCCTTTGCGGCGCAGGCGCTTCAGCCAGAATCTGGCCCATGGCAACCCCCACTTCTTCGGGCTGCCATTGCGCGCCCTTGTCGCGGGTCACGCCGGTGCGCCAACCATCCCCCAAGGACAGTCGCCCGCCCTGGCTTTCGATAATCTGCCCGCTCACATGGCCCGACAGTTCGCTACCCAGCCACACCACCAGCGGCGCAACGTTTTCCGGCGCCCAGGCATCGAAACCGCCGTCTTCAGGCTTTTTCACCACGTCGGGCATCGCGCTTTCGGTCATCGAAGTACGCGCCGCCGGGGCCAGGGCATTGGCGGTCACGCCGTAACGTGCCAGCTCTGCCGCCTGCACCAGGGTCAACGCGGCAATCCCGCCCTTGGCCGCGCTGTAGTTGGACTGCCCCACCGAGCCCTGCAAGCCCGCACCGGAGCTGGTGTTGATGATCCGCGCCGCCACCGGTTGCCCGGACTTGGCCAGATCACGCCAGCGCTTGCCCAGAATATTGGCCAGGCAAAAATGCCCCTTCAGATGCACGCGCATCACCGCATCCCAGTCGTCTTCCGCCAGGCTGATAAACATCCGATCGCGCAAGATGCCTGCGTTGTTGACCAGCACATGCACTTCGCCAAACGCTGCCAGGGCGGCATCGACGATATGTTGTGCTGTCGCAATAGTGGTGATGTCATCGGCATTGGCGATGGCCTGCCCACCCGCTTCGCGGATTTCGACGGCCACTTCTTCAGCCGCCTCGCGGCGAATATCGTTAACCACCACATTGGCGCCCTGCCCGGCGAACGCCAGGGCATAGGCCCGACCCAATCCTGCGCCTGCGCCGGTAATAATCACGGTACGTCCTGCACAAATTGCCATGTCAATGCTCCTAGAGGCGCTCAATAATCGTCACGTTGGCTTGCCCGCCGCCTTCGCACATGGTCTGCAAGCCATAGCGGCCACCGCTTTGCTCAAGCTGGTTGAGCAGGCTGGTCATCAACCGCGCGCCACTGGCGCCCAGCGGATGGCCAAGGGCAATGGCGCCGCCGTTGGCATTGGTTTTCGCCGGGTCAAAATCCAGCTCCCTGGCCCAGGCCATGACCACCGAGGCAAAGGCTTCGTTGATCTCCACCAGATCAATATCCTGAATACACATACCGGCTTTTTTCAGCGCGGCACGGGTCGCGGCAATCGGCGCAGTGAGGTGCCAGATCGGGTCGTCGCCCATCACCGACAAGTGATGAATCCGCGCCCGTGGCGTCAGGTTGTAGCGTTTGAGTGCTGCTTCGGAGACCACCAGCAAGGCAGCCGAGGCATCGCAGGTCTGGCTGGAAACCGCAGCAGTGATCGACGGAAACTCGGCAGACACCGGCTCCAGCTCGGCCATTTTCGCCAGGCTGGTGTGGCGCGGGGTTTCGTCGTCCCACACCCCTTCGCAAGGCACGATCTCATTGACGAAACGGCGCCCGCTGATGGCGTCCAGCGCACGCCGATGGCTTTCCAGAGCGTAAGCTTCCATCTGCTGGCGGCTGATATTCCAGTGATCGGCGATGCGCTGGGCGGCGTAGAACTGGTTGACCGGCTGGTCGCCAAAGCGCGCTTTCCAGCCTTTGCTGCCGGAGAACGGATCGCTGAAACCCAGCGCCTGACCGGCCAGCATCGCCGACGAAATCGGAATCTGGGTCATGGTCTGCACACCGCCCACGGCGATCACATCCTGGGTGCCACTCATGACTGCCTGCGCGGCAAAATGCAGCGCCTGCTGGGATGAACCACACTGGCGATCGATGGTGGTACCGGGCACATTCAGCGGCAAACCGGCGGCCAGCCAACTGGTGCGGGCAATATCACCAGCCTGGGAGCCGATGGTATCGACGCAACCAAAGATCACGTCGTCGTACTCATCGGCCGGGATCTGGTTGCGCTCCACCAGCGCCTTGAGCACATGGGCGCCCAGATCGATGGCATGGACATGGGCCAGGCCGCCCTTGCGCTTGCCGGTGGGGCTGCGCAGTGCATCAACAATATAGGCTTGCGGCATCGGTCAATCCTCGAACGTGTGACCGGGGCCCAGAGGCGCCGCGCCACTTAATACATGTTCGGCCACACGGGTCTTGTGCAGCGCACGGTCGCCCCAGGCGTTGTCCAGTGCCCAGGCGCGTTTCATAAACATTTGCAGGTCGACCTCCCAGGTGTACCCCATCGCCCCGTGCACCTGAATGCCGTGACGAGCCGCCAGCCAGCTGGCTTCGCAACTGGCCAGACGCGCCTGGGACACCCACACCCCGGCATTCGGTTCGTTGTGGGCCAGGGCGTAAGCCGCGCGATACAGCACCGGCTTGGCAAATTCGAGTTGGGTAGCGACGTCGGCCAGATGATGCTTGACCGCCTGAAAGCTGCCGATCGGCTTGCCGAACTGCTTGCGCTGGGCGGCGTAATCCACCGACAGATCGAGCATGCGCTGGGCCAGTCCGAGCAATTGCCCGGCCACCGACAGTGCGCCACGGTTGAGGGTCTGCGCCCACAGTGCACGGCCCTGTTCGCCCTGCGCCACCAGTGTCGCAGCAGCAGGTTGCCAACTGACCCGGGCCAGGCGTCGCGAGGCATCGATGCTGGTATGCCCTAGTACATCCACCAGGCTGCGTGGCACGGCGTGGACTTCATCACCGTGGGCCAACAGCAACAGATCGGCATTGGCAGCATCGGCCACCAGCGGGTTGACCGGGTGGCCGATGGCAACCCGCAAACTGCCGTCGGCAATCCCCGCCAGCCATTCGCCACGTTGCGCAACACCGTCCGCCAACCCGGCGATCAAGGCACTGGCCACATAAGCGGTGTCGGCCAGGGAATCAGGAATGGCGTAGTAGCCCAGTTCCTGGGTCATCAGTGCCCAGGCCACATCGTCCATGCCCAGGCCACCAAAAGCTTCGGGGATCGACAGTGCGGTCAGGCCCTGCTCGGCAATTTTGTTGCGTAAATCCGGGGAGCGGCCAGCGTCGGTTTCCCAGATTTCGCGAAGCATTTCCGGCGCAGCCTCGGTCATCAAAAAACGGCTGATGGCTTCGCGGAAGGTTTGCTGGTCATCGGTAAAGGTAAAGTCCATCCCCGGCCTCACTTCGGCAGGCCGAGCATGCGCTCGGCAATGATATTGCGCTGGATCTCGTTGGTGCCCGCATAAATGGGCCCGGCCTGGGCAAACAGAAAACCCTCCAGCCAGTCATGGCCGTCTGCGGCTTTACCGGTCAGTTCGCCGCTGGCACCAAGAATGCGCATGGCGGTTTCGTGCATGCGCAAATCCAGCTCCGACCAGATGATCTTGTTGGTACTCGACTCCGCGCCAATCTGCGCGCCACGGCTCAGCCGGCCCACGGTGTGGTAGGCGGACAAGGCGTAGGCTTGCGCATCCATCCACACCTTGCACACCGCATCGCCCAGAGCGGGGTCGCGGTCAGCGCTAGCACGGTTGGCCTGGTACAACTCCACTAATTTGCGCGCGGTGTACTGAAAGCGTGCGGGTGAGCGCAGCAGCAAGCCGCGCTCAAAACCGGCGGTGGCCATTGCCACATGCCAACCCTGGCCTTCGTCGCCAATGCGGTTTTCCAGGGGGATGTGCACGTCGTCGAAGAACACTTCGGCGAATGCATCCTTGCCGTTCAGGGCCTTGATCGGGCGTACGGTAACCCCCGGCGCATTCAACGGCACCATCACAAATGACAGGCCATGATGGCGGGCAGATGCAGGATCACTGCGAAACAGGCCAAACAGCCAGTCGGCAAAAATGGCCCGGGTCGACCAGGTTTTCTGGCCGTTGAGTACGTAGCCGTCACCCTTGCGGGTGGCCTTGCTGGTAATCGCCGCCATATCGGAACCGGCATTCGGTTCCGACCAGCCCTGGGCCCACATATCGGTACTGGCCGCCATGCGTGGCAAAAAGCGTTTTTTCTGCGCTTCGGTGCCGAACTCCATCAGGGTCGGGCCGAGCAGCAATTGCCCGTTCTGGTTGACCCGCATCGGTGCGCCAGCCCCGTAATATTCCTCTTCGAAAATCAGCCACTCGATCAGATCGCAACCACGGCCACCCAACTCGGTGGGCCACATCACCATCGACAGACGATTTTCAAACAGCTTGGCTTCCCACTGGCGATGCTGCTCGAACCCTTCGCGGGTGTCGTAGCTGGCCAGGGGCTCAGACGGCAGATTGGCCACCAGCCATTGGCGCACTTCCTGGCGAAAGGCCTTTTGCTTGGGCGAGTAAGTCAGTTGCATGGTCGGCCCCCTCAGAACTTGGCGTCGCGTTTTTCAACAAACGCGCGGCGAGTTTCAGCGGAGTCGGCACTGGTGTAGGCCTGCAGGGTAAAGCCCTGCTCCCAGCGGTATTTGTCTTCCAGATTGCCGTCTTCGATGCCGTTAAGCGCCTCTTTGGCGATACGGATCATGGCCGGGCTTTTCGCTGCGATCTTGTGCGCGATTTGCAGCGCGGTTTCACGCAGTTGCTCGCGGGGCACCACGCGCTCGATAAAGCCGTATTGCTGCGCCTCAACAGCGCCGATCTTGTCACCGGTAAAGAACAGGTAGCGGACCTTTTGTACCGGGAACAGGCGCTGCAAATGTGCACCGCCGCCCATGGCTCCGCGGTCTACTTCCGGCAGGGCAAAAGTGGCGCAATCCGAGGCCACGACGATATCGGCGGCGCCGGTAATGCCGATGCCGCCACCCAGCACAAAACCATGGACGGCGACGATGACCGGCAGCGGATTGCGATGCACGGCCTTGAAAGTGGCGTAGTTACCCGCGTTGACCTTGACGATCAGTTGCGGATTGGCGTCCAGTTCCTTGATATCGACCCCTGCGCAAAAACCGCGGCCTTCGGCACGGATCACAATCACCCGTACGAGCGGGTCCTGGCCCAGAGCTTCGAGGGTATGCGCCAGGTCCAGCCATTCCTGGCTGTTGAGGGCATTGACCGGCGGCCTGTCGATCACCAGCTCAGCGACGCCTGCGTCGATACTGGTGTGAAATGCGGTATGAGTTGCGCTGTTCACATGTGCTCCCGGGTTGGCAAAGGCATGGGAGCAGTATGGGAAGGCGCCGGGAGTGGATCATCGTCCGTTGAGACTAAAGCGGCCTGGCGCTACAAAACCCTGTAGCAGTTGACTCGCGAAGCGAGGCTACGTCCGGCTGCGCAGCAGCCTGGTAATGCAGATAGACCGCGATTACCGGTTTTACGACCGCTTCGCGCTCGAACGCAGCCTCGCTCCGCGAGTCAGCGGCTACAAGGTTCCGAGGGATGGCTACCCGCCCTCATCCACAATGGCCCTGGCGGTACTATTAAGCAGATTATGTACACGCTCGATCTCTTCCGGGCTCCAGTACCTCTGGTGCAATTGCAGGGCATGCCGCAGGTTGTGCATCGCTTCGTGAATCTCTGCCGGTCGTTCCTGGCCCAGCAGCGAGCGCCGACTGACCTCAATACGCATATGTACACCCTTGAGGGCAACGACCTGCTGATCAAGATATAAACGCCCTGGCTCGGTAATGCTGTAAGTTTTTTTATCGCCCTCAATGGCAATTTGCACCAGTTGCCCGGCCTCCAGAAAGGCCAATGCCGGGTATATCACCCCCGGGCTGGGGCTATAGGCGCCGTCAAACAAGCCTTCTATTTGTTGAATCAAGTCATAGCCATGGCGGGGCTGTTGGTTAATCAATTCCAACAGCAACAACTTCAAATCACCTGAAGCAAAGATCCGCGGGTTGCGGGCGGCACGCTCACGGCCCGAGTGCCTGGCATGCCCTGCGTGCGTTTGTGCTTCTGTCACGTGCGAATAGTGCTCGTTCATTTTTCTGACATCCCATAGCGAAAAATAGAACTTGAACAATAACTCAAATTATGACCAAAACAGCTCAATACAACTACTGAAACACATAAGATTAAAAATATTAAGATATAACTGATACAGCAAACATCGATACAACTTAATACTTACAAAAACACTTAACTCATACAGACCACACAAGCACAACTCTTACACAGCCTGAAGATGCAACCTACATTAAGTATTAAAAAGTATCACCATCCTCCGCGCAGCCTTACAAGAGAGACCTGACCCACCGGCAACTACCCCCTTCAAAACAGAGCCAAAAGCAAGAATCATTTCCATTAAGTCTAAGAGTCCGAACTTTCTGGTGTAGGAAACCCCCTTCAAAACGGAAGGCATAAAACTACGCAACAAACTACCTTTTACTATGTTGCCAATAATTCAAGTACGTAATACTTCTCCTCGCCTTGACAGCACACTCATTCAACAAGACAACCAAACAATCTTGTCGATGATCAGGCTTTTAACGCATCGAAAACCGGTAACTACAAAGTTCCGGCTTAACACTGAAGGACTGGAACACCATGTCCTCTTATATATCTAAACAGGTAACACACATGTTCAAGCAAGTAGTTGCAACTTCTCTCGTCGCTCTGGCTATCGGTTCTTCAAGTGTTTTCGCAGCAGAGTCGCGCTCCGATATCCGGATCACCGCTGTCATTCCGTCCACCACATTCTACGCCCAGCCAGTGAACAAGCCGGAATTCGGTACCGCAGAAGTCATGAGCTACAACATCATCACCAAAAAGCTGTCGTCCCTGGTCCAGCCGTTCGAGCTCAAAGCCTCTACTGGCTCGGTCAAAGCCTTCATCGAAGGTAACAGCTACCTGTTCAACGGTGCTTCTGCTCAAAACATTCCACTCATCGTCAAACTCGGCAGCACCACACTGACGGGTACTTCCTCAGAAGTAGCCGCTACCGGTACAGCAACTACTGGTGTTTCGCAACTGCTGGATATCTCTGCCGGTGTAATTCCTGCTGGTGCCACCGGTTCGTACAGCGCTGATTTCACCATCGTGTTCGAACCAGGCGCCTAAACCCCGCCTGCAGCGTAGCAATAGATTTAGCACGACAAGTATGCGTTCGGTCGGCACCCGCTGACCGAACGTAACTTGACGCCTTTACAGCCCGTTATCGAGTAATTCGAATATGTTTCCGATGACTCCCATCGCGGCGGCGCTTGCCCTGATGATTGGTACATCTGCATTTGCAGCCACGGCGACACCCGCAAGCAACGGCACTACGCCGCGTAGTTTGCTGGCTCAAGCCAAGGGTCTGCCAGCAGATTTCGAAGAGCATTTTTTCGATGTTCCTCTGGCGGTGCAAATCGAACGCGACGGGCAACTGGTAGGTCAGGCAATGATCGTACTGACCCGTGATGATCAACTGACACTTATTGACTTTACCGACCACGACGGCAGCCAGATACCGGTCGCTGAACGTGATGTCTGGTCTGATTTCCTCAAGCAGGGCGTTAGCCTTGGCAACTGCTCTGTCAACTGCCCGGAACAATTACTGGCAGTTCATTACAACCTGGAAAACTCTCTGGTATCGCTGCTCACGGCAAACGCCGAGCGTGAAAACCAGCAGAGCCAGTACTACGACCTGCCAGAAAACGGCAGCCGTGGCTTGATTGTGCGCAATCAACTTAATCTCAACGGCGGCCAGGAAGAAAACCTGGGCGGTCGTTTTGGCCTTGAGGCCAGCAGCAGCCTGGGCAATTGGACCCAGGGGCTGAACCTGCAACTGTCCCGTCAGGGCGGGCCGGACAACAACAAGCTTTACCACTCAGTTCATGAGGCTTATACCCAGCGTGAATTCGAAGGCAGCTTTCTTCGTCTGGGCTATTTCACCCCCAGCTCCGCTGGCCTGATCCGGCAAATTCGCACCTTCGGCGCCAGCCCCGATACGGCATTGGGTGTGATGTACGGCAGCTCCGACAGCCTGGCAATCGACCTGCCAAAGCCGAGCATCTACCCCATTCATGTCACGGCCAACCGTGAGGGCTCGGTGGAGATCTACCGCAATGGCCTGCTGATCAACACGCAACCCGTGCAGGCTGGCCTGCAAAGCATCGATACCCGCCCATTGCCGGGCGGTATTTATGAAGTAGAAGTGCGCCTGATCGAAGATGGCAAGACCACCAGCAGCACCTCAGAGTTGGTGTACAAGCCCAACAACTGGCGCAACCATGATCAGCGCTGGCGCTACAACCTGTTTGCCGGGCGTGAAACCAAGCTGCTGAACAACTGGGAAGATCCGTCCCGTGGCGAAATGACCGGTGGCGCTTCGTTCAACTATCTGGTGCACCCAAGCGTGATCCTCGGCCTGTCCGGGCGCAAGGTCAAAGGCGCCATGCAACTGGGCACTTCCGTCGACTGGACGCTGGCCAGCAACGCCAGCATTTATGCCAACGTCTATCAAACCAAGGATCACGGCACCGGTGCAGATCTGAACGCCCTGTACAACTACGGCACCGGCAGCCTGGTGTTTAATCACAGCCGCAGTTGGCTCGACACCCGCAATACTTACGAAACCCTGGCGGACGGAACACGCTTGCGCAAACGCGCGACCTTTGTCGGCCAGACCAGTAATTCGTCGGTCTCGATGAGCCACCGTTTCAGCCCCAAAAGTAGTGCCAGCGCCCGCCTTTCCTACACGCAAGGCTATACCAAGGGTTATGGCCTGGATCTGGGCTGGTCGCAAAGCACCCACTGGTTCGGCAGTGACGGTAACTGGCGTCTGTCGGTATTTGATCGGCCGGCCAGCTCGAGTACCGCAGACAAGCGTAACCGTGGTGTCGACCTGAGTATCAGCCTGGCCCTCGGCGGTCCGGGTGAACAATGGTCTGCCAGCCTGGGCTCACGTAGCTCCCGTGACGGAGCGCGCGATAACAACGCCTCGGTGACCTACAGCAAAACCTTGGAAGACCACTTGTTGCAAAGTGTCTCGGCCACGGCAACCACCGACACTTACGGTGTAGGCCTGTCCGCTCGGGCAAGCATGCAGAGCAATAGCCTCAATGGCGATGGCTTTGTGCAGCGCTCCTCGTATAACGGCAAGCTCTCCGGCGGCCTGAACCTGGACAACACCGTCGCAATCGGTGGCGGTAAAGCCGTAATGGCCAGTGAATACAGTGGTCGGGGCGCGGGCATGATTGTGGATGTGCAGTCGGATGTCGACGGCATCACCCTGCGTGCAGATGACATGAGTGGCAGCAGCACCATACTGCGCCCGGGGCGCAACTTTATCCCGCTCACGGCTTACAAAAACAGCTCGGTTAATTTCGATTTTCAAGGCACAGACGTACCAGCGGCCACTATTCAGCCAGCACGCAGCCGCTACCACCTGAACAAGGGCGGCGTCGATTATCGCACCATCAATGTGGTGCAAACCGTGACCGTGCTAGGTCGCCTGGTCGACCGCCAAGGCACTCCGCTCAAGGGCCATCACGTCATCAACCACGCCAGCCGGGGTATTACCGAAGTCGACGGGTTCTTCTCGATGGAAATGAATGCCCGCACACCAACGCTGGAAGTACGCCGCGGTGAGCAGTTGCTGTGCCAGTTCCGGATTGACACCGCAAACGCCAAGAAAGAGAAAGATGTGTTGCAGATCGGTGACTTGCGCTGCCACCCCGACACCTTGGCCGACTCGAAAAACAATCCGCAGATTGCCGGGTAGCCGACTAATATTAAAACATGCACTGGTTATTTATCACACGCATGCTTAACAGCGAGAATCTAAAAATGAAACACGTCTACTCCATCATTGGCCTTTTACTGATTTCGCTCAACGCCCTGGCAGGGCCCAATATTTCCCCGGGCACCGTGTATGACTACATGGACGCCGACAAAAGCACTTATTTAAAGCGCATATTCAATGGCGGCAGCAGCACTGCATTCGTACGTATCAAGATTCTTGAAATCATTTACAAGCCGGACGGCACGTCCGAAGAAGTCCCTTTGAAAGCCCAGGGGGGCAGCGTTCGCGACGGTTTGATGGCCAGCCCGGCGCGTTTGATAATTCCTGCAAACAGCACCCAGGGTTCGCGCTTGCTGTTTATGGGCAACCGCGACCATGAGCGCTACTTTCGCGTGCGGTTTATTCCGGTAGTGCCTGAAAAAGAAGACGAATTCGCCTTGAATCAGGAACAAGCCGAAGATTACAAAAAGACACTGTCTGCTGGCGTAAGTGTATTGGCCGGTTACGGCACCATCTTTATGGTACGCCCAAAAAATATACGGATTGACACGCGTATCGACGACACAAAAAACCAGTATTCGATCAAAAACAATGGCAATACTGTAGTCCTGGTTGATGAGTTCAAAGACTGTGCAACCAAGGACTCACAGGATTGCAAGCCCGTCACCAAAACTCATATCTTGCCGGGTCGCATCTTCCAGTTCAACAAGGAACCCGGCCGTCATTACCGCTTTACGCTGATCGAAGCCAATAAGCAAAAAATCATTGAGGTCAAAGGCTAATGCACTCCCCTGTCGGCAAAATCGCACACCTGGCTGTAGCGGCAACCTTGACGCTCTGGATGCTGGCAGGGTATGCAATCCGTGAAGAAAAAACCTTTGAAGTCACCGTCAGCATCCCGACTCCGGACTTTTATGTTTTGCCCAATGACCCGGGCTTTTTGGAGCGTGAACAAAAAATGGGCTGGGACATAAACCGCAAGACTCTGCTGCCTCTAAGCACATCATTCGACGTGCGCAATGCCAACGGCGGTATCACAGCGCGATTGGAGCATGAACCGGTATTGTCCAACGGGAAGGAGTTGATCAGCCTGAACGTGATGTTTAATCACCAGTTACTGACGCTGACCGACACCGAGGTTGTGTCCGAAAGCGTAGCAAACGTCGGTTCGCGAGTGCCATTGAAAATCGAAGCAATCGAGCCACAGGATGGATTTTTTGCGGGTGAGTATTATGGCAGTGTGCAAATTATATTTGACGCTCAGCTGGGTTCAGGTTGATAACGAGACCACAGCATACAGACCACAACTTAAGCAAATTCGACTAAACGGCATTCAAATGCACAACCAGCGATTCCACCCTAATAAAACACTTAGCCATTTCACCACTTTGATCGCGGCCATGCTTGTTACTCTTCTGAACTTCAGCGTTGTGCAGGCTGCAACAATGAACATTAAAGCAGAGTTCAAACCTGACCCATCAAATCCTCTTATCAACAAATTCGTCAATAAAACACCGTCTACCGGGTTCTGCGCACTCTACCCAAGCCTCTGCAAGCCAGATGACTTGTTCAGTTTACGCACGCAAATTTATTTTGTAAACAATGCAACTATCGAGGCCAATCATACTGACCCACGCCAAGGCGCCATATTCATTGTTCCCACGGAATGGAGAGACTTGGTGATTACAAATAACCAAAGTGGCGAGCAAGAAACCGTACAAATTCGAATCAAAGGATTTGGCTCGCAGTACCGAGTCAGCCCTAACAACGTTGTATCACTTGTTACCAATGGCGGGCCCAGTGTAGACACAGTTACGGCGCATGGCCGGCTATGGACAGTCCCCTGGATCACTGCACCAAATAATTGTGTATCTACCAATGGCTCGCTTTTATTGAACTCAACTGACTATACCTTCTTCTGGCTAACTTCATCACAGGGGTCATGCGAGAAGCAAGCAAAATTTGACATTCCCAATTTTCGCTACAACTACCTGGACTTCGCCTATGAATTAAGAACTCCAAACCCGCTCACTATGTCAACCGGAAATTACACTGGGGTGATCACTTATACAATCGGCCCAGAAAAGGATTTCGACATGGGTGATGTAATGATTCCGTCAGATGATTCTCTTACATTAAACTTCAGTTTAGATGTGCAACACGATCTAAAAGTCGACATCCCACCCGGCGGAGATAAAGTCGAACTGATTCCCAAAGGCGGTTGGCAACAATGGCTGCAAAAAGGCCGTATCCCCGAAAAACTATCCCGGGATCAAACATTCCTGATGTCTTCCAGTTCACGTTTCAAGATGCAACTGGCCTGTGACCGGCAAATCGGTGATACCTGCGCCATCAGCAACGGCAGCCATGAGGTACCGGTCGATGTACTGGTCAGCATGCCCAATGGGATCGCCAATGACGACAACTCTGCAGTCTCTCGTAAACCGCTGAGTGTTTCTACGGACCTGCTGTTCCAGCCCACCTTTTATGTCGAACAAAAACCTTCGACCCTGCATTTTGAAATCCAAAAGCAGTACGTTGAAGAAATGCTGACCGCACAAGGCAAGTACTCGGGCAATATCACGATCGTTTGGGATTCAGACATCTGATGCGCAGCCCTCAAATGGACTAGTCCGGCTCAGGGATTGCACTCGCCTTACAGGCTTCCATGCTGGGTCTTTATCCGTATAACTACGATGAGGCCCCTATGGAGCTTGCCCTGACTGACGAGCAGCGAATGATTCAAGGGTCTGCCGAGCGTTTTTTGACCCAGGTTGCCAGCTCCGCGGCGGTGCGCACGGCAATGAGCAGCGAACGCGGGTATGACATCGATACTTGGGCACAAATGGCTCAGGAGTTGTACTGGCCCGCACTGGCAATCCCCGAAACTTATGGCGGGCTCGGGTTGCGCTTTGCCGAGGTGTGCCTGTTGCAGGAGCAATTGGGCCGTTGCCTGTTGCCCTCGCCCTTTTTTGCCACCTGCTGCCTGGCCACCCCTGCCCTGCTGCTGAGCCGTAATGAAGCCCTAAAGGCGCACTGGCTGCCACTGATTGCCGCAGGCGCAGTTCGCGCCAGCCTGGCCTTTACCAGTGCACCGCGCTGGGACGATGGCGGCGTGCAGGTGTATGCACAGAGTTACGCCGGGGGCTATCGCCTCAATGGCGAGTATCGCTATGTAATCGACGGCGCAGACTGCGACTTGCTGATCATTGCCACCCGTACCCCGGGCAGCGTCGGCGAAGCCGGTATCCGCCTGTTTGCCCTGCCTGCCGACACACCCGGCCTGCAGCGCCAGTTGCAACCAACCCTGGACCAGACCCGGCGCCTGGCTACCCTCACCCTGCATGACGTTACCGTATACGACGAGCAATTGCTCAGCGAGCCCGGCCAAGGCTGGCCCATGCTGCGCGATGTGCTACAGATCGCCAGTATTGGTCTGGCTGCAGAACAGACTGGAGGTGCCCAGCAGTCTCTGGACCTCACCCTGGCCTATATCAACGGCCGTGAGCAGTTTGGCCGACGCATTGCCAGCTTCCAGGCCATCAAACACCGTTGCGCCGACCTGATGCTGGCCATCGAATGCGCCCGCTCGGCCAGTTACTACGCTGCCTGCATCGCTGCCGAGTGCCTGGATATCGACGGTGACCCAAGCATTCGCCAGCAACTGGGGGAAGCCGCTGCCACCGCGAAAATTTTTGCCAGTGAAGGTTTTTTCCAGTGTGCCGCCGAGTCCATTCAGTTGCACGGTGGCGTGGGCTTCACCTGGGAATACGACCCGCACCTGTATTTCAAACGAGCGCGGGCCAGTGAACAGATGCTCGGCACCCCGGCGTTTCATCGCGAGCAATTGGCCCGGCAGATTTTCGGAGAGCGCACATGAATATCGGCTTTAGCGCGGCAGATGAGCAATTTCGCCAGCAGGTGGCGCAGTGGATGCAGCAGCATCTGAACGGTGACTTTGCGGTCTTGCGCTTTCGCGGTGGCCCGGGGGATGAAGACTTTGCCCCCGAGTTGCGCAAGCGCTGGGAACAGGTGCTGGCCCAGGGCGGCTGGGTGGGCGCTGGCTGGGCCGTCGAGCATGGCGGCCGTGGCTTGAGCATCAACCAGCAAGTGATCTTTTTCGAAGAGTATGCCCGCGCAGGCGGCCCGGGGCGCATGGGCCATATTGGCGAAGGGCTGGTGGGGCCGACGATTGCGGCCTTTGGCAGCCAAGAACAGCAACAACGTTTTTTGCCGCCGATTCTGGCGGGCAGACACTTTTGGTGTCAGGGCTACTCCGAGCCGGGAGCCGGCTCGGACCTGGCCAATATCAAGACCCGCGCCAGCTTCGATGAAGATAGCGGGCAATGGTTGATCAGCGGGCAGAAGGTCTGGACCTCACTGGCCCATGAGTCGGACTGGTGCTTTGTGCTGGCGCGTACCGAGCCGGGCAGTGTCGGCCATCGCGGTTTGTCGTTTTTGCTGGTGGAGATGGACCAGCCGGGCATCCGGGTGCAGCCAATCCGGCAACTGACCGGCACCAGTGAGTTCAACGAAGTGTTTTTCGATCAGGCGCAGGCTTGCGCAGGCAACCTGATCGGGCAACCGGGTGATGGCTGGAAAATCGCCATGGCGTTGCTGGGGTTCGAGCGCGGGGTGTCGACCCTGGGTCAGCAGATGCAGTTTCAGAATGAGCTGGACGAGGTGGTGCGTATCGCCACGGCCAATGGCGCGGCGCAAGACCCGGTGCTGCGCCAGCGTATCGCGCAGGCCTGGAGCGGCTTGCGGGTGTTGCGCTACAACTCGTTGCGCATGTTGTCCGGGGTACAGGATGGCAGCCTGCGGCCTGAGGCGACGATCTACAAGCTGGCCTGGTCGACCTGGCATGTGGAGCTGGGCAAGCTGGCGATGGATGTACTGGGGCCGGAGGCGGAGTTGCTGGCCGGGGCGCCTTATGAGTTAACGCGGTTGCAGGCGCTGTTTCTGTTTACCCGGGCAGATACGTTGTATGGCGGCAGCAACGAAATCCAGCGCAATATCATTGCCGAACGGGCCCTGGGGATGCCGCGGGAGGCGCGGTAGTACTTAAACCCGCTCGCTGGCAAGCCAGCTCCCACAAGGCTAGGGCAAACCTGGGATATTTGTATCCAGAACCATCGCTGGCAAGCCAGCTTCCGCACTGACAGTGCAAATCCTGTGGGAGCGGGCTTGCTTGCGATGGCATCACTTCGGTTCGCCTGACAGACCGCAGCGCCTGCATCGCTGGCAAGCCAGCTCCCACAAGGCTAGGGCAGAACCTGGCATATTTGTATCCAGAACCATCGCTGGCAAGCCAGCTTCCGCACTGACAGTGCAAATCCTGTGGGAGCTGGCTTGCCAGCGATTGGGGCGACTCCCACAGGTTTTGCGCTGCTCACAAAATCAGGACCTTGCCGGGATCATTATGTGGGAGCGGGCTTGCTTGCGATGGCATCACTTCGGTTCGCCTGACAGACCGCAGCGCCTGCATCGCTGGCAAGCCAGCTCCCAGAACCTGGCATATTTGTATCCAAAACCATCGCTGGCAAGCCAGCTCCCACAAGGCTAGGGCAGAACCTGGCATATTTGTGTCCAAAACCATCGCTGGCAAGCCAGCTCCCACACTGACAGTGCAAATCCTGTGGGAGCTGGCTTGCCAGCGATTGGGGCGACTGAGCCTCAGAGCCAAATCGCATCCCATAAAGGATAGTCCCCCACCCGCGCTGCCAGCCCAGCCCGCAAGGGGTTGGCTATCACATAACGCGCCAGGTTTTTCAGATCTTCTTCACGACGCAGTGCACGATCATGAAAACCCTGTTGCCAGCACCTGCCCGTTCTACCCGTCGCACGGTTAATGGCCCGGGCACTCAGCGATTTTGTGCGCCTCATAATGTCCTGAAGCGATCCGTTTTGCAGTTCCACCAACCAATGAAAATGGTCAGGCATCACAACCCAGGCAAGGGATTTGGCTGCCCCTTGGGCCTGCTCACGACGCAATTGCTGGACCACTAGTCGACCAATCCGCCAGTCTGCAAATAGCGGCACTCGATTCAAGGTATTGGCGGTCAAAAGGTAGATACGCTCAGGCTGGGAAAAACGACCGCGTCTTAAATGGCTGGAGGCAGGATTTGTGGCCATAAGGACTGACTCATAATAGTTAGCCCCAAAGATTAGTTATGGCCGGTTGGATAAGCCTGGAAGGCTGTTGACTGAATATGTCATGACCACAAGACATCGCTGGCAAGCCAGCCCCCACAATGACAGTGCAAATCCTGTGGGGGCTTGCCAGCGATCAGCTAAAACGTGTACTTGCCGTTAAACGACAGATAATCCCTGTCCGCCATCGTCCGCCCCTGGGCAATATCCGCCGAACTCAAGTAAGCCACATACGTCAGCCCCAACTGGAAGTTGCCCAGGTACTTGAAATCGCCGCCCAGGGTCAGACGCTTCTCGGCACGCCCCAGCCCCGAATAGGCGCTGCCATCGATGTTCTGGGTCCAGGTGGCCTTGGTGGTCAAATCCCAGCCGTTGAACACGTTGGGATGATCGAAGTAGGCACCAATCCCCAACAGGCTCGAACCACGGGTCTGGCCGTCATACACATACTTGTTGAACGTGCCATCCGTGCCCGCCCCGCCACCGGTAATGGTCAGATCATCCACGCCCTGAATGCGCTGGTGCACCACTTCAGTCATCAAGGTGGTCTGTTGCGCCATAAAGGTCGGGCCGATCATGTATACAGCGTTCAAGTTACCCTGCCACACCTGACCACGGGCCGGTGCACCATTGCTCAGGTACACCGCCGCACCATCGCGATAACTCAGGTCACCGGCAAACTGCACAGAATCCCCGACTTTGGTGGTGAAGCTCATGCCGGTCAGTTTGATATTGTCAAAGTAACCCAACTGGTAGCTCGGGCCATTGCCGCTGCCACCCGCCTTGCCCAGCGAGGAATAGTGGGTCTGCCCGGTAAAGTCGAAAAACAGCGCCGGCACACGGTCGTGGTAGCGGTAATGGAACAGGCCGATTTCGGTGTTTTGCGTCACCCGGTAGCGCGTCCCCAGGCCCCACTCGCCACTGTCCCCCGGCTTGACCGAGCCGCCGTAACCGACAGCGGCCCCGTTGGGCAGATTGTCGACAATGCCTGGAGCAAGGCGAAAGAATTCCGCACCAGGGCCAAAGGTGTCACTGCCAAAGTAGTCGCCCACCGGATTGAGCTGGGTTTCTTCCCATTTGTATTGGTAGAAGCCGAGCAAGGCCAGATCCTCGTTGACCGACCAGGAACCCGAAATCTGCCCGACCGGCAAATACGCATCCTTGGCTTCGGTACCGGGCACGTTGAATTTTGTCGAATCCACCGGTGCCTGACCCTGGCTGATATTGGGCCAGAACAGGCTCTCGCCCCAGGCCACCAGGTGCCGCCCGGCCTTGAGCGACAGGTACTGGTCATCATTGACGGTGAAGTCGCCATACACATAGGCATCCAGCAACCGCGCCTTGCTGGCGCTGAGTTTGCGCGTGTCACGGCTGAAGTCGTTGTAGCGCCCGGTCTTGTTCACCGTGTCCGGTGAGTCGTTGTCATTGCGCTGATGATAAACCTCATCATAGAAATGACTGCCGCGCATCACCGCACCGAGGTTTTCGTGTTTGAGCATCAACTCGCCAAACACGCTGACCCGGTTGTTGATCAACGAGCCGCGTTTGAAGTTGCGCGTGGCATCGTCGTAGTTGATGTTGTTGAGGTATTCGTGATCCGGCTTTTCGGTACGCATCGAAGCCGTGTAGTTGACCGTCAGCGATGAATCCAGGGTGGTGTTTTCACCCAGTTCGATGGTCGGCGCCGCCAGCGCCAGACCGCTTAACCCGGTGAGTAAGCCGGCTCCCATAAATCCTGTGCATTGCTTGAACATGCCTTGCTCCTTTTTATTGTTGTTTTGCCCCGCGCAGCCGCCTGCGCACAGGCCATAACCTGTGGCAGATCAGCAGGTGGAGTCGGGGCTTATTTGCCGGCGCGACGGGCCGCTTCGGGGCCAAAGTCGCCCGGAGCAAAACCGCCTTTGTTCAGCACATAGCCGTTGCGTTGTTCGTTGATCAGGTTGAAGGCCAGGTAGCTGCCAGCATTGAGGTCGTGGTACAGACCGACACCGGCCTGCCAGGTCTGGGTTTCGGGGGCGTAGAAGTAGTTGACCATCGAAGTGCGCCACAGCTCGCCACGGTTGTCGTAGTTGTCGCCCATGATCGGGAACCAGCTGTCTTCGTCGATATACATCGTGCGCTTGCCGTACAGGTGACGGTTGCCGGGCTTGAGCACGCCTTCAAGCACCCATACGCGGTGCAGTTCGTAGCGCATGTTGTCAGGGTTGATATGACCCGGGGTCAGCATGCTGGCGTACTTCAGGTCGTTACCGTGCAGGCGCGCGGTGTTGTAGGGGATATACAGTTCTTTTTTACCGACGATATTCCAGTTATAGCGCTGGGCCGAGCCGTTGAAAATCCGCACTTCGTCAACCGTGATGGAGCCGCCGGAGCCCGGGAAGGCCATATCAAAACCGTACCCCGGGGACTGGCGCACACGACGGGTGCCGGGGTCGTAGCGCCAGCTCTGGCGCGGCTCGGTCTTGTCGTTCCAGTATTCGGTGCCAGTGTTGATTTCGCCCTTGTCGCGCTGCGGCAGCAGGGTTTCGTTAAGATAGAACGAGGAGTTGCCGGTGGTGTCGCCAATCTTGCCCGGCTCCAGCCCCGGCGCCATATTGCGCGAGTGCACTCGGCCCCAGTTGATATTGCCGTCCTTAAGCACATAGGCGTTGTCCGAGGTGTACTCCTCGGTCCAGGCGCGCACGGTAAACAGCGAGGCATTTTTCAGCAGCTCGATGCCGTTTTGCGGAATCGGGAAGGCTACCCCACCGGTGCGGGCTACTACGCCTTCGCCGTCATCGACCAGCTTGGCCACTGCGGCGTTTTCCAGGGTGGCCTTGCACACCGTATCGGAAAAGCGGAAGTCGCGGTGCGAGGGGTAAACCGGCATGCGAAAGCTCTGCGGGTAGAGCTTGAACAGGGCTTTCTGACCCTCGGACAGATGCCCGTCGTACTGGCTCAGGTTTTGCGCGGTAATCACGAACAGCGGCTTTTCGTTGGGGTACGGATCGATGGGGTGCTTGCCGGTACCTTCGAACTTCATCCCCGGCGGAGCGCCCAGCCATTGCCCGGAAAATGCCGGGATGGTACCGGCGCCATTGCCTTCCTTCTGCGCGCCTACGCAGGTCAGGTCCTTGCCCAGCCGGGCGATCTGATCGGCGGGGGCCTGAGCCTGGGTCAGGCCGCTATAACCGTGCAAAACCAGAGCGACTGACAGCCAGCCGCCCATGTGAGTGATACGTCGCATGGAGTTCTCCTTTTTATTAGTCATGCCAATGCTCGCGATAGCATCACCGCGTAAAAAGTCGGACCGAGTTGCCCGCATCGCGAGCAAGCCCGCTCCCACCTAGGTCTTCGCAGTCTCAGCAACGGTGAATGCCTTTAGCTCATTACCTGGCTGATGTTTGTTCACCAGCGGTTTGCCCAGGTTGAACCAGGCGGCCAGCGCCGGAAGCAGGAAGATCGCCCCCAATACGTTGACCAGAAACATAAAGGCCAGCAGTACGCCCATATCGGCCTGGAACTTGAGCGGCGCAAACACCCAGGTGCATACCCCCAGGGACATGGTGACAGCGGTAAATACCGCCGCCGTACCGCGCTGGCACATGGCGCGGTAGAAGGCTTCGCGCAGGTTTTGCCCTTCGGCCATTTCATGCTCGATGCGCTCGTACAGGTAGATGCCGTAGTCCACCCCTACTCCCACACCCAATGCCATCACCGGCAAGGTCGCCACCTTGAGGCCGATGCCCAGCAACGCCATCAGCGCATTGCACAGCACCGCAACAATCGCCAGCGGCACCAGGATGCACAGCACGGCACGCACTGAGCGGAAGGTCAGCAGGCAGAACAGCGCCACGGAAAAAAACAACGCCGCCAACATCACCACTTCGGCATGCTTGACCGCTTCGTTGGACGCCGCCATGACGCCGATATTGCCCCCGGCCAGCTTGAACTCCACCCCTGGCACCTGAATCCCCGCGATGATGCGTTTGGCCTCGGCCAGGACATGGGCCACAGTGGCGCCTTCGTGATCGCTCAAAAACACCAGGATCTGCATCTGTTGGCAGCCATCGGTTACCAGCCCCGAGTCCGGTGAATAGGCATAAGCGCCCTGCTGCAAGCCCTGGGCAGAACCCGGAATCGCCGCCCAGCGCGGGTTACCCTCGTTGTTGCCGGCAATCACCTGCTTGCCCATGCCCGCCACACTTTGTACCGACTGCACACCGGGCACTTCGCGCATCTTGAAATCGAAAGTTTCTACCGCCCGCATAACGGTCGGGTCCAGGCAGGCTTCGCTGCGATCGGCAATGGTCAGGAACACCGAGAGCACATCCAGGCCAATGGCGTAACTGCTGATTATTTTCTGGTTGTCCTGGTTGTAGCGCGACTCGGCACGCAATTCCGGTGCCCCGGAGCCGATATCGCCGATGGCCAGCTCCCGCGCCTTGATCGCACCCACGGCCAGCAGCAACAGGCTCAGGGCAAACACCCACAGTGCTGGCCCCGGCGTGGCCAGTGCCGACAGACGCCACCACAGCGGGTGACGGTTGCTGGCAACCCGCGCCTGGGCCGTCAGCAAGCGCGGCTCAAGGCGCAGGTGAGCAATGATCAGCGGCAGCATGATTTTGTTGGTGATGATCATCAGCATCACGCCGATACAGGCCGTAACCCCCAGTTCGTGAACGATGGGGATATCGATCAGCATGATCACCCCGAAACCCAGGGCGTTCATCAGCAGGGCCAGGGCACCGGGGATAAAGATATTGCTGAACGCGGCCTTGGCCGCAGTGACCGAGTCACTGCCCGCCAGCACTTCCTGCTTCCAGGCGTTGGTCATTTGCACGGCGTGGGACACGCCGATAGAGAAGATCAGAAATGGCACCAGGATCGACATTGGATCGATCCCCAGCCCCAGCAACGGCAACAGGCCGAGCAGCCACACCACCGGCAACAGGGCAACCAACAGCGCCACCAGGGTCAGGCGCAGCGAACGCGAATAAACCCACAACAGCGCACCGGTAATCAGGAAGGCGATGGCGAAAAAGCCCATCACCGTATTCAGCCCTTCCACCACATCGCCCACCAGCTTGGCAAAACCGACGATATTGATTTCGATATCGGCGCTGGCGTATTTGCTGCGGATATCTTCCAGGCGCTGGGCGATTTGCACATAGCTCACCGGTTGCCCGGTCTTGGGATCGATGTCCTGCAAGTCGGCGCGCACCATGGCGGACTTCAGGTCATTGGCCAACAGCCGGCCGATCTGCCCGGAGCGGGCGGCATTGCTGCGTACCTGCTGCAAGTCTTGTGCAGTGCCAGCGTATTGCGGTGGCACCACCAGATCACCGACATAACCGTCTTCGGTGATTTCGATATAGCGCACGTTAGGGGTAAACAGCGAAGTCACGCTGGGGCGGCTGACCCCGGAGATATAGAACACATCATCGGTGACCTGTTGCAGGGTCTGCAGGAACTCGGGGTTGTAGATATCCCCCTCGCCCTTCCAGTGCACGCTGACCAGCAGGCGATTGGCACCGGTGAAGATACGGCTGAAGTCGAGAAAGTTAAGCATGTAGGCATGACGCACCGGGATCTGTTTATTGAAACCGGGGTCCAGGCGTACCTGGGTGGCGCTGTAGCCAAGGGCCAGGGTCACCAGCAGAAAAAAGCCGAGCAGGACTTTGCGCCGGGCCATCAACTGCTCGGCGCAGCTGTTTACAAAGCGCTGCATGGGCGACAACTGGAGGGCGCCGGCCATTAGCAGCCACCCCCACAAACAGCAGATGAAAAGACCATAGCGCCCATGCCCGCGTTCCCTCGCACACTTGTTAGAAGTGATCGCGATAATCAAACGGCCCCGAACCTGGAACATCGTCCATAAGGGTTAGGCTGTTTGAGGGAGTGCGCAGGGCCGGTCGTGAACCAGTCTCTTAGCAGTTGCCGCAGGAATGAGGCTGCGCAGCCGAACGTAGCCTCGTTCTACTCGTCAACTGCTACAGCGGGGGCTCACTCTTTGCTGGCCTTGAACGTCAGCTCGCCCTTGGGCCATTTGGCCGCTTTGGCGGTGACCGCCTTGAGGGTCTTGGTCAGGCCTTCCTGGAGCTGGTCATGGGCAGCGAAGATCAGCATCACGGTCTGGCCTTCCTTGAATACGATGCCTTCACCCAGCGGGGAATTGACATAGGCGTAATCGCCAATGCCGTAGATAGTCATTTTGATATCGCGGAATTTTATTTCGAGCTTGCCACCTTCACGGCTGGGCAAGACTGCAGCGCGAAAGTGGTCACCCACCTTGAGCCCAAGACCTGGCTTGTCATCTACCACCAACGCTGCTTCGGTATCGATTTCAGCGATGTAAATACCTTCTGCGTTCTGCTCCGTGATGTACACAAAACGGGACTGGAACAGTTTGACCAAACGTGCCCGCAAATCCCCCAGAACAAACAACGCATGCATTTCCAGATTGCTGACTGCCAACGATAAACCCTCGAAAATTTGAAGTGGAGCTGCCAGAACAAATGACAGGCAGCAGAAAAAAGGCCACGGCCCACTTATTTTAAAAAAACGGGTACAACAAAATCTCCTGACTGCTTGAGTCAGGAGTGGCATGTGGCATCAAGACTAAAAAATACAACCGGAGCACCATTCTACCGGCTCATGCCCAAAGTTGGGTATACACATCCACTACTCTGTCATGTATTGCACGATTTTTTTGTCATTGGAGCCCGCTGCAACAGGGCTTTCGTCGTTAACTGCGCCGCTGGCGGCCAACAACTGCCATACTGGCCGAAAAATCAGCCTGGCCCATGCCGCCGGGTTGTCCGGCTTCATTACCTCGAAGGGAAAGCGACACGTGACGGAATTTGATATTGGCGAATTTTTTATCCGCGGCGAGTCCAAAGAAGTCGACGGCGAGTTTCAGGCCGTGATTGTAATGCGGGCCAAGCCACCGTTGAAAACCGTGACTTACCATCAGGTCGAGAAAGACCGCTGGTTCAAGACCGCGGAACAGGCTGAGATTGCCGCCAAGGGTTCAGCACAGGAATTGAAGCTCGCCGTGGACGCAGGCGCCCTGAACGCTTCTTGAAACTCACCCCCCCATCAAGCACGCTGAGCCCGAACCTGCATTGCGCAAGCGTTGGCGCTTAGCTGCGCCAACCAGGCAGCGCGACACTCTTCAGCTTCCAGGCGGCTGGAGAACGCCGTACCGCGCTGCTCACCGTTGACCAGGACAACCCAGCAGACCTTCTGCCCCATGGCGCGCAAACCCGCTGGCACACCACTGCCGATCATCACGGCAACATCAACCCGATTGGACATGATGGCTACTCCACCTATTTAGTTAGTCACCTAACGATGTCGGCCATCTTAAAGAGTTAAGGTCAGTGGAAAAAGCTATGCCCTGCATAGCTGCATTGCATCAGCGGTAACAATGCCTGCCTCAAGCCGGTGGTTTCTGATCGAACACCGAGCGCCCGCCCTCTTGCGGGATATTGAAAAACGCCTTGTCCAGCACCCCAAGCCCCTCCCCCACATTGGCATTGAAGTTGGCCGAATGATGGATATAGCGCTGGCGCAGCAAGCGTTCCTGAACGGCTGTCAGCTTGATGGCATTTTTGCCCAATTGGTTCTTGAGCCTTGCAGCAATGGGCACCAATTCTTCTGGCAAAGCGTCTTGCGCAGCGGTCAAGGCAACAAAAGGCACACCTTGCTCGCAGGCCAGGCCATGCATGAGCCGCAAGTAAATCCGCGAAAGATGACCGTATATCCGACGCTGCATAAACACTGCAGCCTGTACGCGTTTCATCGGGTCCTCACGGCTGCCCGCCTTGCCTTCTTCAGTGAATACCCGGACATAGTCATGGGGCGCCTGCGGATCAATCAGGTCCTCGCCTTGCCAGACCTGCAACTGTGCCTGGGCCTGCTTCCAGGCCTGGGTCAGCCTGACAGGCGTGGATGGGCTCACCAGATTGGTCTGCCAACGGGTCAACTGCACCTGCTCCTGCATGTCCAGCGGGTAACCGCCGCCCAGATCGGCATGAGCACCGGGCAGCGCAATGTCCAACGGCCATTGTGGAGCGATACGGGTCAGGGCAAAGTTGCGCCGGCTTTCATCCCGGGCGCACAGTTGTACCACCTGCCGTGCGCAGTCAGGGCCCAGGTACAGATCAAGGCCAGGGTTGATGTCATCGCCCACATCGCCGAAATCTTCCAGCCCGCCCATCGCCGCTACCGTATCGAACAAACCGATGAAATCGATGGAGCACTTGAAGTCCGGCGCCAGGGCGAACTGCTGCTTGAAGGGTATGCTTTTTACTTGATTGGCAAAATGCCGGGCCGCCGCTGCGCCACGACTGAATCCAAACAGATCCAGTTGCAAACGGCTCAAGGTGTGCGCTGGCAATAGCCGCACAAACTGCCCAAGGCATTGGCTCAGCTGGCCTTGAGCCTCATCAGCCTTGCCCAGCACACCGGTACGCCCACGGCCGTAGGTCAGGCCAGGAAACGATGTATCAGCGGCGCCTGTGGTGGTGCCGATACCGCCAATATAAAGCGAGGTTACGGCTTGGCCATGGTTGAACGTGGTTTGCACAGGGTAATGCTGATGCAGCCGGGCGATATTGGTCGGGGCTGTGCCATAGCTGCTGTCGGCAGCGACGTTCAGGCCTTGTGCCTGGCGCTCCTGCCCCAACTGGCTATTGAACTGGTTATTGGCCGTACCATCGAAAAAAATACCGACACGTAACACGTTCCCTGTATTGCTTGAGTGACTCACGACCTTGGCCCTCGATCAATTCAGATGCGTGCAAAAATACCGTGCCAGATACTTGGCAACGCAACCAAAACCTTCGGTTCAATATTTACTGGAAGTTTCACAGGGGATTACAACAAGGTATCCGGCCGCAGTACGAATGACTGCACAGCCCGGCAAGCTGCCGGAACCGCAGGGCGCGGCTCCGGCAAGGTCAGGCGCTTAGGCTTGACGCTGATGCTTGTCGATTTGCTCGTGACGCTCTTGAGCTTCGATGCAGTACTTGGTGGTCGGGCTGATCAGCAGGCGCTTGAGGCCGATTGCATCGCCACTGTCATCACACCAGCCGAAGCTGTCGTCCTTGATGCGTTCCAGAGCCTGCTCCAGTTGAGGCAGCATGCGCTGGTCGCGGTCGATGGCGTTCACTAGCCAGGTGCGCTCTTCTTCTACCGAAGCGGCGTCCGCAGGGTCGGCCGGAGTGTCAAGGCTCTCGATCGCGATACGGTTCTGCTCGATACGCTCGTGGGTTTCGACCTTCATGTTCTGCAACAGCTCGCTGAAAAAAGCATGTTGCTCGGCATTCATGTAGTCATCCGCCGGCATGGCCAGCA
>Ga0302347_1001191_pt1 | contig 32630 bp, 31 predicted proteins | sample PhyWR1_FD_202178 | JGI IMG/M metagenome (GOLD analysis project Ga0302347, IMG submission 202178) | Leaf surface microbial communities from wheat plants in UC Gill Tract Community Farm, Albany, California, United States - DLSL W.R1 (v2)... | ecosystem: Host-associated > Plants > Phyllosphere >... | reverse complement strand
AGCGCCGCAGTATGTTTTGCCCCATCGGCGACCTGATCGGTGGTTCCCGCGAGCAGTGAAGCAGCGCCCAGCAAAATATCCGACCCGAAAATAAAGATGCCAGTCAGCTTAACTGACTGGCATTAGGCCAAGGCCGGATTTTTTATTCATCGAATCACTGCATCCACGGCGGAGGCGGCTCTTCGGCCTTACTCGGTGGCGCATCATCTGCGGCTCGCACCGCTTGACGACGTTCTTCGTCCAGACGGGCCGCTTCGATCTCGCGGATCACACCGCCGACATCCGCCAACTCTTCAGGCTCATCAAACTCGCCGGTCAACACGCTGGTCGGCTGCAGGGTGCCCGCTTCGTAAAGCGCCCACATTTCCTTGGCGTAGCGGGTTTTCTTCAACTCCGGCGCAAAGCGTCCGAAGTACAAAGCCATGTTGCCCACGTCACGCTCCAGCATGTTGAACGCGTGGTTGTTACCCGCCGCATCCACCGCCTGAGGCAAGTCGATAATCACCGGGCCGGTTGGCGTCAGCAACACGTTGAACTCGGACAAGTCGCCGTGAACCAGCCCCGTGCAGAGCATCAGCACGATCTGGGAAATCAGGTACGCGTGGTATTCGCGCGCCTGATCCGGCTCCAGCACCACATCGTTCAAGCGCGGTGCCGCGTCGCCGTATTCATCGGCCACCAGTTCCATCAGCAGCACGCCTTCGAGGAAGTCGAACGGCTTGGGCACCCGTACACCGGCGCCCGCCAGCCTGAACAGGGCGGCTACTTCGGCGTTCTGCCAAGCGTCCTCGGTTTCTTTACGACCGTACTTCGAGCCCTTGGCCATCGCTCGGGCCTGACGGCTGTTGCGAACCTTGCGACCCTCCTGATATTCAGCGGCCTGCCGGAAACTTCGTTTGTTAGCCTCCTTGTAAACCTTGGCGCATCGCAGCTCTTTGCCGCAGCGGACCACATAAACAGCTGCTTCTTTGCCACTCATGAGTGGGCGCAGCACCTCGTCGATCAGACCGTCCTCGATCAGGGGTTCTAAGCGTTTTGGAGTCTTCATCAGCTTTTATTGTGGGTCCTTTGTTACCAAACACGCGAATGTCACTCGTTATACGGCAATCCACTCACTACGGGGAGAGGGGGACCGTGCAAGAGTCGCTTGTAGGCACGCCATGTGCCAAAAATCCCGACGTTAGCCGCTCTGGATAATAGACGAGCGCCAACCATCGGGCATCGACTAATCCCGTTGATTCAGCGCGCACCCTACTAGAGCCGAGCAAAATGTATGCAGGGCGTTTCCGAAAATAGCCCGATCACTGTCGGAATAACTCGCCGGGCGTGAAGCCAAACATTTTTTTAAAGGCGGCAATAAAGGCCGACGTGGATTCATAACCACACGACAACGCCGCCAGGGTCACGCTTCCGCCCTCCTCCAGCACCCGCAAAGACGACAGCAAACGCATACGCTGGCGCCAACTGCGAAAACTCATGCCGGTTTCCCGGTCAAACAACCGCATCAGGGTTTTTTCCGACGTGCCCAAGCGCTCTGCCCACACGCTGAGGGTCACTTCAGCCTCAGGGTTTTCAATCAGCTCATTGCACAGCGCCAACAACCGCGCATGACGCGGCAATGGCAGCGAAAAACCCACCTGGTTCAGGCCCGCCAGTTGATCAAGCAACACCTGCACCAAACGTTCTTCAGGGCTGCCGCCTTGTGGATACTCCACCGGCAAGGCGCAAAAACGTTTGATCAGCTCGCGCGCCAGCGGTGTCACCTCCAATACCCGGCAATGTTCGGGTGCCCACAGGCAATCCTCACGGCGCACGTACAGGCTACGCATCTCGGCGCGCATCGAGGTCACCACCTCATGCTCCAGCCCGGCCGGGATCCAGATGCCCCACTGCGGCGGCGCATAAAAACTGCCTTCGTCGGTGTGCACACCCAACACGCCACTGATGGCATACGAAAACTGCACCCAATCGTGTCGATGGCGTGGCGTCCACGAGCCCGCGCCCAAACTCTCGGCGCGCGCGTACAGCGGCCGAGGCAAGGTTGTGAGTGCAGGAATGGCACGTTCGGCACCACGTTGTCCGTTTGGCGGCATTGGTTGGCCTTATGTCGCAAGACGTCAGATAAACCCGACGTTAGGCTAAGTCATCAATTCTTACAATGCTCTGGTGCCCACGATGCCTGTGTTCAAACACCTCAAACGCCTGTTCACAGACTGGTTTCTGTGCGGCATGTTACTGGCGACTTTACTCGCCTACGTCTTCCCGACGTTCGGCAGCACTGGCGGCGGCATGCACGCGGAAGTGGTGATCAACATCGGCGTGTTCCTGGTGTTCTTCCTGCACGGGGTCAACCTGTCCAGCGAACAAATCCGCCACGGCCTGAAAAACATCCGCCTGCACTTCATGGTTCAGGGCTTCACCTTTATCGTCTTTCCGCTGATCTGGGTGGTCGCCAACACACTGCTGGGCGCGCACATTCCGCCGCTGCTGATGCTGGGGTTCTTCTACCTGTGTGCCCTGCCTTCGACCATCTCCTCGTCCGTGGCCCTCACCGGCAGCGCGGGCGGCAACGTGCCTGCGGCGATTCTCAACGCCAGCCTGTCGAGCGTACTGGGGATATTTCTCACGCCATTGCTGGTGAGTTTTGTAGTCGGCAGTGGCTCGGGCGGTATCGACCTGGGCTCAACCCTGCTCGACCTGTGCGCCATGCTGTTACTGCCATTGGTGCTTGGGCAACTGGTGCGCCCGCTGTTCGGACGCTTTTTCGCCCGCCACAAGCGCTACACCAATATCTGCGACAAAGTGGTGATCTTGCTGCTGGTGTACGCGGCGTTCTGTAACTCGATGGTCTCGGGCATGTGGCAACAGCAAGGCACCTCGGTGATCTTCAGCGCTCTGGTTGGCAGCGCGATCTTGCTCGCCATCATTTTGTGGCTGACCACCCGCACTGCGCGCGCCTTGAAATTCAGCACCGCCGATGAAATCGCCGCTGTGTTCTGCGCCAGCAAAAAATCCCTGGCGGCGGGCGCACCGATGGCGGCCTTGATCTTCGGCGCCAACCCCGGCCTTGGCCTGATTTTGCTGCCGATCATGATCTACCACCCGCTGCAATTGATCGTCTGCTCGGTGATGGCCGAAAGCTACGCCAGCCGCAATCAGCGAGAAAAGGCCGAACAAAACGCCACGGCCGTGGCCGCCAGCTAAGCTTCATCTTTTTTGTGGGAGCGGGCTTGCTCGCGATGCAGGCAACGCGGTCTTTGAGTTAACCCGCGTCGATACAATCGCGAGCAAGCCCGCTCCCACACACATTAGTCCCGCTCAAGAATCGCCGTCACACCCTGCCCACCGGCCGCGCAGATCGAGATCAACCCTCGGCCCTGCCCGGCCGTAGCCAGCAACTTGGACAAGTTGGTGACGATGCGCCCACCCGTCGCGGCAAACGGATGCCCAACGGCCAGCGAACTGCCTTTGACGTTCAGCTTGCTGCGGTCAATGGACCCCAGCGGCGCCTCCAGCCCCAGCCTTGTCTGGCAGTACTCTGCGTCTTCCCACGCCTTCAGCGTGCACAGCACCTGGGCGGCAAACGCCTCATGAATCTCGTAGTAGTCAAAGTCCTGCAAAGTCAGGCCATTACGCGCCAGCAGCCGTGGGACCGCATACACCGGCGCCATCAGTAACCCTTCGGCCCCGTGTACGAAATCCACAGCCGCCGTTTCGCCATCGCGCAGGTAAGCCAGCACCGGCAACCCCCGCGCCTTGGCCCACTCCTCACTCGCCAATAACACCACGGACGCGCCATCAGTCAGCGGCGTCGAGTTACCCGCCGTCAAGGTGCCTTTGGCGCTGCGCTCGAACACCGGTTTTAGCGCGGCCAGCTTCTCCAGGGTCAGCTCGGGGCGCAGGTTATTGTCGCGGCGCAGCCCCTGAAACGGGGTGAGCAAATCGTCTTCCCAGCCCTCGTGATACGCCGCCGACAACGCCTGATGGCTGTGCAAGGCCAAGGCATCCTGCTCGTCCCGGGGGATATGCCAGGTTTGCGCCATCAACTCGCAGTGCTGGCCCATGGACAAGCCGGTGCGCGGCTCGCCATTACGCGGGAAGGCCGGTTTCAAAAAGCTTGGGCGCAATTGCAGCAAGGCTTTGACCTTGTCCAGCGGCGCCTTGGTGCGATTGAGCTGCAACAGCCATTTGCGCAGGCCGTCATTCAGGCCAATCGGCACGTCCGAGGCGCTGTCGACACCCCCGGCAATCGCACAGTCAATCTGCCCGAAGGCAATTTTATTGGCCACCAACAATGCCGCTTCCAGGCCGGTGCCGCAGGCTTGTTGCAGGTCATAGGCGGGGGTTTGTGGTGACAGGCGTGAGCCCAGCACGCACTCGCGGGTCAGGCTGAAGTCCCTGGAGTCCTTGAGCACCGCCCCGGCCACCACTTCGCCCATGCGCAACCCGTGCAGGTTGTAGCGCTCAATCAGCCCCTCCAGCGCAGCGGTCAACATCGTCTGATTGCTGGCCGTCGCGTAGGCTCCGTTAGCGCGGGCAAATGGAATTCGATTACCGCCAATAATGGCTACTCGACGCAAACTCATAAGATGTTCCCTATTCTTTCAAGGCTATTGATCGTTACAAGCGTAGGTCCTATCGCTGATAACGAACGACCATGACGTGTTTGTGGTCAACCCTTTGAACCCCATCTGTCGGAGAGTGTTCCATGTCAGACCGTTATATCGACTTTGCCAACTCATCCATCGGCCACCGCGTGGTTGGTGCATTGGGTCTGCCGTCACCGGTACGACTGGAACGCTGGCAAGCGGGCCGCCTGCGCCCGGTAGAAGGTGCGCTGTTGTTGGGGGGCGGTGCATTGGCCGCGACGATCGGGGCTTTTGCGCAAAAACTCACCGATGCCGTATTCGCCTACGGCCCCGGCGAGTGGTCGGCCAACCCGTGGATACCCGGCCAGGGGCCCAAGCTCAAAGCCGTGGTGTTCGATGCCAGCGAACTGCTGCACACCGACCAGCTCAAACAATTGCGAGAGTTCTTCCAGCCACTGCTGCGCAGCCTGGCGCCCAGCGCGCACATCGTGATCCTCGGCCGCGCCCCCGAAACCCAGCGTGATCCGTTTGCCGCCAGCGCCCAACGCGCCCTTGAAGGCTTTGCCCGCTCATTGGCCAAAGAGCTGCGCAGCGGAGGCACCTTGCAACTGCTGTATGTCGGCGAAGGGGCAGAAGACCAACTAGAAGGCGCGCTGCGCTTTTTCCTCTCGCCCAAAAGTGCCTTTGTCAGCGGCCAGGTATTGCGCCTGAGCCCCTGCGCCACGCAGGTGCCGGACTGGACGCGGCCATTGGCCGGGCGTAAAGCCTTGGTCACCGGCGCAGCGCGGGGCATTGGTGCGTCGATTGCCGAAACCCTGGCCCGCGACGGCGCTGAGATGGTGTTGCTCGACGTGCCTTCAGCCAAAACCGATCTCGATGCACTGGCCGCGCGCCTGGGCGGGCGCAGCCTGGCCCTGGACATTTGCGCCGCAGACGCCTCCGCGCAATTGGTCGAACACCTGCCGGACGGCATCGACATCGTGGTGCACAACGCCGGCATCACCCGCGACAAAACGCTGGCCAACATGACGCCCGAATATTGGGATGCCGTGCTCGCGGTCAACCTCAACGCGCCGCAAGTGCTGACCAAAGCCCTGCTGGACAGCGGCACCTTGCGCGATAACGGCCGGGTGATTCTGCTTGCGTCCATCAGCGGTATCGCCGGTAACCGCGGGCAAACCAACTACGCCGCCAGCAAGGCCGGGCTGATTGGCCTGGCCCAGGCCTGGGCGCCGCCGCTGGGCGAGCGCGGCATCAGCATCAACGCCGTTGCGCCGGGCTTTATCGAAACCCAAATGACCGCGCATATTCCGTTTGCCCTGCGCGAAGCCGGGCGGCGCATGAGTTCTCTGGGCCAGGGCGGTCTGCCACAAGACGTCGCCGAAGCCGTGGCCTGGCTCAGCCAGCCGGGCTCGGGGGCCGTCAGCGGGCAAGCGTTGCGGGTCTGCGGGCAAAGTGCCTTGGGGGCCTGAATCATGACCGTGCATTGGCTCGACCTCAGCGCCCCGCCGCACTTGCCCGCGCTGTATGCGCAAGCGGCGGCCAAACGCAAAATCACCGGCAACACCTTGCCGGAGCAAGGCTTGCGCTGCTGGGTCGACATTGACGCCCAGGCGCTGGCGGCCTTTCGTGACGTTTGCGCGATTGCGCCCAGCCCGTTATTGCCGCCGACCTACCCGCATGTGTTGGCGTTCGGCCTGCAAATGCAGTTACTGACCGACAAAGACTTCCCCTTCCCGCTGCTGGGGCTGATACACCTGACCAATCGGATCCGGGTCTTGCGGCCCATGGGCGGTGTGACCCGGTTGCGCATCGGCGTGTTTGTGCACAACCTGCAAAAACACCCCAAGGGCGCCACCTTTGACGTCGTGACCCAAGTCGACGATCAACTCGGGCCACTCTGGGAAGCTGAAAGCACACTGCTGTGCAAAGGCGTCGACTTGCCCGGCGAAGTGCCAGCAACCCCGACCTTTAGCCCTATCGCCTTGACCGAACTGACCCGCTGGTATGCGCCGTCGAATATCGGTCGCCGCTATGCCAGGGTCTCGGGCGACTACAACCCCATCCACCTCAGCGCCGCCAGCGCCAAACTGTTCGGCCTGCCCAGCGCCATCGCCCATGGCCTGTGGCTCAAGGCACGTGCGCTGGCAGCCCTCAACGCGCACCTGCCAGCGGCCAATGTCGAGATCAGCGTGGCGTTCAAAAAGCCGGTGCGATTGCCCAGCGAAGTCATCTTGCTGAGCAGCGATGCAGGCTCAAGCGGCGACTTCCAGCTCAACGGGCACGGGGATCTGGTGCATTTGATTGGCCAGTGGCGCCCTATCAGCTGAGACCCGACCTGTAGGAGCGAGCTTGCCTCGCGATCTTTTGATCGTTTAAAAGATCGCGAGACAAGCTCGCTCCTACAGGGGATTTGCCTGTACGAAATGCCTTTCACTTGCACCAATCTGCATTCAGTCGCAAGCTTTGCTCCTTCTGGAGAACCCACCCGCGATGAACCTCGAAGAACTCACTCAGCGCATGCACCGCATCCGCGATAACAACGACTGGAAGCAATTTCACAGCCCGAAAAACCTGGCCATGGCGGCCAGTGTCGAAATGTCCGAGCTGGTTGAAATTTTCCAGTGGCTCAGCGAAGACCAATCACGCCAATTATCCGCCGACAAACTGGCCCACGCCGGGCAGGAAGTGGGTGACATCGTGCTGTACCTGTTGCTGTTATGCAGTGAGTTGGGGCTGGACATGGATCAAGTGGTGCGCAGCAAACTGGCCGACAATGAAAGGCGTTTTAGTAAATGAGTGACCGTCACTTCGATCAACTGGCCACCCGTTTTGCTGAAAAAATCTACGGCGGGGCCAAGGGCGCGATTCGTCTGGCAGTGCTGCAGGCTGACCTTGAAGAGGCGCTGCCTCAGCGCCCGTTGCGGGTGCTGGATATCGGCGCCGGGCTGGGCCACATGTCGCTGTGGCTGGCCGAGCGCGGGCATGATGTGACGCTCGCCGAACCGGCCGCACCGATGCTCAAAGGCGCACGCGAGCGCTTTGCCGCTGCGGGCCAGACCGGCACCTTTATTCAGGCTCCGTGGCAAGAGCTGCTTGGGCAACTGACCGAGCCCTACGACCTGGTGATCTGCCATGCCGTACTCGAATGGCTGGCCGAGCCCCACACCATCCTGCCGGTGTTGCACCAACTGACCGCCAAAGACGGTTGGCTGTCGCTGGCGTTTTATAACCGCGACGCCCTGATCTACCGCAACCTGCTCAAAGGCCACTTCCGCAAAATGCGCAAGAACACCCTGGCCGGTGAAAAGCAAAGCCTGACCCCGCAAGAGCCGCTCGACCCGCGAGAACTGGCCAGCGCCCTTGAAGGTCTGTGGCAGGTGCAAAGCCAAAGTGGCGTGCGGGTGTTTCACGACTACATGCCAGTGGAGTTTCAAGCCCGCGCCGACCTTGAAGCGCTGGTCGAAATGGAGCTGGCCCACCGTCGCCATCCTGCCTTCGCCGGGCTGGGACGTTATCTGCATTGGGTATGCCGCCCGGTTTAACACCCGCATGGGGAGATGATGATGTATCGCCGCGTTGCCTTGCTCGCTGTAAGTCTGGGATTGGCTGCGTGCCAGAGCCCCAACCCGTATACCGCCAGTTCCATGCCCATCCCGCCTGCTCCGCCGCAAGCGGCCAACACCCTGGACTTGAGCGCCTACCCGGCGCCGCCACGGGACTACGGCCGCTATCAAAGCTGGGCCTGGCGCAACAACCAATTGCCGGCCGGGTCGGCCTGGGCAGACTCCGCACAAATTGCCGAAGCGGTCAGCAATGCCCTCGACCAACGCGGATTGCGCCCTGCACAACCTGGCCACCCCGCTGATTTGTGGGTGAGTGCAGATTTACACACAGAAAAACGCTTGCGCCAGGTTCAGGACGACTATGGTTATGGCGGCATGTACGGCGACCGTTATGGTCGCTATGGCAACCAGTACGGCATGTACAACAGCGTACCGGTTGTGCGCACCTATGAAGTCGAAGTGATGGTTGTACGGCTCAATCTGTATGACGGAAAAACAGGTCAGCCGGTCTGGAGTTCAAGTGCAGAAACCAGTAGTAAAGGCAGCCTGAGCGAACGCAGTGACGCCCTGCGCGAATCACTGAACAAGGCAGTGCAGGCTTATCCTCCCCATTAAAACTGTTTGTTTAAGCGGAGACTCATCATGTTAGGACGCATTGCTTTACTGGGACTGGCCCTGCTGCTTAGCGCGTGCAACAGCATGCAGGTCACCCATGACTACAACCCGGCGGTCAATTTTGCGCAGTTCAAGACGTGGGCCTGGAAAGACCCGGCCGTGCAATTTTTACCCGACACCCCGATGGTTAAAAACGGCCTGACAGCACAACGCGTGGTCATGGCCCTGAGCAGCCAGCTGGATCAGCGCGGTCTGACCCAGGCAGCGCCCGGCGCCAAACCCGACCTGTGGGTACAAACCTATATGGTTGTAGCCAATCGTCAGGAACAAGTCACCAACTACAGCTATGACGGCGGCCCTTGGGGCGGACCTTGGGCTGGACCATGGGGCGGTTACTGGGGTGGCAACTATTGGAGCGCACCGGCATACGCCGAAACCCGCAATATCGTCTACCAGGTGGGCACCTTGCAGGTGGACCTGATTGACGCCAAAGACGGCAAACTGGTCTGGCGTGGCAACGCCGAAAAAGTCGTCGACGAAGATGCCACGCCTGCAGAGCGTAGCGCGGCGATTTCCAAGGCAGTCACTGAAATCATGAGTAATTACCCACCCAAGCCAGGGCGTTAATTAAATCAAGCCAACTCACTAACAAAGTATATAACTGCGAAGTATTAATACTTTAGTCAGTGAGTTGGCCCTACTCTTCTCTCTTTACAACCTTTCATCCAACAGTTCCCATTAGTTGCACGCGCGGGCCTTATAAAGTGTGCAACTGGCCAGCATCCTGATCACTTCTTGACTACACTCGCTAAAACTTTAGAGCGAAGCGCTGGACAGTGTTCCAGTATCAGGAGTGCTCAATGTCTCCCCCCTTACGTCGTGCGTATTTCAACGGCCCCCGCCAACAACACGGGGCGATTGGTTTAATGGCGGCACTGACGCTGGGGATGGTGCTGATCTTTATGTTGCTGGTGGTCGACGGCGGCCGCCTCTACCTCGAACAACGCAAGCTGCAACGGGTTGCCGACATGGCGGTGCTTGAGGCGGTCAGTCGGGGTGGCAGTTGTGCTGCCACCCCGTCGACCGCCACGCTGTACGCCACCCAAAGCGCCGCCCGCAACAGCTTCGTCCCGGCCGGCACGCAGCAAACCCTGAATGCCACCTGCGGCACCCTGGTCACCGTCAACCAACTGCGCACCTTCCAGCTCGACCCCAGCAAAAGCGACGCTATCCGCGTGATTGCCACCAACACAATCCCTACCAGCATTGCCGGTGGTGTGTGGGATTTGGTGAGCAAGGGGACATTGTCGACGACCACAATGTTGACGGCGAGTGCGGTGGGGGCTTCGCCAAAGGGGTTGTTGGCTCAAATAAGTATTCGCAGTACATTGGCAACAGTGACGACCAACTCACAGGCCGCGTTGTTAAATTCGGTGTTTACTTCATTATTGGGCGGAAAAGTTGAGCTGAGTATTGCCGGATGGAACGGGCTAATTAACGGCGACATCAACCTCCTGAATTACATGGATCAACTGGCCATTGACCTAAAACTTTCAGCAGGAAATTACGACCAACTACTATCCACCAACACAACTATTACCCAACTCCTCAAAACGGCACTTACTGTTGCTAATGCAAATGGTGCAACAGCAGATTTAAAAGCAAGCCTCGGCAGCCTTTTAGACGTCGCCATCAAAGCAAAACCAGCTACTATTTCTTTAAGCAACTTATTAAAACTCCAGACAGGCACTCAATCATCAGGCCTGGATGCAAATCTTCAGGCCTTCCAACTCATCCAAGCTTTTCTCCAGTTGGCTAACACTGCAAACGCTGTTGATTTGAATGCACCTGTTATTCTACCTGGCATTGCAAACGTCACAGTGCAAATGAAGGTTATTGAACCACCACAATTTTCAGCGGTAGGAGATCCAAGTTCATCCCAGATCATTTCAGTACGCACAGCTCAGATTAGAACATTAATCTCAATCGACCTTACTGGACTAAGCAACTTACTGACGCTACCCGACGCTGTCAAAGATCTGACCAATACATTAGTTACGGCTCTCAGCAACCTGCTCAACTTAAATTTAGTAGGGCTTGTCACCAACTTATTATGCCTTGATGGCTGCAAGCAAATATCCCCACTTCTATTGCCCACTCCGAAAATATATATAAGCCTTGACGCTGGCGGCGCTGATGCCCAGGTAACAGGTTACAGCTGCCCTGTTGGAGACACCGGCATTAAAAGCTTAACTGTCAAAACCAATAAATCATTAGTGGATTTGAGAATTGGACAAATGGATCCATCAACAGTTTTTTCAAAAGCCGCCCCCCCCTCAGTCTCTGCAATTCCGATCATCGATATAGGAATACAAACGTGCTACAAAGTTTTAGGCTTGCTCGGATCGTGTAAAGATCGAGTACCCTTTGCTGGAGGTGGAATAGGCATCATGGCCAATACTAGTGTTTTGAAAACAGCAGGTAGCACATTGGTTTTTTCAAAGAACAGTGCACCCACTGACACTACACCGCCCAATCTTAAATTACCCCCAGCTATTCAAAACACTCCGAAGTCCACTTCAATCCTTGACAGCTTGTCAGACACAATTGCGGGAATCCAACTACAGTCTTATGTACCCGCGACAAACAACATTTTAAGCACAGTGCTCACAACAGTAACAAGTGCCATCAGTACCGTAGCAGGGATTTTAAACCCTATTATCAAGAACCTGCTTAGCCCTCTGCTGACGCCACTAATAAATAACTTACTTACAACACTTGGCATCAGCTTGGTAGACGTTCAAGTCGGCGCCAACCTCAACTGCGGCCAAGGCGGCCGCGCCCAACTCGTGCTCTAACCTTCAACCACCGGCAACTCCACACAAAACCGGGCCCCGTGCCCGGTGTTGCTGACGCTTAAGCGACCGCCCATGTTGTCGATAATCCCGTAGCTCACGGACAACCCCAGCCCTGTGCCCAGGCCGACTGGTTTGGTGGTGAAGAAGGGCTCGAAGATCCGTTCCAGCAGGCGCGGGTCGATGCCGCCCGCATTGTCTTCCACCGTCACACGCACGCTGTTGTCACTCGCGCCTGCGGTCAAGGCGATCCAGGGGGTGAATTGCGGGTCGGTTTCGCGCTTGCTCATCAGTGCATCGCGGGCGTTGATCAACAGGTTGATCAACACTTGCTCCAATTGGTCGACGTGGCCGCGCACCTGCAAGGCATCGCTCAAACACTCTGTGCGCAACTCAATGCCTTTGCCGCGCAAGCCTTCGCACAGCAAGGCCAGGGCGCCTTCCAGCGCTTGCGCCGGGTTGAAGGCTTGTTGCTCGACTTCTGAACGTCGGCCGAACACGCGCATGTGGTCGACCACCCGCGCTGCCCGCTGGATCTGGGCATCGATACGAGTGAGTTTGTCTTGCAGGTAGTCGTGCTCCACATCGCCGTTGCTCACGCGCTTGAGCATGTTGGCGATGGCCATGCGCATGACGTTCAATGGCTGATTGATTTCGTGGGCAAGGCCCGTGGCCATTTCACCCAAGGTGGCCATTTTGGCGCTCTGGGTCATTTGCTGTTGCGAGCGACGCACGTCGGTGTTGTCGCGGCCCACGGCCTGCACTTCGAGCAACTGGCCCTGGGCATCAAACACACCCCGGTCCGACCACACCCACCAGGCATACTCATGCCCCGGCAGTTGCAAGCTGATTTCGGCGGTACTCACCGGGTTTTGCGGGGTTAACTGCGCAATGCGCTGCATAAATTCCGCGCGCTGTTCGGTCGACAACCAACTACCCAGATTCACCCCCGGCAATGCCTGCGGGGTGCACTCCAGGTAAGCCGCCAGCGGCTGGTTGCCAAAGGTCAGGGTCAGGTCCGGCAGATAACGGCAAATCATCGCGGGCGAGTCTTCGACCAGCACCCGATAACGCTCTTCACTGCGCTTGACCCGTTCAGTGGTTTCGGTGGCTTCGGTCACATCCAGCCATAACCCCACCGCCTCGATCGGCAGCCCAAGGTCATCGCGCAATAATTTGGCCTCGTCCAGCAACCAGTGGTAGTTGCCTTGGCTATCACGCAGGCGATACCGACGCCGGGCGCTGCCAAAGCGCAGCAGTTGGCGGGTGCGGTCAAAGTATTGCTCGCGATCGTCAGGGTGAATCCACTCGATCAGCCCGGCCCCCTGGCTCTCGGCCAGCGTCCAACCGAGTAACGGTTGCAGGCTGGCGCTAAAAAAGGCGGGCACTAACGCCCCTTTCTCATAGCGCTGCACATAAATCACCGCCGGTGAACTGGCGATCAGGTTGTCCAGCCGCGCATGAGCGGCCGTCGCTTGCAGTTGCTGACGTTTGATTTCGCTGACATCCAGCATAAAACCGACGATACGCCGCTGGCTGCCCGTGCCGACCGCTTGCCCCTGAATCCGATACCACTGGGCTTGCCCCGCGTTCTGCGGCAGGTCCAGACGCGCAACCACCATCAGGTCTTTGCCGTGTTCAATCAGTTCATCAAAACGAATACTGAGCTCATCACGATCGGCCGGATGAAACAGCGCCAGCCAGGCTTTGCAGGTTAAGGGCGTGTGGGGGGCCGACAGGTTTTCGGCCAATTGCGGGGCCAACTGCACCTGCTCGGTGGCCGTCGACCACTCCCACCAACCCGTGCCCAACAAACCTTCCAGCGCTTGCACCCGCTCGCGGTGCTCAGCCTGTTGCTGCTCGCGCAAACGCTCCAGCAAAGGCCCGGCCAAGGCGGCGCACACGTGCGACCAATCGCTCTCTCTCATCAGCGCAGGGCGCGTAGAAAACCCCAATAACAGCCAGGCACTGAGCCCGCGCTGATCGTGATAAGGCATGCACAAGCCATCGGTCGCGCCCAGCAGGTTGCGAAATTGAAACGGTTGCTCGTTGGCAGCGGCCTGGCCTGAATGACGCGATCCACTGAGACTGTCCAGCGCGCTGCCCAGGCTTTGCCCCACCTCCCACAAGTGCGCTGCGCCGGGCGCCTGATAAACGCTAAAGAGGCTCCAGTCCGGCTGCCCTTCTTCACGCAGCGCCAGGGCGATGCACGGCACCTGCCATTGCTCACCAATGCGTTGCAACGACTCCTGCGTCACCTGCGGCAAACGCGCCATGCTGCATAAGCGTAATTGCCTGGCCAGGCTCAAGCTCAGTTGCATGCACAGCTCACGGTTGTGGGCTTGCTGGCCTTCACGCCGCAGGTCGCTGATGTCCAGCAACTGCAACAGCCAGCCGTCAGCGTGTGGCTGAACCCAACCGCGGGTGTGCAGTACAGAACCCCCGGTGCATTGGAAGTCCAGATCAAGGCTGTGCCCCAACCAATCGGCCGGAGCCCCTTCAAGGGCCTGGGTGCTGCCCGGCACCAGATAATCGAGCAGTAAACGCGTAGCGTCAGCGCCGCTGACCGGCTGCACACCGAAACGCTGAGCGCCGTGCACCTCCAGAACCCGCCCCTGATGATCGAGCAACAGGTGCAAGGCCGTGTCCTTGCCGGGTTGCGCTGCACGGTGCTCCGGCAAAGGGTCTTGAGCGCGGCCCGAGAAGCGTCCAGACGGCTTGCCACCCAAGTTCAAAACTGCAGGCTCGACTGGGCCGACAAGGTGTCCGGCAAGCTCGGCACTGTGATGCCACCCGGCAGTTTGAGCACCGGCAGAATGTTGCTGAGCGTTGCGGCAGGGAGGCTAACGGTTACGGTCAATATTCCCGCGCTGTACACCGCCGTTTTACTGATATTGGTGGTCATCGCCGTGGGCATCCAGCCCAGTTGCTGGTCCAGCACGCCCTTGGCCACCGATTCGACCTTGGCCTTGTAATCTGCCGTTGCCAACGTCGGGTCCACCGCCATGCTGCGGCGCACCGCCTCGGCCGTCGACTGGTTAAAAGACTGCATCAGCAGCAGCGGAAAGCTGTAGCTGAGCACGCCATACAGAACTGAGAAAAAGATCACAAAAACCAGGGCGAACTCAATCGCCGCCGCGCCTTTTTGTGAGTGGGGAAGGTCAACTTTCATGACTGCGTCTACCCTGACAATTCACCGTGATATCAGCATAGAATCATTCGAAGAAAAGGGACGGGAATACGTGATCCATTTAGCGGTTTTATTCATTTGGTTTGCCGCCTGCGCTGCCCAAGACCTTTACCAACGTCACATCGCCAACACCCTGACGTTTGGCGCCGCAGGCCTGGCGTTGGTGTATCTGCTCTGGACCGGCACCACTTGGTTGGGCGCCAGCGCGGCTGAAGGCGGCTGGGCCCTGTTGATTGCCCTGGTCCTGACCTTGCCCGGCTACGCCCTGAACAAACTGGGCGCTGGCGATGTAAAACTGTTGATGGCACTCGCACTGGCAACCGATCGTCCGATACTGCTGGGCACGTTTATTGGCGCAGGTCTTAGCGCAGGGCTGTGGTTTTGGCTCGCGCCAAAAGTGCTCCCTCTATTGAATCAACGTCTTACCCATCCCCCCGGTGAAAACATCAAAGGCGCGTCAAAAAAACTGCCCTTCGCACCCTTTCTTTTATGCGGCTTCAGCTTGTCCGTTTTGTGTCTAACCTAATCAAAACGAAGGATTTATTACATGTACAGCGTAGGAAACTACGTCTATGTTTCCTGAACCCCTCGCCATTCACGCGAGTGGTACAGGACGTCTTAAATTGGCTTGCCAGGCATGGAGTAGCGCGTGAACAAGCTCACCTCAAAAATAAAAGTGTTAGTGGTCGACGATCAGCCGTTGATTGTCGAAGAACTCAGTGAGTTCCTGGAAAGCAACGGTTACCGTTGCGTGCCTTGCGAATCAAGCCGTGAAGCCGTGGAGGCGTTTGTCGCGGATCCCGAGATAAGTCTGGTGCTGTGTGACCTGCACATGCCGGACATGAACGGCATCGAATTGACGCAGCATCTGCAGAAAATTGCCGGAAAACACCGCCTGTTTGAAAGCATCCTGTTGACCGGCCATTCTGACAAACAGGACGTGATCAAAGCCTTGCGCATCGGCATTGCCGATTACTACCCCAAGCCGGTTGACCTTGCGGAATTGCTTGAGGGCATTCAGCGTCAGGAAGCCGTCTTGCGCGAACGGCAAAAGAACGAGCATCTGGGGCATTTGAACCAGAAGCTGCAGTATTTGGCTGAGTCTATCGACGACCTTTATCAAGACATGGAAACGGTGCGCCATCCGCCGCCGTTCAAGAGCACTGTGGCTGCGGACGACGAAGCCTTGTGTGACCTGCCACCGATTTTCAAGCAGTTGTCACCGCGCCAGCTGGACGTGGCCAAACTGGTGGGCAAGGGGCAGACCAACTACCAGATCGCCTGTGATTTGGGCATCACCGAAAACACGGTCAAGCTCTACGTGTCCCAGGTGTTGCGCCTGACCCACATGAACAACCGCACCCAGTTGGCACTCGCCCTCTCCCCCAGTGCATCCGCCCAACAGCATCGGCAAACGGCGCACTGACCGCAGCCTGTAGTCGCTGACGAGGAACGAGGCTGCGATGGGTTGCACAGCGACCCCAGACGGCGGTCCTGCGGCCCGCATCGCAGCCTTCGTTCCTCGTCAGCGACTACAAGAGCGGCTTGGACCTGTAGTCGCTGACGAAGCATGAGGCTGCGATGGGTTGCGCAGCGACCCCGCTTTCAACAGCGGTTGCTGAAGCCCTCACAATCAGCCATTTCGTACGACGCTTCCCTTTCAATCCGGTGAAACATCCTAGAAACTTCCGTTCGCTTGTGCCTGATCATTTCGGGGAATAGTCTCGGCCCATCGCTGCAAAACAGCGGTTGGGTTTAGTCGCCCGACGATGTGAATTTGGCGCAAGGCGCCACCTCCGCAAGGCTTTCCGGCCTGCGTTTTATGGTGGCCGTGCGCAGGGCGCCTTCGAGCGCGCCGGTTTTGCCAAATTCACCGGTCGACTAACCTGCGTACGGCTGCCACCTTCGTTTAGTCGCGACAAGTGACAGCTCCATAAATGAAATTGGAGTTGTGCCATGAAAAAGTTAGTCCCCGATCCACCCGCCCTACCCCTGCAAACTGCTGCTCAGTGCGAGGCATTGTCGTTAGACCGTGCAGCCACCGAACGCGCCCTCGATTACTACCTGCACGACCATAAGCCTCCACGGCACGTGGATCAGGCCACGTATGCCATCCCGGACAGTGTCAATTTAGAAGCGGCTTTGGCCCAGGCGTCAGACTTGTTGCGCTGCGCGGGCGCTTCGGCGAGTGAGGCGGGGAATGGCTTGAGCGGGCATTCGCGCAGTTTGGTGTTGTCCTGTATGCACTTGGTGGAGCTGGCCAAGGCGTATGTGGACAAGTCGCTGGATGGTGTAACGACGCACTAAAGCAGCACGCGCCTGAGTGCAAGCAGGCGCGTTTTGAAGATCAAAAGATCGCGAGGCAAGCTGAACTACCTCCACAAACCCGTAGGAGCTGACGAGCGTAGCGAGGCTGCGATGGGTTGCGCAGCGACCCCACACGGCTGTCCTGAGGCCGCGGCGACAGTGCCTTATTGCTGCTTAGCCTTACCGCCTTCGTCCTGTTTGTAGTACTCAGGGATGGGGTGGGTGTAGCTGTCCAGCCAGCGTTGCAGGCTGCGTTCGCGCTCGGCCGGGGTCGCCACTTGGCGTTCCTTGGACTGGGCCTGACCGCTGACTTGCAGCTGCAACCAGCGCTCGGTTTCCTGCTGGTACTGGGACGCCGGCCCCGGCTCTATCGCCAGCACGCTCAGCGGCATCACGCCCAACAGCACGGCCCAACGAATCGAACATTTCATGGCAAACCTCCAACGCGTTATTTGATTGCAGCCACCTGATGACTGGCCGGTTTGGCAGCCTGGGTTTTCAAGGCCTGGGCCCTGGCTTGTGCGTCACTCACTTGTTCAGGGGTCAATTCAGCGCGGCTGGCCAGCTCCGCCGCCTGGTTCCATTGGTCCTGATAGATGAGCAAGGTGACCAGGTTCAACGCCGCCAATTGATCCGATTGCTTAAGCTCCAGCGCCGTCAAAAACTCAAAACGCGCTTCGTCGGTGCGCAGTTGGTTGAGGTACACCACGCCCAGGTCATTGCGGATTTTTTCGTCCGTGGGCGCCGCTTGCGCTGCACGCTCAAGGTAGGACGCCGCCAGCGTGTTATCGCCTCGCGCAGCCGCCAACTGACCCAGGCCATGATCACCTTCAGCGCTCAAGCAGGTGCCGAGCAGCCCGCGGTACAGCGGCCCGGCTTCAGGGCGGCCCAACTGGCGATAGATCCGCGCCTTGCGCAGTTGCACTTGGGCGAAGCCCTCCGGCAGGTTTTGCAAGTTGGCCAGGCTGGCGTGCAGCTTGCCCTCCTTGGCCATGTCGTCGGCCAGGTTCATCGACAGTTCCTGATCATCGCTCAACTTGCCGCAACTGCCACCGCTAAAGGCGGCCCACGGCGGGTTGCTCGGCCCCCCGGTGGCACATCCCCCCAACATCAACAGCGCACACACGGCCATGACTGCTTTCATGCTCATACTCCTGATCAAGAGCCAAAGGCCCGTGCGATAGCAATAAAACTCGGCCCGCCCAACACAATCAGCAACGCCGGAAACAGAAACATCATCATCACCACCGACATCTTGGCGGACATTTTTGAGATGTATTCCTCCATGCGGGTGAGACGTCGGTCATCCAGCAGGCTTTTCAGTGACTGCAACGATTTCATCGCGCCACCGCCCTGCTGAAGCAATTGCTTGAGGATCACGCAGGTGTCGTCAAACTCATCCACGGCCAGCAAACTGGCCGCCTTGTCCAGTTCCTGGCTCAACTCCAGGCCCGAGTCCACGCGGGCCAGCACCAGCCGCAGCTCGCCTGTGAGCACCGGCAACAGTTGCCGGGCTTCGATGCTCAACACGCGCAACGCTTGCTCCACCGCCATACCCGACTCAAATAAAATGCGCAGCAGCGGAATAAACGTCGACACCTCAACTGCCGCCGCTTCCTGACGCTTTTTAGCGACGTGGGCAAGCATGCGTTTGGGGATCAGATACCCCAGCGCCAAAGCAAACAGCAGCACGATCATCAAATAGCCGGAACCTGGGTAAAACAGTTCATGCCCCAGAAACGCTAGCCCGGCCATGGCCACCGGCGTACCGACCTGGAACGCCGCAAACAGCGAACGCTGGCTTGCCGTGCGCCAGCCCACGCGGTTCAGCAACACTTGGGTTTCGTTGTCCATGGACACCGAGCGCTGGCCAAACTTGCTGCTGCCCAATGCGCGCATCCACACGCTGATCTTTCCCGGGCCGGTCTTTTCGCCCTCAAGGCGTTGCACCACCCGTTGTTGGCGCAAGCGCTGTTGAACCGCGCTATGGATCAAGACCCCAAGGCCTGCCAACAGCAACACTGCGCAAATCAGCAAGGCCATGTCATACGCTCCGTACCATGCGCCACAAGGCAAAACAGCCAATGGCTTGCAAGGCAAACGCGGCAATCAACAAGTGTTGACCACTCGCGTCGTGCCACATATTCACCAGAAAGGTCGGGTTGGTGACCATGAAATAGCCGCCCACCAACAGCGGCAACAGCGCCAGCACCAACGCCGTGACCCGCGTTTCACCAGTCATGGCCTTGAGCTTGCGCGCCCCTGATTCACGCTCACGGATCAACACGATGAGGTTTTCCAGCAGTTCGCTGGCGTTGCCGCCGTAGCGGTGGTTGACCTTCAAGCCCAGGGCAAACATGCGAAATTCATCGCGCTCATACAGCTCGGCAAAATCCTGCACCGCCTCGGGCAAACTCACGCCCAACTGCACGTTGCGCGCCACACGACTGATGCTGTCTTTGAGCGGGTCATGGGAGGCCTCGATGGCATTGAGTACCGCATCGGCCAAGGTGCGCCCGGCCTTCAGGCTGCGCACGCAGTGGTCGAGCAATTGCGGCAATTGCTCAACCATGCGCTTGACTCGACGCTGGTAACGCCAGCTGACAAAAAGCTTTACGCAGACCGGCGGCGCAACCAGGAACACCAGAAAAAAAAACCAGCCGCCCAGCAGAGCCGCCAATGCCACCGCCCCGGCCCAGATCAGCAGCCACAACCCCAAACGCTCCGAAGGGCGACCCAACCCCGCCTGCAAAAACGCCCGGTCCAGCCACTCGACACCCAGCGCCTTGTCCGCCAGTTGCGGGTGGCCTTCGGTCAAGCGGCCCAGCACCCGGCTGGTGGTGGGATCGCGCAGGGCGCGGTAGACCAGGTTCATCGACATCATGAACATCATCAGGCTGATCGCGAACAGTATCAGGGCCGGAATCATGATCTACGCCTCAGCCGTTGGCATTCAGAATCGGGTCGCGACGCAACTTGTCGCTCGCCGGGTTCAGTGCCTCGCGCACAAAGCCAAAGCCAGTGCGTTTGTCCAGCCGGAACAAGGTGTTGGTGACGTACACATCGTCACGCACGCCCACCACTTCCAGCACTTCACTGACACAGCGGCGCCCGTCAGACATACGGGTCAGCTGGATAATCACGTCGAGGGCGGCGCAGATCATCTGGCGCAGGGTTTTTTCCGCCACCGTACGGCCGGTCAAACCCACCAGGGTTTCAAGGCGCAACAGGGCGTCTTGCGCGGTGTTGGCGTGAACGGTGCTCATTGAGCCATCGTGGCCGGTGTTCATCGCCGTCAGCACATCGAGCACTTCCACGCCTCGAATCTCGCCGAGGATGATGCGGTCCGGACGCATCCGCAGGGCGTTGCGGATCAGGTCGCTGGATTTGACTTCACCGTGCCCTTCGGAATTCGGCGGGCGGGTTTCAAGGCGCACCACGTGGGGGTGGCCCAACTGTAATTCGGCCACGTCTTCGATGGTGACCAAGCGCTCGTGCGGGTTGATCAATTGGCTGAGGATATTCAGCAACGTGGTTTTGCCGGTGCCGGTACCGCCGCTGATCAAAATGTTGCAGCGCTTGCCCACCGACTCCTGAAAAAACTCATAGATCGACTGATCGATGGTTTGCATCGCCACCAGGTCGCTGCTTTTGAGCATGTCCTTGCGAAACTTCCGGATCGACAGGCAGGGACCGTCCAGCGCAATGGGCGGGATGATCGCGTTCACCCGGCTGCCGTCGGGCAGCCGTGCATCGACCATGGGTGACGACTCATCCAGACGCCGACCCAGCGGCGCCAAAATGCGCTGCATCACGCGCTCGACGTGATGATCGTCGATAAAACGCAAATCGCTGTGGCTCAACAGACCGTCGCGTTCAACAAATACATGGTGCGGGCCGTTAACCAGAATCTCGGTAACGGCGCTGTCGCGCAGCAGCACTTCCAGCGGCCCGAACCCTGTCAGCTCGTCAACGATTTCCTCTGCCAGACGTTCCATCTCGTAGCGCGAAATGGCCAGGTGCAAACGCGATACGTATTCGGCCACGCGGTCGGTGACAAACTGCGACAAGGCATGGCGCGAATCTTCCAGCAGGTTTTTGCCGCTCTCCTCGATGGCGTCGATGATGTAACGGTGCAGCACCATTTTCAGGCCGTCGTGGTCGGCGCGCCCGTCTTTGTGAAGCCCGGAACCGAACAGCTGCTCTTTGGTCATTTGGACCCCCACAGACGGTTAAGCCATTTGTCCGCGACGGAGGACGGTTTGCCCGACGCCACAGAGCGCTTGGCCAACTGTTCACCGATCTTTTTCAAGCCTTGGCTCAAGGCCTCGCGCGGCCCCAGCTCAAACAACGTGACAGCCTGATTTTTCGCATTGAGGCGTAACTCGGCGCTCAACGGCAACGACACCAGCACCGGTAAATCAAAGCTCTTGGCCAACGCATCGACATCCGGAGCAATCCCCCGCAGGCAGCGGTCGACCACCAGCCCCGTGTGTTCGAGTTTCATGCCCTTGTTGCGCCAGAGGTTAAGTACATCCAGATTGCGGCGGCAATCGAGCACGTTCTGATCGACGTACCAGAGCAACTTGTCGCAGTGGGTCACGAACGTGCGCAGCGCCTCCCCATCCGGCTGACCGGTGAGGTTCACCACAATGTGCTGGAAGTGCTGACGCAAAGCACTGAGCAACATGTACAACTCGGCGGCGCTGGTGTGCTCCAGAGGCTCATCGGCGTTGCTGTGGGCCAGCACCCGCAAGCCGTCCGGGGTTTTGGTGAACGCACTGTCGATCAAGGTGCTGTCCAGTCGCCGAAGATGGCGCAGCGCATCGCCAAAAAAGAACGAGCTTTCAAGGCCCAACAGCGCCAGGCCGTCGCCACGGGGAATGCCCAAATCCAGAAACAGGGTTTTCTGCCCGCTCTTTTGCACCACCAGCGCCAGGTGGCTGGCCAGCAGCGCGCCATCGGCGTTGCATTGCGCGCTGAACAACACGCTAAGGCCGCCCAGCTCGGTATTCGGCGTCACCGGCGGCAGGCGCTTGCTCAACCGCCGTACCAGCCCCGCCACTTCACTGGAGCGCGAGCCATAAGCGACAAAATCTCGCGCCCCGGCACGCATGGCATTGAGCACCAACTGGTTGTCCATGCCGTCGCCCAAGGCCACGATCGCCAGCATCGGCTTGGCCTCCAGCGCGCCTTCGATCAACGCGCACTGGGCCACCACCTTCTCCCGGTCCAGCCCCACAAACACCAGCCCGGCAAAGGTCACGTCAATTAATGCGAGCAGTTCATCAAGACTGCTGGTACCCGCCCCTACCACTTGGCCGAGCGGCGCCAACGCGCCCTGCAGCCACTCAAGATCGGTGTTGTTGCGCGTCAGCGCGAGAAACGTCTGGCTCAGGCTCTGGCTCATTGGGATAACCCGCTACGGCGATTGAAATTGCCGTTTTCAAGGAAATACAAGCGATACCAGTTGGGGTCGTAATTGCGCAGCTTTTCGCCCGGCATGCTCGGCAGGGGCGCATTGGCAGCCAAGGGTTGAACCAGATGCGGGGTCACGATCATCAGCAGCTCTTTTTCTTCGCGGCTGATGTTCGAATCGCGGAAAAACGCCCCCAGAATCGGCACGTCACCCAGCCCCGGGAATTTGTTCACCTGCGAGGTGTTGCGCGTACTGATCAAGCCGCTGATGACAAAACTTTCGCCATCGGCCAGCGAGATGCTGGTGTCGGTACGGCGTACGTTAAGCCCCGGCACCAGCGTCCCGGCGATGTTCACCGCGTTGGTGTAATCCAGCTCGCTGACTTCGGGTGCGACCTTGAGCAGGATGCGGTTGTTGCCGACCACGGTCGGAGTCAGCGTGAGGCGAATACCGAACTCCTTGTACTCGATCGACACGTTATCGCTGCCGCTGCTCGGCACAGGGATCGGTACTTCGCCCCCCGCCAGAAAGGTCGCACTTTGCCCGCTCAATGACACCAGGCTCGGCCGCGCCAGGGTGTAGGCAAAACCGCTGCCCTCCAGCGCATTGATCATCGCCCGGACCCGGCCACCGCCAAAACCAATGTTGAAGTTTTTGCTGTTGGCGATCGGACCGCCGGTGATGATGTTTTCAGCGTTAGTGATGAATGAGTTGGGTGAACCAAACAGAAAGTTGCTGCCCTGACCAAAGATCGACGTGCTGGCTTCCTGCAGCTTGGTCCGGCTGACCTCAACAAAGCGAATGTCGGTTTGTACCTGGCTGAGCAAGGCCGGGTCTTCTGAGGGCGACACGGAGGCGCTGGTAAAGCTCTGGGTGGCTTTGCCTTTGACGAACACCATGCTCTGGCGCGGGGTTTTCGAGCAGGCGGTCCAGACCATCAGGCTGGTGGTGCCCGGCGCGACACCGGTGAGCAAAAAGGCATTGCTGCCGTTGGCATGCACATCGGCAATGCCCGGATCACCGACAGCAATGCGCGTAATGGCAACCGGCGAATCCAGAGCTTGCTGGATGCCCTGCCCCACTTCCAGCACCGCTGGCAATTGCCCAAGCGCTGAGCAATTGGAGGGCGCGGCCAGGGCCATTTCAAAAGGCAAGCTGCTTAGAACCAGAGTCCAGACAGCTCGTTTGTACAGCGCTACGCAACGATGGCTCATAGGGTCTTCCTTGCAGATCAGGCTTTTTTTATTGAGCAGGCTGTTGGGCCGTTTGGTTGCCGCGAATAATTTCGATGCCCCGCGCACGCGGAACGGTGCCGCCGCCAGGGTTCGCCACCGGGGCGACTTTTGCCGGGCCGGTAAAGGCCAATTGATTGAACTGATAAAGGTCGCGTCGGGCGTTCTCAAGCTTGCTTGGGGCGTCTTGCTCACCCGCCCAGTACTTGCTCAAGCGATCTTCCTTGGCGCTGCGCACCGCCAGGCGCAAGGTGCCCGCCTGGGCTGCGAGCATCAGTTGGCTGAGCAGCGGCGCGGGAACGGCCAGCACGGCCGAACGGGCAGTGGCCCGGCGCTGCACTTGCTTGAGGGCCTCGTCGGCACTCAGCGTTGCCTTGGATGACTGACCGTCGCTGCTCTGCCCCACCTCATCCCCCACGCTCAACACCCGCACGGCCGGCACCACCACTTGCGCCGACTGCTGCGGGTTGGATTGGTCCTCGCGCAGGGACAACAACACGTCTACATAATCGTCGGGGGACAACTGCCCGCTGGCGCCGATCACTTCATCAATGGCCACCGCCAGTGCGCGCTCATCCGGGCGAATCATCCGCGCCAGCGGCCCGCCGACTTCAAAGCTTTGTTCATTCAGCCAGGTACCCGCGCTCAAACTGCGCCACGGAGCACGCCCTACCACCTGATCAACCGAGGCATAACTGCCTGCGGGCGCCGTGTGCAGTTTTTCAAGGGTCACATCGTCGGCCGTCAAGGCCACATGCGGGGCAACATCGCGTACCAGCACCACCACAGGCTTGCGCGTCTGGTCTTCAACCGTGGCGACACTCTGCTCAACGACCTGCGTTACCGGTACCTGCGCAACCGGCTGCTGGCGGGTTATTACCAAACCCCAAAAACCCGCGGCAATGGCACCGACAAACAAGAGCGCGGCCAGGATCAAACTGCGTCGGTTATTCATTAACACACTCCCTTTGCCACTCTGTACTGCACATCAGGAAATCCATTCGCTTATCGGTCGCTATGACAGGCATTATTATTGCGACCATTTCGCTATTTGAAAGTAGCGCACACAAAGCAAAATGCCATTAGGCAACTCAAAAAAAATAGAGTGCCGCCGAAGACCTTGATTTACCGTAACTTTCATCTGGACACTTTTGGATTAATACTTTTGCATTAGTGCTTTTTAACAGTTGATGGATTCCCTTTTCTTGCCAATGCTGTGATGGCAAATAGTAATTACGTCGTCCCCTTGCTGCGAAGTGCCCTCTGTGGTGCACCCAGGAGAAATCAGATGTTTACCAATACTGTCCTGAAAGTCTATGTTCCGACCCAACTCTTCGTGGCGCACCATGTCAAGCAATTTACAAAGCGCACTGAAGGGGCGTCGGGTATTGAATATGCGATTATTGCAGCCATGGTTGCAATTGCTCTAGCGGCCTTTGTGACGCCAATATCGGCCGCAATAACTACCATGTTTACGACGCTTAAAACAGCGGTAACTAAAACATAACCCTGACACTGCCATAGGACTGTTTTCACTGCTCTTATCGCGACGTTCTCAGGAGAGATCAGATGTTCTCAACAACTGTTCTGAAACTCTATGTTCCGGCCAACGTTTTTCTGACACGGCAAGCCAAGCTATTTATGCAGCGTACAGAGGGCGCTTCGGGTATTGAGTACGCCATTATTGCGGCGATGGTCGCTATCGCCTTAGCGGCTTTCGTCACGCCAATATCGGGCGCAATCACTACGATGTTCACGACTATTAAAGATGCTGTTGTTGCCAAACCCGCTTAACCTCATGAACAGCCGATCTAAACGCCAACAGCTTCTCTTGGTAGACGACGAAGAGGACGCTCTGCTGGAGCTGGCCGAACTGCTGGAGGGCGAGGGCTTTTGTTGCTTTACGGCAACCTCAGTCTCACTCGCCCTTCGGCAGTTGACCGTTCACCCGGACATTGCCCTGGTCATCACCGACCTGCGCATGCCTGAAGAAAGCGGCATTGCATTAATCCAGCGCCTGCGAAATCACACCGCTCGACAACACTTGCCCGTTATCGTTATTTCAGGTCACGCCGACATGGACAATGTCAGCGACTTATTGCGCTTGCAAGTCCTGGACTTGTTCCGCAAACCGATCTATCACGACCGGTTGATCCACACCCTCAATTACTTATTCCCCGTCTCCAAACTCTACTCCGTCCGCCCATAACCCACATTCTGTAGGAGCGAGCTTGCCTCGCGATCTTTTGATTGCTTAAAAGATCGCAAGACAAGCACATCCTTACAACTGATAACTAAAACTCAAGGTATAACGCGGCCGACGGTTAAAACTGTCCAACGCCATATCCGACATGGGTTTGGCCACTTCCAGCGATATATTGTAATAACGCTTATCGCCAAAACGCAGCCCGACAGCAGCAGATGACATATCAGAGCCTTTAAGCGGAAGTTCGTTAAACCAGGTTTTCGCCTTATCCAATACGACATAAGGCTGTAACAGTTTCACCCACTCACCGTCGCGATTAAAACTGTAGTTGAGTTCATAGGCCACACCCCAGCCTTTGTCACCTGACGCTTGATCATCGGGATAACCACGGCCAAAATTTTGACCGCCGAATACGGCACGTTCACTGTCCGCCAATGTATCGTCACTCCAATACAAAGCACCCGATACTACGCCCTGCCAATTATCGAAAAACGTATCACTTTGAACACCTGACAAACGCAAGCGAAAGAAATCCAGATCATAGTGATTGCCGGTCAAGTTACTCTCCGTCTTGGCCCCTAACCCATTAATCCCTTGATATAAACCTGCACTGACTATCCGCAATTGTTGGCCCGTGGACTTGCGCCAATCCCCTTCAACCGCCAAAGCCCGTACATTGGTTTTTTCGCTGATGGTTTGCGAATAACCGACGATGTCGTAATCGGTTTTATCGTTCACCCCATATAAACGACCCGCAACGCTTAACCATTGGTCAGGCGCGACGATCAGCGGGTGGCTGACGCCAATCGAAAAGCGATCATTTTCGCGGTGGGGCTTGAGCTCAAAACCGTCACTGGTCGCAATACTGGTGGCCGGATCACTGCGATAACGCGTGCCATACAGGCTCAACTGAGTGCCCTCGGCGTTCAGGTACTGGCTGTAATCAATGCGGTAGTAGTGTTCTTTGTCGTGCCCCGGCGGGAACAGCCCGCTCACGGTCAATTGCTCGGCCATGGCGGTTTGCGAGTTGCTGTTGACGCTGAACAGGGCCTGGGTACTGTCGCGGCTGCCTTCGACCAGGCTCATGCCGGTGGTGAACGGTTTGCGGCTGGCCGTGACGTGCAGCGTCGCCGCCCCATCGGTGGTGCCCGGCGGCGGCACTTGCGCCTGCAATGTCACCCCCGGAATACGGCTCATCAGCGTGGCATAGCGATCAAAGGTTTTACGGGTTAGCGGGCGTTCGCCCTTGAGCTTGTCGACCAGCTCATCAATAAACCCTTTAACCCGCCCGACATCACCCTCCACCTGGTAATCGCGGATATACCCCTCGACCAGCACCACTCGTACCAGGCCCTGATCAAAGTTCTGCGGCGGCAAAAACGCGTACGACAACAAGTACCCATCGGTTTGGTAGCGCTGGGTGATGGTGCGCGTCGCTTCAATCAGCTCACTAAGGGTAATTTCATGCCCCAGCAGCGATTTATAGGCGGCGCCCAGCTCTTGCAGCGGGTACACCGTGCCGCCCTCGATCTGCAATTTGCGGATGGTCAGGCGTGTGCTCATCATCAAGGGCTGGGCGTCGGTCGCGGCCGGTTTGGGCAGCTTTAACGCCGGTGTTTGCGGGCGATAGGCATCCACCGGCAAGTTGGGCGCGGGCAGCGACTGCAGGGTTTCGTTGCTGTTGAGATAGCGTGGAAGAGGTTCGGCACCCACGCACGGGGCCAAGGCCAATAACAAGAACGGGACATAAGTTCGCATATGACACTCCATGGTCAACAACAGCGGCTTAATGGCCTGAACGCGCCATTAAGCAATGACGCTGTCCAAACAGCAGTCCTACAACCTGGATACAAAAAAAAGACGAGGGATTTATGACAATCCCTCGTCTCAACCAAGCGTAGGCGTTGTAGGTATGGCCGTCGAACCGGCCAGGTGCAATTTCGTCAGTTTTTCTTGCCCAAATTACCCAGCCCGCCCACCACGCCTCCAACCAAACCTGTGACCAGGCCAGTTCCCGAACTTGCACCCGCGCCCGCGCCAGCACCTGCTGCGGCACCCGCTCCGGCACCGACACCCGCACCTGAGGAAGAAGTACCTGCTCCCACCCCGACACCGGCGCCTACGCCCACCACCGCACCCACTCCACCGCCCAGCAAGCCACCTACACCGCCTGTACCAGCGCCCGCTCCGGTGACGGTATTGACCACCCCGCCGACCGTGCCGGCAACACCGCCCACCAGGCCGCCCACCGCACCGCCTGCGCCCGTACCGGTGCCTGAACCTGCACCGCCGACGGCACCTGTTACGCCACCCAGCAAGCCACCAATGCCTGTGCTGGTGCCTGTACCGGTCCCTGTTCCAGCCGCAGGGTTCACATAACCGCCCGCCTTGTCAGCCACACCGCCGACACCGACCAACGCGCCACCGACCAGATTGGTGACCGGGTTTTGATCGCTCACGCCGGTCACTTTGTTGCCGACGCCTGCCACCACTCCACCGACTTTGTTCAGCAGGCCGTCAACCGGTGCGCCCAACCCTGTGGCTGTGCCGATTTGCCCGGTGGTTTTTTCTACCAGCGAAATCACCGGCACCAGCACCTTGTCATTGACCCCGCCCGTCACTTGGCCCAATTGCCCGCTGGTGACATTGGTGGTCAACGTATTGCCGAGCATGGTGACCGTGGTCCCGACTTTATTCACCAGGCCGCCAGTGACATCCGTGACGTTACCCGCAACGCCGCCCACGATCGGGATCTGGCTGATCGGTGTGTTATTGATCACCCCGCTCACGCCCTGGCCCAGTGAGGACACTCCTTTGCCGATATCAGACACGGCATTGGTTGCGCCAGCGACAGTGATGCCCAGTGAGTTTTTATCTGTACCAATCGTGCCCAGGCCTTTATCCAGGCCGTCGGTAATGGACGTCACCGCATTACCGGTGTTGGTCACCAACCCGCCTGCCGCGCCCACCACAGGCACCGTTGTCAGGGTGTTGCCCAAGTCGCTGACAGTCGAACCGACACCGCCGACAGCGCCGCTCACCTGGCTGATAACTTGCCCGGTGACCAGTGGCGTGTTGCCGGCGCCGTTGTTCCCGCCTCCGTTATTACCACCGCCATTGTTACCGCCGCCGTTATTACCACCGCCATTGTTACCGCCGCCGTTATTACCACCACCATTGTTGCCGCCACCGTTATTGCCGCTGCCGTCACCACCGCCGTTATTGCCGCCACCGCTACCATCACCACCGCCGCCCGTACCGGCATCGGGCGTACTGGCTTCAACATGACTTTTAGAACCGCCACCGCCGCTATGGCAGCCGGCCAGGCTGACGGTCATCACTAACAAAAGGGCTGTACTTGTTTTTAACCACAGTTGAGTGTTCATGATTATTCCCTTGCACCTGCTTAGCCAGAGTTCGAAGGCTCCCTGCTCTAACGTCAGAGATACGTTCATCCGTGGCTTCCATCACAACGCCGGACCGGGTATTGAACAACTCACTACTTGGTATTAAGCCCTTATATAACCAGCGCCCACGCGCAGACTAAAACCATAAAAATCAACACACTCATCAAAATAAAACACCCCCACTCACTAAAGTGATAACCCCAATTCACTGTAGGAGCGAGCTTGCTCGCGATCTTTTGATCTTGGCTCTTATTACGGCCGCTGCGCGCCCGGACGTAGCCTCGCAAAGCTCGTCAACTGCTACGGGCGCACGCGATACAACTGTAGGAGCGAGCTCGCCTCGCGATCTTTTGATCTTTGAGAACATCGCAAGCCGGAGGCCTACTCCACGACGCTGAATTCAACCCGTGCGGTTTGCCCGCTTTCGTCGAGAACACTCAGCTCATAGCGCCCTGGCTGTTCAAGGGTGGTGTTGAGCGCTTCTTGATGGCCGCTGTCGCCCAGCGGGGTGCCATTGAGGAACCACCAGCGCCGACCGTCACCGCCCAGCGCAGTCAGCGTGAGGCGCAATGACGCCTGGCTCGCCGCCGGGCGCCGCAACCGGTCACCCTCTCGCACACCGACAATCGACAACGCTGTTACCGAGTTCAATGCCGGTGGCGGGCATTGCGTCGAGGCGGGCGGCAAGCGCGCTTCACGCCGTTCCACCCGGGGCAGCCACGGCTCCAGCGGCGCAGGCCACAACGCCACCTCTCGTGGCTGCGCACCAGGGCATTGCGGGCTAACGCGCAGCCCTTGCCCATCCACCCACAGGGTTTCGCGCAAGCCCACGCCCAGCGGCTGATCCGCCGCCAGCAAGGTCGGCGGCGTGGTGTTATCCAGCGTCCAGGCAAAGCGCTGGCGGCGGCAATTGGGGTCGCTCTTGCTCAACGGCTGGCCCAGCGGCCAACAAATCGCTGCCACGCCCACGCTGCCCGGCACTGGCTGCACCGGCGCGACAATGCCGCGCTGGCTGTCGCGGTTGCTCAGCACATCGTGCACTTGCAGCATCAGCGGCGCCGCCGAGGCCAGACCAAACTGCCCCGGCACCGGCGTACCGTCCGGGCGACCGATCCATACCCCGATCAAATAGCGCGGCCCTACACCAATGGCCAGCGCATCGCGAAAGCCATAACTGGTGCCGGTTTTCCACGCCAAGCTGGGGCGCTGTACCAACTCGGCGGTCGGGTCACGGTCCGCCCGTGCCTGGCCGCTCAAGATGCGACGGATGATCCACGCTGACCCCGGCGACAGCATGCGCCGCTCTACCAGTTCGTCCTGCGGTTGCAGGCGCAGATTGGCGCTTTTGCCACCCCGGGCCAGCGCGCTGTAACCGCTGACCAAATCTTCCAGACGGCTGCCGGCGCCGCCCAGAATCAACGCCAGATTGGGCTCTGCCAGCGCAGGCAAACTCAACGGCACGCCGCCGTTGCGCAGGTCGGCCGCAAAACGTTTCGGCCCGTAGGCCTCAAGCAGTTGCACCGCTGGCAAGTTAAGCGACAACGCCAACGCCGAACTGGCCGACACCGGCCCGCTAAAACCCATCGAGAAATTGCCCGGACGGTAATCACCGTAACGCCGCGGCACGTCTTGCAGCAGCGACTCGGAATGAATCAGCCCGGCATCCATCGCCATGCCGTACAAAAAAGGCTTGAGGGTCGAGCCCGGTGAACGCAAGGCGCTGATCATGTCGACATGGCCAAAGCGCCGCGCATCGTTGATGTCTACAGAGCCGAGGTACGCGCGCACGGCCATGCTCTCTGTTTCAACCACCAGGATCGCCGCCGAGGTGTGCTCGGGCAGTCGTGCCCGCCAGCCCAGCAGCAAGTCTTCGAGGCGGCGTTGCAGGTTGGCGTCCAGGGTGGTGCGGATCAGCGGCGGGCTGTGCGGACGATTCAAACGCCGCGCCAGCAACGGCGCCAGGCTCGGTTCCAGTCGCGGGGCGAGCAACAGCGGCTCCTCCAGCGCTTCATCCACAGCCCCTTGCGGCCAGACCTGATACTCGGCCAGACGCCGCAACACCTTGTCCCGCGCCACTTGCGCTCGCTCAGGATGACGGTCAGGCCGCAGGCGGCTCGGCGCTTGCGGCAACACGGCCAATAGCGCGGCTTCAGAGCGCGTGAGTTGCTGCGGTGACTTGCCCAAATACGCCCAACTGGCCGCCGCCACTCCCTGCAACGTCCCGCCAAAGGGTGCGCGATTGAGGTACAGGTTCAAGATCTCGGATTTGGACAGATGCCACTCCAACTGCGCCGTACGCCACAACTGGCGCAACTTGCCGGGCAACGTACGTTCATGGGGATCGAGCAAACGGGCGACCTGCATCGACAAGGTGCTGCCCCCCGACAGCACTCGTCCGCCGCTGAGGTTTTGCCAGGCCGCCCGGCCCAAGGCCAGCGGGTTAACCCCCGGATGCTGATAAAACCAGCGGTCTTCGTAGGTCAGCAACGCCTCAAGGTAATACGGCGACACCTCGTCCGTTTGCACGGGGTAACGCCATACGCCATTGGCATCGGCAAAGCGCCACAGCGGCGTGCCGTCTTCGGCCAATACCACACGAGCCAGGTCATCCTTGGGCAACGGCAAGGGCCACAACCGATCGGCCAACCACAGCAATGCGACTGCCAGCAACAGGCCGCAGGTGCTCCACAGCACGATCTTTTTAAGCATTACTCATTACGCAACTTTGCACCTGGTCTGGTTGCCTAAGGGGTATCTCTGGCACAGTGGCCATCTTATTGATCGGGACATCCCCATGCACGTCGAAAGCTTTATTGGAAATCTGGGCCTGTGGTTGGGCACTGTCGTTCGCTGGATCGTCGAAAGCTTGAGCGGCCTGTTCACCATGATCACTCAAGCAGGCAGCAACTTTATCGACGGTATGGCCCGCGCCTTGGGCATGGACACCTCTATCGTCAGCATCGCCGTACTGGTGCTCGGGCTGCTGTTTTTGTACAACGCCGTGCGCGCCTTTATGCGCGCCTCAATTATCGGCGGCGTGATCTGGCTGCTGCTGGGGCTGTGGGTGTTGAGCTGGATTATTAACTGACGCCGTGGCCTCGCGGTCTTTTAAACATCAAAAGATCGCGAGGCAAGCTCGCTCCTATGTATGGACTCGCCCACCACTGTCAACCCGCTTTTGCCCACTGACACCCGGCTGCATCTATGTATAAGGCCTATTCTAGGAAGCCATAATCGGCTTCTG
>Ga0302347_1001190_pt1 | contig 32630 bp, 32 predicted proteins | sample PhyWR1_FD_202178 | JGI IMG/M metagenome (GOLD analysis project Ga0302347, IMG submission 202178) | Leaf surface microbial communities from wheat plants in UC Gill Tract Community Farm, Albany, California, United States - DLSL W.R1 (v2)... | ecosystem: Host-associated > Plants > Phyllosphere >... | reverse complement strand
AAGTCACGGTGACACCGGCCGGCATGTTCCCGCGCATGAAGCGTTTTACCGTGCAGGGCATTTTTCATGTCGGTGCCGGTGAGATCGACGGCTACCTGGGCATCACCAACCTGCAGGACCTGGCGCGCTTGCAGCGCTGGAAACCTGATCAGGTACAGGGCCTGCGGCTGAAGTTCGATGACCTGTTCGAGGCGCCGCGCACTGCCTGGGAAATCGCCCAGCAGTTGGGCGAGAGCCAGTATTACGCCCGTGACTGGACTCGCACCCACGGCAACCTGTACCAGGCCATCCGCATGGAAAAAGCCATGATCGGCCTGCTGTTGCTGCTGATTGTTGCCGTGGCCGCGTTCAACATCATTTCCACGCTGGTCATGGTGGTCAATGACAAGAAGGGCGATATCGCCATCCTGCGTACCCTGGGGGCGACGCCGGGCACCATCATGGCCACCTTTATGGTGCAGGGTACCGTCATCGGTGTGGTCGGGACCGCCATCGGCGCGGTGGTCGGGATGTTTGCCGCGCTCAATGTCAGCGCTGCGATCTCGGCCCTTGAAGGCCTGATCGGGCACAAGTTTCTCAATGCCGACGTGTATTTCATCGACTACCTGCCTTCGCAATTGCAGGCGCAGGACGTGTTGATGGTATGCGGTGCGGCATTGGTTCTGAGTTTCCTCGCGACCTTGTACCCGGCCTGGCGTGCTGCGCGCACCCAGCCTGCGCAGGCGCTTCGTTATGAGTGAGTTGGGCATGAAAGAACAAGCAGTGTTGAGTTGCCGCGACCTGGGCAAGTCCTACGAGGAAGGCCCGGAGTCGGTGGTTGTCCTGTCGGGCCTGCAGCTTGAGCTGCACCCCGGTGAGCGGGTGGCGATCGTCGGGACTTCGGGTTCGGGCAAAAGTACGTTGCTCAATATGCTCGGCGGCCTCGATACCCCGACCACCGGCAGTGTCTGGCTGGCCGGTGAAGAACTGTCGGCGCTGGGTGAAAAGGCCCGCGGCCTGTTGCGCAACCGCTCATTGGGTTTCGTCTACCAGTTTCACCATCTGTTGCCCGAGTTCACCGCGCTGGAAAACGTTTGCATGCCGTTGCTGATCGGCAAGACCGCAATCCCTGAAGCCCGTGAGCGGGCCACGGCCCTGCTGACGCGGGTGGGCCTGGGTCATCGCCTGGAGCACAAGCCGGCCGAGCTGTCGGGTGGTGAACGCCAGCGTGTGGCGATTGCCCGGGCGCTGGTCAACAAACCAGGGCTGGTCATGCTCGATGAGCCCACCGGCAACCTCGACTCGCACACGGCCCAGGGCATTCAGGACCTGATGCTGGAGCTCAGCACGTCAATGCGCACTGCGTTTCTGGTGGTGACCCACGACATGAACCTGGCCCGCCAGATGGATCGCGTATTGCACCTTCAGGAAGGTCGCCTGACCACGATCTGATCGGCCAGCACCTGACGCCTGCAAGCGGGCGTCAGGTCTTCAATTTTTATACGGTGCCCGCGAATGTTCAGACCGTTATCGATTTTTATCGGCACGCGCTATACCCGCGCCAAGCGCCGCAATCGTTTTGTTTCGTTTATCTCCATGACCTCGATGATCGGCCTCGCCCTGGGCGTGCTGGCGATGATTGTGGTGTTGTCGGTGATGAACGGTTTCCAGCGTGAAATGAGTAACCGCATCCTCGGCATGGTGCCCCACGCGACCATCGTTGGCGTCAAGCCCATCGATGACTGGCGTCCGGTGGCCGCTGCCGCGATGAAAAACCCCGAGGTGACGGCAGCCGTGCCGTTTACCGAGCTGGACGGCATGCTGTCCTATAAAGGCTCGATGCAGCCGATCCAGATCAGCGGTATTGATCCGGAGCAGGAAGGCAAGGTCTCGATCGTGACCCAACATATTGTGCAGGGCAGCCTGCAGGACCTTAAGCCCGACGAGTATGGCGTGGTGTTGGGCGATATTGTCGCGCGGCGTTTCCGGTTGGGTGTGGGTGACAAGATTACCCTGATCGTGCCCGAGGCCAGCACTGCACCGGGGGGGATTACCCCGCGCCTGCAGCGTTTGAATGTGGTGGGCATCTTCAAGGTCGGGGCCGAGCTGGATGGCACCATGGGCCTGATCCATATGGCCGATGCGGCTGCCATTCAGCACTGGGAGCCGAACCAGGTGCAAAGCGTGCGCCTGGCGGTCAAGGATCTGTACGCCGCACCGCAGGTGTCGCAGCAGGTAGCTGCCGGCCTGGGGGATGGTTACAAGGCTGACGACTGGACCCACACCCAGGGCAGTCTGTTCAGCGCCATGAAAATGGAAAAAACCATGATTGGCTTGTTGCTGCTGATGATCGTGGCCGTGGCTGCTTTCAATATCATCGCCACGCTGATCATGGTGGTGAACGACAAGGGCGCTGATATTGCGATCTTGCGCACCATTGGTGCCACGCCGCGCCAGATCATGGCCATCTTTATGGTGCAGGGTACGGTGATCGGTATTGTCGGCACCTTGATCGGCGGCGTGCTGGGCGTGATTGCGGCGCTTAACGTCAGCGAGCTGGTGGGCTGGATGGAGCGGGTGACCGGGCAGCACATCTTCAGTTCCGATGTGTACTTTGTCAGCAACCTGCCATCAGAGCTGCAGGGCGGTGATGTGGCATTGATCTGCGGCGCGGGCTTTGTGCTGAGCTTTCTGGCTACGCTGTACCCTGCGTACCGGGCGGCCAAAATCCAGCCGGCCCATGCGTTGCGCTATTCCTGAAATCAAGAGCCCCCTCACCCTAACCCTCTCCCGGAGGGAGAGGGGACTGATTTGCGGTGTTGCGCAGATCTGCTTTTGCCTTTAGCTCCCTCTCCCTCCGGGAGAGGGTTGGGGTGAGGGCAGCTTTGCCGGCAGTTCTACGACAAACCGCGTTATCCCCTCCTGCGACTCACAGCGGATCTGCCCGCCATGGGCACGAATGATCGACTGGGTGATCGCCAGCCCCAGCCCTGCATGTTCGCTGCTGCCTTCACGGCGCGCCGGGTCTGCCCGATAGAAGCGGTCAAACAGGCGTGGCAGCAGTTGTGCAGGAATCCCCGGGCCAGTGTTCTCGATGCTGATGCGTGCACTGTTCGGCAAAGCGTCAATCAGCACCTTGATCGCACCGCCGGCCGGGGTGTAACGCAACGCGTTATCCAGCAAGTTGGAGAGGGCGCGGCGCAGCATGCTGCGGTCACCGGCCATGTGTGCACTGCCTTCACCGGTCAGTTCGATATGCGAGTCCTCTGCCAGCAGGGCGTAAAACTCCAGTAGTGCCTGCACTTCCCGGCCAAGGTCCAGGGCTTCGCGCCGCGGCGTCAGCAAGCCATGATCGGCCTTGGCCAGATACAGCATGTCGTTGACCAGTTGCGCCATCCATTGCAGTTCTTCGAGGTTGCTGTGCAGTGCCTCGCGGTACTCCTCAATGCCCCTAGGGCGGGTCAATGTGACCTGGGTGTGGGTCAGCAGGTTGGACAGTGGGGTCCGTAACTCATGCGCAATATCGGCGGAGAACGCCGACAATCGTTGAAATGAATCGTCCAGTCGCCCCAGCATGGCGTTAAAGGCTGCGGCCAGTTCTGCCAGCTCTGCCGGCATTTGCTCCTGGGGCAGGCGGGCGTTGAGCGAGTCTGCCGAAACACTGGCTGCAATCGCGCTCATGCGCCGCAGGGGGCGCAGACCGCTACGGGCTGCCCAGGCACCGAGAATCGCCGTGGCCAGCGCCGAGAGGCCGACAGTCATCCAGATCAGCCGCTGCATGCGCTGCAAAAAGTGCTGGTGATGGGTGATGTCGAGTAGCAGTGTCAGTTGCGGTGCGTTCGGGTTGGGGTTTTGTGGCTCCAGCACACGGTAATCGGTGCCGTTGATTTGCAGGCTGCCAAGCCCCGGTTGTGTCTCAAGCTCCAGCGGCAGGCGCGGTGAACTGTCAAACCACAGGTGCCCGTCCGGGCCGCGCACCCGCACTGCCAGGTCAGGCTGATGGGCCAGGTCCTGCAGCAGGGCCGGCAGGCGCCGGGTGAAACTTTCCAGGGTGTCAGCGCCGTTCAGCGTACTGCGCAGGACGGCGAGGCGGCTTTCCAGCAGTTGCTGGTCGAGTTCAACGAAATGCACTTCACTGGCACGTCCGAACAGGACGCCGGCAAACAGCGAGACCACGGCGGTGCACCCGGCAAACAGCAGCGCCAGGCGGCTGCTCAACGACAGGCGGCGCATCAACTGCTGCGCTCCTCAAGCACATAACCCATGCCGCGAACGGTATGGATCAGCTTTTGCTCGTGGTTGTCGTCTATTTTCAGGCGCAGGCGGCGAATGGCGACCTCGATGACGTTGGTGTCGCTGTCAAAGTTCATGTCCCATACCTGCGAGGCAATCAGCGACTTGGGCAAGACTTCGCCCTGGCGGCGCAGCAGCAGTTCGAGCAGGGCGAACTCCTTGGCGGTGAGGTCGATGCGCTGGCCGTTGCGCTCAACACGGCGGCGGATCAGATCAAGGCGCAGGTCGGCCAGTTGCAGGCTGGTCTCCTGGGGAGTGTTGCTGCCGCGGCGCAACAGGCTGCGAACCCGTGCCAGCAGCTCGGAAAAGGCGAACGGCTTGACCAGATAATCATCGGCCCCCAGCTCCAGGCCGTGGACGCGGTCAGCGACCGCATCCCGTGCGGTCAAAAACAGCACCGGCATGCTCAGCCCGGCGCTGCGCACTGCTTGCAGGATTTGCCAGCCATCACGGCCAGGCAGCATGACGTCGAGAATCAGCAGCGAGTAATCCCCGGTCAGGGCCAGGTGTTGCCCGGTAATACCGTCGGCCGCCAGTTCGGTGGTGAACCCGGCCTCGCTCAGGCCCTGGCGCAAGTACTGTCCGGTTTTGACCTGGTCTTCGACTATCAGCAGTTTCATGGTCGACTCATCATAAAAATTATCCTCAGCCTTATACCTTGGTGCAGGTTATGCAGGGTCAAGCTGACAAAGTTGTAATCTTGCAGTCAGTTGAATGCCAGTGCCGAGACTTTAAAGTAGCGCCAAGCCTGACATTTTTGTTTCTGGGAGTAAGTATGACCGCACGTATCCGTTTGTCGCTTGCTGGCTGTTTTTTGGCCTTGAGCCTGCCGGTAATGGCATCGCCTGCCGGGCATTTTGATTTCGGTCAGCCCGCACCTGCCGCCAGCGCCACGCGCACGGTTGAAGTCGACATGACTGATATTGCCTTCACGCCAAAGTCGCTGGATGTGAAAGCCGGTGAAACGGTGCGTTTTGTCCTGGTCAACAAAGGGCAGTTATTGCACGAGTTCAACCTGGGCAATGCGGCGATGCACGCGGCACATCAGAAAGAAATGCTCGAAATGCAGCAAAGCGGCATGCTTACCCCGACCGGTATGGGGCATGACGGCATGGATCACTCGGCAATGGGCCACGGCGCCATGAATATGCCCGGCATGAAGCACGATGACCCCAACAGCGTGCTGGTCGAGCCGGGAAAAACCGCTGAGCTGACCTGGACCTTTACCCGGGCCGACAACTTGCAATTCGCCTGCAATGTGCCCGGCCACTACCAGGCTGGCATGGTCGGCAAGGTCAACGTGGCGCCTTAAAACGCCCTGATCGTCAGTCAACGCTGAAAGCCTGGCTTAAACCCGATAGAATTGCCGGGTTTTTCTAGCCAGGTTTTTTGTCATGCATCCCGCCGCCGAACATTCCCCGCTGGGCAAGTCCAGTGAATACATCAGCACCTACACCCCGTCCTTGCTGTTCCCGATCCCGCGCGCGGCGAAATGGGCCGAGCTGGGGCTGAGCGCCGCAACCCTGCCTTATGTCGGCGTGGATTTCTGGACCTGCTTCGAACTGTCCTGGTTGTTGCCATCGGGCAAGCCGGTGGTGGCCATTGGCGAGTTTTGCTTTGCCGCCGACTCGCCGAATATCGTCGAGTCCAAGTCGTTCAAGCTGTATCTCAACTCGCTGAACCAGACGGTATTTGCCGATACCTCGAGCCTTGAGGCTACATTGCGTGCAGATTTGTCGGCCGCATCCGGCAAGCCTGTCAGCGTGCGCGTACGCAGTCTGGATGAAGTTCAGGCTGATGGCGTAGCCGTATTGCCGGGTGTGTGCATTGATGACCTGGATATCACGGTCAGTGATTACGCGCAGCCGCGTCCTGAATTGCTCAAGTGCGACGATTCCCAGGTGGTTGAAGAAAGCGTCTACAGCCATTTGCTCAAATCCAACTGCCCGGTCACCAGTCAGCCGGACTGGGGCACGGTGGTGGTGGAGTACCGTGGGGCGGCACTGGATCACGCCAGTTTGCTGGCGTATCTGGTGAGCTTTCGCCAGCATTCGGACTTTCATGAGCAGTGTGTGGAGCGAATCTTTCTCGACCTGCAACGTTTGCTCAAGCCCGAGAAGTTGACCGTATATGCGCGCTATGTGCGCCGTGGCGGGCTGGATATCAACCCGTACCGCAGCACCGAAGCGGTCGAGTTCCAGAATGTGCGGTTGGTGCGTCAGTAAGGCAAACGGCCCTCACCCTCACCCTAACCCTCTCCCGGAGGGAGAGGGGACTGATTGGGGGCTATTTGAGAATTGCTGCAGTCTGAAGGTATTGCGCTGCAACATGCATCAACTCGGTCAGCTCCCTCTCCCTCCGGGAGAGGGTTGGGGTGAGGGCAAAGCCGCTTAGCCGTTATTCAACGCCTTGGCCTGCTCAAGTACCGCCTCGACATGCCCTGGCACTTTCACGCCGCGCCACTCGTGGCGTAGCACGCCGTCCTTGTCGATCAGGAACGTGCTGCGGTCCACGCCAAGGTACTCCTTGCCGTACAGTTTTTTCAGCTTGATCACGTCAAACAGCTGGCACAGGGCCTCGTCCTTGTCGCTCAGCAACTCAAACGGAAAACCTTGCTTGGCCTTGAAGTTCTCATGGGACTTGAGGCTGTCGCGGGACACACCAAACACTTCGGTATTGGCCGCCTGGAACTCGGCGTAATGGTCGCGAAAGCCCTGGCCCTCAGTGGTGCAGCCCGGTGTGCTGTCCTTGGGGTAGAAGTAGATCACTACCTGCTTGCCCTTGAGTTGCGACAGGCTGACGGTTTTTTCACTCGTTGCCGGGATCTGGAAATCGTCTACGGGTTGGTCAATTGCAACAGCCATTGAGTCGGTTTCCTTACATCGGGTTCTGTGGGCGCCATGGTTCGATCAGTGCATCCAGGTTCAGCGCGTCGGCGAAGTCCAGGAACTGATCACGCAGCCAGCTGATCTGTACACCGGCCGGCAAGGTCACGGTAAAGGTAGCGTTAAGCATGGTGCCGCCGGTTTGTGGGGCCTGATAGGTGTCGCATGTCAGGTTTTCGAGCTCGACGTTGTGGTCCATGAAGAACTGGCACAGCTCGTTGATGATGTCCGAGCGGTAGGCCGAGCTGACATAGGCCACGTACGGCAGTGCCTGCGGGCGGGTTTCGAGGGCGGCACTGCGTACTACGTTGACGCTGAACGCGTGCTTTTTGGCCAGCGCAGGCAAGCCTGCTTCAAGGCGTGCCAGAGCGTCCCAGCTACCGGTAACTTCCAGAACCAGGGCGCTGCATTCGCCGTGGCGGGTCAGGCGCGAGGTCACGACAGCGCAGCGATTTTCATGGCTGGCGCGGCACAGCACGTTAGTCAGCTCCATTGGGTTGGCGCCAAGGGCACTGATGACAAGGAATTGTTCGCGAACTGTGGGGGTGGACATTCAACCTTCCTAAAACGATGAGCGGTCAGTACGGTCGATGGCAGGCAAGTTGAGTATCAGGTAACACTTGAGCGTCAGAAGCCCGTCAATACTGCGTTCCAGGCGGTTTGCAGGCTCTGCAAAACGTGCTCGGTGGCGTTTGGGCGGGGCTTTTGGCGCTTGCTGAGGGCCTGTGAAACAGACTTGCGCACACATCAGTACCAATCAAAGGCTGAAGGGTAGCGAAAAGCAACGCGAAGGGGAATGCTCATCGGGCGCGCTGTTGCTTGTGCAAGGGTCATGGCGCCAGTACCATTACGGCTCTCTTTTTCCGGCAGGAGCGGTTGCATGATTGCGGGCAGTATGGTGGCACTGGTCACACCTATGGATGCACAAGGTCGTCTTGATTGGGACGCTCTGAGCAAACTGGTGGACTTTCACCTGCAAGAGGGCACCAACGCCATTGTTGCCGTTGGCACTACAGGTGAATCGGCAACTCTGGATGTGAACGAACACATTGAAGTGATTCGTCATGTCGTCAAGCAGGTTGCAGGGCGCATTCCGGTGATTGCCGGCACGGGCGCCAACTCGACGCGTGAAGCGATCGAACTCACCACCAATGCAAAGGCCGCTGGCGCCGATGCATGTCTGCTGGTGACACCGTATTACAACAAGCCGACCCAGGAAGGCCTGTACCAGCACTTCAAGGCGATCGCCGAAGCGGTCGATATCCCGCAGATCCTGTACAACGTTCCGGGCCGTACCGCCTGCGACATGCTGCCGGCTACCGTGATTCGTCTTTCCACCGTGCCGAACATCATCGGCATCAAGGAAGCCACCGGCGACCTGACGCGCGTACCGGCCATTCTGGCAGGGGTGAGCAGCGACTTCCTGGTGTACTCCGGCGACGACGCCACCGCAGTCGAGCTGATCCTGCTCGGCGGCAAGGGCAATATCTCGGTAACCGCCAACGTTGCTCCGCGTGACATGAGCGACCTGTGCGCTGCTGCGATGCGTGGCGATGCCGACACTGCCCGCGCGCTGCACGAAAAGCTGATGCCGCTCAATAAAACCCTGTTTATCGAATCCAACCCCATCCCCGTGAAATGGGCGCTGCATGAGATGGGCATGATGTCGGACGGTATCCGTCTGCCACTCACCTGGCTCAGCGAGCCTTGCCACGAACCACTGCGTCAGGCAATGCGCCAGTCCGGTGTCTTGGTTTAATTGAGGAAGCACTACGCATGAAGCGATTGGCCGGACTTTCCGCACTAGCCGTGATTATTTCCAGCACCAGCGGCTGCGGTTGGCTGTGGGGTCAAGAGGGTTACTTCCGCGACCGTGGCAGCGACTACCTGGAGGCGCGTCAAACCGCTCCAATGCAGTTGCCGCCGGGTGTCCAGACTGACAAGCGCCTTGTGCCGCTGTTGCCGATCCCCAGCAATGTGCCCGACGACAACGTCAAGGGCGAGTTTGAAGTACCGCGTCCACAGCCGTTGGCTGTAGCCGCCAGTGCCAGCGATTTCAGCCTGCAGAAAAGTGGTGACAGCCGCTGGGTCATGGCGCAGCGTTCGCCGTCAGAAGTCTGGCCGGTAGCGATGCAGTTCTTCCAGGACAATGGCTTCCGCATCGACGAACAGCGCCCGCAAACCGGCGAGTTCACCACGAGCTGGCAGCGTGCTGACGAGCTTTCCGCTCCGATCGCCCGTCATGTGGGCAGCAGCGGCCTGGCCTCCGACAGCGAAACCCGCCTGCGGGTACGCATCGAGCCGGGTGTGCAGCGCAATACCAGCGAAATCTACGTGGTCAGTGCCAACCGCCCGGCCGGTAGCAGTGCCAACGTCGACTTTGGCAACCGCTCGGTCAACACCGGTCTGGATGCAGCCCTGGTTGATGAAATGCTGATCAGCATGAGCCGCAACGCCGAGAAGGGCGGTTCGGTTTCACTGCTGGCTGCGCGTGATTTCGACACCCCTGCACGTGTGAGCCTGAACGAAGACGGCAGTGGCAACCCGGTGCTGACCCTGACCGAAGACCTCGATCGTGCCTGGTCCAGCGTAGGTCGTGCACTTGAACAGGGCGAATGGCGCGTTGAAGACATCAACCGCACGTTGGGCCTGTACTACATCAACCTCGCCGAAAAAGCCGAGAAGAAGGACGAGAAACCTGGTTTCTTCTCCGGTCTCTTTGGCAGCAAGCCGGACAAGGAAGAAGTTGAAGCCCGTGCCCAGCGCTATCAGGTTCGCCTGAGCAAGGTGGGTGAAAGCGTGCAAGTGACCGTCGAAGAAAACATCAACACCGTTGCCTCGCCAGAAGTGGCGCGCAAGGTGCTGGGCGTTATCCAAGACAACCTGGGCTGATTGTATGCGTTTTGCCGTTCTCGGCAGTGGTAGCCAAGGGAATGGCACGCTGATAGCCAGCGACAGCACCTATGTACTGGTCGATTGCGGTTTCTCGTTACGAGAAACCGAGCGTCGCCTTGCCAGGCTGGGCGTCAGCGCCCACCAGCTGAGCGCGATTCTGGTCACCCACGAACATGCCGACCACGTGCATGGCGTGGGTTTGCTGTCGCGGCGCTACAATTTGCCGGTGTATATGAGTCGAGGTACCCAGCGCGGGATGCGCAAGCCTCTGGAGGCCGCCGGTTACGTGGCAGGTGGCCAGACGCTGCAAATCGGAGCCTTGAATATCAGTGTGACCCTGGTCGCCCATGATGCCCAGGAACCCACCCAGTACGTATTCAGTGACGGCAAGCGGCGGTTCGGCCTGCTGACCGACCTGGGTTCGTATTGTGCTGGCGTGCTGGACAGCTATCGCGACCTGGATGCGCTGATGATTGAAGCCAACCACTGTCGGGACCTGCTTGCCCGTGGTCACTACCCTGCTTTTCTCAAGCGTCGGGTAGGGGGCCAGGAAGGACATTTGAACAACCATCAGGCCGCAAGCCTGGTGGCCGAGTTGGGCTGGCAAGACCTGCAACATCTGGTACTGGCCCACCTCAGCAGCAAGAACAACCTGCCGCAGCTGGCCCGGCAATGTTTTGTCGACACCCTTGGGTGCGACCCGGACTGGCTGCAACTGGCCGATCAAGATTCAGGGCTCGACTGGCGCACAATCGCCTAGCCCACCTACTTAGCATGCGGAGCCCATCATGGAAAAACGTGAAGAACTCTATCGCGGTAAAGCGAAATCGGTTTACAAGACCGACGACGAAAACCGCTTGATCCTGCTGTTTCGCAACGACACTTCGGCGTTCGACGGCAAGCGTATCGAACAACTTGATCGCAAGGGCATGGTGAACAACAAGTTCAACGCCTTCATCATGCAGAAACTCGAAGAAGCCGGCGTGCCGACCCAATTCGACAAACTGCTGGGTGACAACGAGTGCCTGGTGAAGAAACTCGACATGATCCCGGTCGAGTGCGTTGTGCGTAACTACGCAGCGGGCAGCCTGGTCAAGCGTCTGGGTGTGGAAGAGGGCATGAAGCTCAACCCGTACACCTTCGAACTGTTCCTCAAGGACGACGCCAAGGGCGACCCGTTCATCAACGAATCCCACGTAGTGGCTTTCGGTTGGGGCACTGCCGAGCAACTGGTTCGCATGAAAGAACTGTCGCTCAAGGTCAACGACGTACTGAACAAACTGTTCGACGACGCCGGCTTGCTGCTGGTCGACTTCAAACTTGAGTTCGGCGTATTCCACGACGGTTCCATCGTCCTGGGTGACGAATTCAGCCCGGACGGCTGCCGTCTGTGGGACAAGGCTACCGGCAAGAAAATGGACAAGGACCGCTTCCGTCAGGGTCTGGGCGACGTTATCGAAGCCTACGAAGAAGTTGCAAACCGCCTCGGCGTCCCGCTTTAAGCAGTAAAGGCGCGCAAGCAACTGATACAGCGCGGTTTTTTTGAAAAAAGGCTTTGCCATAATCAAAAACCGCGCTATTATTCGCGCCGTTGGAGAGATGCCAGAGTGGCCGAATGGGACGGATTCGAAATCCGTTGTACTGGCGACAGTACCTAGGGTTCGAATCCCTATCTCTCCGCCATTACAGAAAAACCTTTGTAAATCAATTAGTTACGAAGGTTCAAAAACAGCGATTTGTAGCAGTAGTTTGCAGCAATTTTTGCCAAACTGCAGCGACCAGATCGCTGTTTTTTTTCGTCTGTATTTTTTGGGTGAGTGATCAAATCCTACCGGCCCGCGTTTGCAGCACCCACCTGTGAGCTTCTACAGTGCGAAACAGCTGGGTTCGCCACGCTCTGTATAGCCACTCGAGCGACTATGCGTTCAAAAGCTCCTGTTGTTCGATTCAGCCGGTTAGGCGTGCGTGGGACTCGTACCCGTACGGAAAACTTGCAGCCCTTTGTCACCGCTTTGCGTATGGTGGTTTGTGTGACCTGCGATAAAGTGGAGGTAATGTATGGTCGGAGGGTTGATTATGGAAAAGAGTAAGGAGAGGATGCAGGAGGCATAACGCTATCAATGAAAGTCAGGGGATGACGATGGGAAGCACTACCAATACTATCAACGTTGGGTCTATGCAGAACTCGCAGATCCAACAAGACACCGAAAACTCGACGCAGAAAATTGAACAAAGCTCGTACGAAGCCGATTTAAATAATTTTCTAGAATTATTCGTTCGTGATATTTCAAAAGTTAAGGATCAAGCGGCAGCACGAGCTCTGCTGGCTGACGCGGAAACCATAAAAACACAAAATAATGCACCGATTCCTAAAAAGGGAATCATCAAAGAATGCTTGCTGTCAATTAAAAACGTATTGGAGGGGGCTGCCGGTAGTGTGCTTGCAAGCTACATACCTATAATCGTGCCTCTACTAGCTTGTTTATAGGAGGCCAGAATGGATAGTCTGGTTCTCGAATTACAAAGAGATGCCCTAGACAGAAGCATACACATCACGGATCTTTTGAGGAAAGCACTGTTAGTTTCTCGAAAGCTAAAAATAAAAGATATCGAGGCTTGGATTCATAGCGAGCTAAATGGTTATAAGGAAAATTTGATTCCAGAGTACCGCATCGTATACGGAGAATTAAAAGCATTCAATCCTTACGTAGGCTGGATACCAGTAACGGTTGATAAGCAATTGGATCAGATGATTCGACGGCAAAATGTATTCCTGTCGGTGAGTCAAATTGAAAGCTTGGCAGATAAGTCTGAGGGGGGTAATTTCGTTATTAAGTTTCAATCAACACAGGCCAACATGATAATGCGGCTTATGGGTGAGCAGTTTGAGCCTGCACTTTATGTTCCTACGCACCATTTAATTAGGATTATCGATACAACTAAAACAAAAATTCTTGAGTTTGCATTAGATCTTGAAGAAAAGGGAGTTCTAGGTAACGGAATAGTATTCAGTAAGGATGATCAAATTCGGGCCCAGACAATCAATTACAACACTATTAATATTCAGCATATGGAGAACTCTCAGATCCAGCAGGATAGTGATGGGGCATCGCAACGTCAATAAATTCCCCAATGACGCTGATAGAAAAAAGCGGCAGAAAATAAGATGCCCACAGAGTTTTACCAATAATGGGCAAAATGAAGCGAGCAGTTATGAAAGCAAATTGGATATTGGCCGGAGTAGGTGTCGCCGTTGGGATTGGTATTTTGGTTGCCGTTGGGGTTCTCTGGGCCTACGGATATTACCTAGGGCCAATTTCACGTCTTGCCACTGATTGGGGCAGCTTCGGCTCAGTTATGAGCGGAGCTTTCACGTTATTAAGTTCTTTTGCAACTATCGGGACATTGCTTTTCCTGTATCTACAGCAATTGAAGGGTGAAGAACGCCAGAATGCACAAGATGCTGACAATTTGGTCAAACAACAGAAACACGATATTGTCGTAGAAAAGCAATTGGCCGCATTGACCTTCGAACAATACCTTAATCATCGGAAGGTATTTATTGAAAGGCTAAATGAACAATCTATTTTTTTTAGAGGTGATATAGGCTTCGCTGATCCAGATAGGGTCTACACAGCAATGTTTGTTAAAAACAGCCCTAGCCATTGCGAATATAAAGTCGAGGTCGGTAAGCCGGAGAATGCAACGGCCTACGACCTTACTGATTGTCTCGCAATTTACGCATCCATTAGCGAACTGCTAGAAAATTATCGCGATATGGAAAAGCATCTAATTCTTGTCCAGAAAATTGTTCATTTGCAAGGCTGTCTCGGAATGAGTTATGTTGGGGGGCATAAGGAAGGTGATATTTTTTTTATGGGCCTGAATGCAGGGCTAAATATCTACGACATATCCAAAACATTGCAGAGAATAGAAAGGGTTTTCAACTCGATCCTTTTTTTTACCGGAAATGAAAAGGTTGCCTCTATTCAGCATAAGGGGCAAAGCTCACTTATTCGCGACGGTCTTTATAAGACGCTTACCGAATACCATCGGGCGAAAGGTGGGGTTGAACTGCGACATCAAATAGAAGCATTACCTTTTCTTCACGAACTTTATGAAATTAGCCAGTTTCACTTTGTAGTGACTGAGAGAATTCTTGAAGAAACCTATATCGAGCTTGCAGGGATCTTTTCGCATCATGATGAAATCGAGAAGTTGAAAGACTTCGATTATGCCGACAGATTGACAGATATTATCCTATACGAGATTAAAGGAGCAAAAGAGCAGTATGGGAATAATCCAGACAAAATGAACATTTTGAACAGAGCAGATAACTGTCTTTGGGCCGCAATGGAGCACCTCGGGGTAGTGAGGTAAAGACGTGTCGGGGCATGCTGTCTGCCGATTTGATAAAATCGGAAGCGTTTAACCTGAATGTTTTCGCTTTTTGCATACGGTCGTAGTGGTCAACAACGAGCCGTCAGGAAGTGAGCCTTGAAATTTTGGCATAGTGCCACCATGTAGCTTTGACACACACCAAAGGCATCGACCACCATGTCCGAGTATCTGCGAAAAATTTTGAGAGAACTGAGCAAGGCTAGTCCGACTTCCATTCAAGATATCAATGATCAGTATGATTATGAGGATACCAAAGGAGGTGGCAAGCGGGATGCTTCCCTTGTGTCGTGCGGACAGTGCGGCGACTACAACGAACTCCAATACATATATGACGAAAAACTTGAGCCATTAGTAAAATCAAAAGACATCACCAAGGACGCAGCTATTAAGGCTTTAAACTCGTGCTGCTCTGAATTGAGCAATCCTCGCAAGCGAGAGGATTTCTATAAATTACTTGGTAAAAAGCTTGGCGTGGAAATCAAATAAAAGGACTCTCCCCACCTATACTCCCGATTGCGTATGGGTGGGCTCTAATCAAAGGAAGACATGCATGGCCTACGTTCAAGTAAATCACGATTTTATAAAGTTCATTGATCCAGAATTATACGCAAATGTTTTGGAGAAAAAGGATGATGGAGATTGCATTTTAAGGCTTCAATTGATCTGTGAGCGTTTTCTGAGCGTTTATTTAAAGGAAAGGATTGCACCTGAGAACATTGAGTTCTTCACAAGCGGAAAAGGCAAGGGCTCTGAGATTCTTCGGCACTTTAACGAAAGGCTTACCACCTCCGTCGCATCCGGACTGCCTGCTGAACTGGCAAGACCGCTCAAACACCTCAACAAAATCAGGAACGAATTCGCACATAACCTTGACTATGAAATCAAGAATGTGGATATGAGTAAGTATTTCGAATTAGTCGATGCGTTCAAGGTGGATGTTGGCACGCCACATGGGTTTGAAGGTCCTATTAAGGATTTTGAAATCCACGCTGATGGAAAGGTCACAAAAGCGAAAGACAGCTTTCAAGCCGGATTTACCGCAGCTACCTATGCTTTGATGACAAAAGCGGGGATTTGGCTAGCGAATGATTTGAATAACCGTGGGCAATTGAATTTGGGAGGCCCACTGCATTAGGGGCTTCATTAAGACGGTAGCGTTTAATTCGTGACTTATTTGGTGTCGTTTCATGACCGGAATCATACCAAAACCGGTCGTTTCTCACTTCGTGGGCATTTGGTTCGGTGTTTGCCGCAACCGCTCCAAATGATGAATTTAAAGCTCCTGTGTCGCTAATCGGACCGTTTAACGTGCTGCGGCTTTAAGCAGTCACTCTGAATCGCTTTACCAGAACATACCGTTTTTGTAGCATATTTTTGTAGCAAAATCGCATGTGAGGACCTAAAGCCTCGTGTTTATTGGGCCGAGTAGTGAGATTCTGAACGTCCCTATCTCTCCGCCATTATTGAACAAGACGAAGCCCCTGAAATGGTTGAACATTTCAGGGGCTTTTTCGTGTTTGGCGTTTGGCATTTTCAGGGCAGATTTGTCCAAATAACGGCCTGCCAGCTATGGGCTTTCGAAAATTTTGATTCAAGTATGTTGTTACCTCGAGACTGCTATAGCGCGTGAGGGGCTGGCCAGTACCTATGCAAACGTTGTTGTTCTCATTTTGCGAATCGAACTCGCAATTGCCGTTTTGTTAGCGTGAAAGTGCCGCCCTGTCAGGGCGACAATAGTTCAAGTTAGTTCGATTTAAGCGATTCAGGTGCCAACCAGCCAGCGCCCAGTGCCTTATAGAGTTGTACCACGTTGAGATACGATGCTGTTTCAGCGTGGGTCAGCGCGTCCTGAGCCTTCAACCAGGCAGTTGCTGCGCAAACGGGAGTCGGATTCGGATGGCGAGTATCGCCAGCACGGCACCGAGTCCCAGGAACAGGACCAGGGCAATGAAAACGCTGCGGGCAAGCCCCAGCGAATCCACCAGCATTCCCAGGGGAATGGGCACGACGTTGAACAGGTAGATCGTCATGTAGTAATACGCGACCAACTTGGCGTGACACTGGGCGGGCGCCAGCTGGTTTATCAGCCGTGCACTGCCGACAAAAATAGCGCCGTATGCGAAGCCACCCGTCACCAGGGCCAGCGCCGCGAGTGGCAATGAATGTACCCAGAAGGCACTCAGCAAGAGCAGGAAGCTTACGCACTGCGCAAACAACCCCGAACGCAGCCCCCGTGCCGCCTCCAGGCGTTTGCAGTAGAGCTGGCTGGCACCGGCGATCAACAGATACGCCGCCATGCTGTAGCCAAACGTCCCGCGATCGTCCAGGCCCAACAACTGCTCGGCAGCGCCGGGGCCAATGACGAATACGCAGGCGGTGAACGACCAACTGAAAAACACCGACCATGCACACAAGTGAAAGGGCCGACCGATTCCGCGCAGGCCTTCGCGTAACGACGACTGTGGGTGCTGCATGCTGGAGCGCGCTTGAATGGCGTTTCGCGGCCAGAGCATGAAAGCGCCGAGGGCGGCGACAGTGACTAAGGCCATGATCAACCAGAAGGGCAGGCGGGTCGGGTAGAGGTTCAGTTGCAAAGCCACGCCGCTGAGTACCGGACCGAGGGCGAGTCCCATGATCATCGCCAGCGTGGCGAGGGTCGCCGCCAACTTGCCAGAATCGCGCGGGCCAAACCGAACCAGCGTCACGTTCACAGCGCTGGTCATGATCCCCGCGCCAAGCCCCGAGATGGCGCGGGCTGCACACAACCCCCACAGCGAATTACATTCGGCGCACAGCCAGGCACCGACCAGCACCAGTGCAATGGCTGAGAGCAGCAAAAAACGCTGGTCTTTGACATGGCCGGCGATGCGCGCCAGGGTCATCAAAGCCAGCAAAACACCGACGCCATAGGCGCCGAAGATTAATGTCAGGTCTACAGCGTTGATCTGCAGGTGTTCTTGGTAAAACGGATACAGCGGCGTGGGGGCGCTGCTGTTCATGAGCGCGGCGCAAAGCGACAGCGCAAGAAAAAACAACAGGCCTTTTGAACCGTGTTTAGTGATATCGACGGGCATGAGTCTCCCAGCCCAGCGCTCAGGGCTTTTAAGAGGGATGTGGAGGGGTTTTCGAGGGCTTTGCCCATTGGCAAATGATAGGGGCCAGTGCGATCGGCACCATGCCCCAAACCCCAGGCTTTGTTTGTCATCGTCCAGGGTTTGGCGCCAGCGGTGATCGGCAGATCAGAGGCAGCGCTTTGATGGCTGGACGATCGCGAAGCTTTTTTGGAGGACTGGCTATTAACGGGCCGAGGTGTTGCTCCTAAGCTGGATTCATCGACTTGATCCAGCAGAAGGGTATGAACATGAAAAGGCTGCACAAGAAAATCGCATTGGTGACTGGAGCGTCGAAGGGCATTGGTGCGGCGATTGCCAAGCAACTGGCCAAGGACGGCGCCACAGTCATCGTCAACTATGCCCATAGTCGCGAAGATGCCGACCGTGTGGTCGCCGAAATTGTTCAGGCGGGTGCCAGGGCTCATGCGGTGCAAGCCGATGTTTCCAACAGCGTTGACGTCACTGCATTGTTCAAGATGATCGCCCATGAACATGGTCATCTGGACATCCTGGTCAACAATGCCGGCGTCTATGCCACTGGTCCATTGGCAGAGATCACCGAGCAAGAGTTTCACCGCCAGTTCAATCTCAATGTACTGGGGTTGATCCAATGCACGCAGGCGGCGGTCAAGGTGTTCAATCCCGAGGGCGGTAGCATTATCAATATCAGCTCCTGCGTCACCTCATTCACTCCCGCCAACTCCACGGTATACACCGCGTCCAAGGGCGCTGTGGATGCCATTACCAAAACGCTTGCCAATGAGTTGGGGCCGAAGAAAATTCGCGTCAACTCAGTGAATCCAGGTTTGGTGGTGACTGAAGGTGTGCATGCGAGTGGTTTTTTCGAGGATGCCTTCCGTCAGCAAGTTGAAGCGATTACGCCGTTGGGCCGAATCGGCAAACCCGAGGACATCGCACCTGCAGTTGCCTTCCTGGCCTCGTCAGATGCCGGATGGATCACCGGCGAGATGCTCCTGATCAGCGGCGGTTTGCACTAATCCTGGCTGGCGTGAGTGCGCTGGTAATGGCGAGGCGACTGCGACATGACGCGTTTGAAAGCAGTACTGAATGCGCTCTCTGACTCATAGCCTAATGAGAAAGCGATGGTGGAAACCGAATCATCGGTGTTTTTCAGTCGGTCGCTGGCCAGCAACATGCGCCAGTACGTCAGGTACTCCATCGGTGCCGCGCCAACCACTTGCTTGAAACGCAACGCGAAGGCCGAGCGCGACATGCTTGCCAGTTGCGCCAGCTCCTGGACGCTCCAGCGATGGGCAGGGGTGGCATGGATCGCGCCGAGGGCTATGCAGAGGTTCCGGTCGGCCAAGCCGTAAAACCAACCGATGCCAGTGCTGTCCAGGGTCGCCAGGTGCGTACGCAGGACTTCGACCAGCATCAGATGTGCCAAGTGCTCATTCATCAGCGATCGGCCGGGGCGTTTTTGCTGCAGCTCCGTGGTGAACCGCTCCAGCGCCCAGCGCAGGATCGATGCCTGCGGTTCATTGGCCTGTACGTGAACCAGGGAGGGCAGACTGCTGAGCAACAACTGGGTAGGGACACCACTGAAGTCAAAGCGGCCACCGACCAACTGAACATCGTCGCCGCCGTAATGCAGTGCCAACTCATCTGCCGCGAGGGTTTTAAAGTGGCCGTCGGAGTTCATCACCGGTTGGGAAATATCGCTGTAGAGCGAAAAAGGCATGCCGCGGGTCATGAGAAAACAATCGCCTTGGTGCAGGCGTTGCGGCTGCTGTTCGCCATCCACTAGCAACCAGCAACTGCCCTTGACCACCGCCGTGAATTTGATGCCTTCGCGCTTGGGAAAGGTGAATGCCCAATCGCCTCCCAAGGAGAGTGTGGCGGAGTGGTAATTGCGGATTCTCAACAATGAGAGGACGTCGGACAGAGGATCCATGTATCACCTGGTTGGACGAAAAATAAAGTAATTACGATTTTATACTATAGATCATCCAGATTTCACGCTCGAATATGAGGTTTACCATGCAAATTAATTTCGATAAGTCTTATGGCCCGCTGATCAATGGCGTGTTTGAAACTGACGATATGGCGCGTTCGTTTGCTGCTGTCGACCCTGCCACAGGCAGGCATCTGGCCTATATCCGCTATTGCGATGCCACGGATGTCGACCGCGCGGTCAACGCTGCGCACGCGGCGTTTCCAGCATGGCGAGCGCTTGGTCAGCAAATGCGCGCGCGGCTGGTTAATCTGCTGGCAGACGAAATCGAAGCGCACAGCGAACGCCTGGCGATGATCGATGCCCATGATGTGGGACGTTGCATCAGCGAAGTGCGCAAGGACTACCTGACGGCCGTTCGGCACTACCGTTATTTCGCTTCTGTGATCATGGCCCATGAAGACACTGGCCGTGCAATCGACGGCGGTTATGCCATCGCCAAGCGCGAGCCGCTGGGGGTATGCGGGCAGATCATTCCCTGGAACGCGCCGGCGATCATGGCTGCGTTCAAGTTAGCACCGGCGTTGGTGGCGGGTAACACCGTCGTGTTGAAGCCCGACGAGAATGCCTCCTTGTCGACGCTTGAACTGGGCAAGTTGATCAACAGGATTTTCCCCGCCGGCGTTGTGAACATGGTGACGGGGCTGGGAGACGTCGTGGGCGCGGCACTAAGTGAGCATCCTCGGGTTGCAAAGTTGTCGTTCACCGGCAGCACCGAGGTAGGCCGGCTCGTAGCGGGTGTTGCCGCCAGGCGGCTCGTACCCTCGACCCTTGAGTTGGGCGGCAAGAGCGCCAATATCGTGTTCCCCGATATCGACGATATTGATGCGGTGGTTGATAACGCGACGTTTGCTGCGATTCATAACAATGGGCAATCCTGCCTGGCCGGAACTCGATTGTTTGTGCACGCGGACATTTCCGAAGTGTTCAAACAGAAATTGATCGCATCCTTCAATCGGGTTGTCGTGGGCTCGCCACTGGAAGAAAACTCCCGCGTCAGTTGCTTGATCAGTGAGCGTCAGGGCAAGCGCGTACTGGACTACATTAATTTAGGCATTCAAGAGGGGGCTGAACTGTTGGCCGGGGGCGACAGGGCGCAGGTGCCGGGGTGTGAGCATGGTTACTTTATCCAGCCGACCTTGTTGCTGGCGCATAATCAAATGCGCATCTGTCAGGAAGAAATCTTTGGCCCCGTTCTTTCATTGATCATCTGGAGTGACTATGAGGCGATGATCGCCCAGGCCAACGACACCGAGTACGGACTGGCGTCGGGTATCTATACCAGCAACCTCAAGCACGCCATGGAAACTGCCGATCGTCTGGAGGCCGGGTCCGTATGGATCAACCGCTACTCGAACATCACTGATGGCACTGCATTTGGCGGCTATAAGAACAGCGGGATTGGTCGCGAGTTTTGTCGCGAAACGCTCAATGCCTACACCCAGGTAAAGACCGTTACCGTGCAGTCTGAAGTGCCCACAGCCTGGTTCGCACCGCGTTAAACGTGCAAAAAGACAACCGTCTGCTCTTGAAAGGAGCAGACGGTTTTTTAGTTTTTGGAAGATGCGCCAGCCGGATCCCGGCGGCAGGAGGTACCAGGGTTCATTCGCTAGCCTTCGAACTGTGGCGCGCTAACGTCCTTGGGGTAACAACAGGGTGTTATCGCCAGGCGCGCCCTCCCAATATTAGTTATGTCCCCCGATCTGTTCCCCCATAAATGCTAAGAAGGTGATGAGTGTCTTCACAGGGAGAGGATTGGCCCGAGCAAGCAGATGAGCACTGAACCCTGTGTCTTTTAGTTGACAGTTTTGTGCGGGTGATCACGCATTTTTGACCGGTACGCCATTTTGTACTTGCCATAATGCCGCTGGCAGCAGCGTAGTCTGTGTCATCACCCCTCAGTGCAATTGTTAAAAGCGGTGCCCTCAATGAAAACTGTGGCAATGGTGTTGTTCCCGCAATTTCTTCTACTCGACATGGCGGGCCCCATGGAGGTGTTTTCCATTGCCAACCGTTATCTGCCACCCGAACAGCACTATGAGTTGATCACCCTGGGCACAGACCACGGTCAGTTGCGCGCCTCAAACGGCGTCAGTGTGAAGGCCGATCTGCATATTGATCAGGCTGACGGGCACTATGATTTGCTGTTGGTGCCCGGTGGCCCGGCAGCCTACAACGACAAGCCGGCGCTCTTGCTGGAGTGGCTCAAGGGCGCCGTCACCCGGGCCGGGCAATACGGTTCGATCTGTACCGGGGCCTTTGTCCTGGGCTTCGCCGGCTTGCTCGACGGTTACCGCGTTACCACCCACTGGCACTACACCGAGCGGTTGATCAAGGCCTTTCCCGGTACTCATGTGGAGACCGATCAGATTTTTGTGCACGACCGCAATCTGATCACCTCTGGCGGCGTCACGGCCGGTATCGACCTTGCGCTGTCAGTAGTGGCCGCTGATCACGGTAAAAAAGTTGCACAGGATGTGGCCAAGGTGCTGCTGGTAGTGATGAAGCGTCAGGGCGGTCAGGCGCAGTTCAGCCCGTTGATGGCCTCGGTAGGCCCGCAGGAAACCCCCGTCACCCGGGTCCAGAACCATATGCTCGAACACCTGGAGCAGGCCTTCAGCATCGACTCTATGGCCAGTTTGGCCAGTATGAGCCCGCGGCACTTTGCCAGGGTTTTTGCCCGTGAAGTGAATATGACGCCCATGGAGTTTCTGCAGGGGGCGCGTATTGACCGGGCCAGAAGCCTGCTGGAAACCAGTGAGTTGCCCCTCAAGACCGTGGCCTACAAAAGTGGCTTCGGCAGCGTCAGGCACATGCGCTTTCTGTTCAATGAAAAGCTCGGTTTGACGCCGGCACAGTACCGCGAGCAGTTCAGCTAGCCGTGATTGTCCGTTGTGCGCACCCATATGGCTGTAGTGCTCCTACCAGAGCGGTTGTGCTGTGATCCATGCCTGCCAAGATAGATGAGAACTCTTTGCACTTGCACAAGGATGACCGCCCCATGAGCACGTTCACGACCCGCGACGGTACCGACATTTACTTCAAGGACTGGGGCACAGGGCAGCCGGTTATTTTCAGCCACGGCTGGCCGCTCAATGCCGATAGCTGGGAGTCGCAGATGCTGTTCCTGGCGTCCAGGGGTTATCGGGTCATTGCCCATGATCGCCGCGGCCACGGGCGTTCCAGCCAGCCCTGGGCAGGTAATGACATGGACACCTATGCCGATGACCTGGCGCAGTTGATCGAGTTGCTGGACTTGCAGGACGTTGTGTTGTTCGGCTTTTCCACGGGGGGTGGCGAAGTGGCGCGCTATATCGGTCGCCACGGCAGCGCCCGGGTGGCCAAGGCGGGTCTGATTTCTTCAGTGCCGCCCTTGATGCTGAAAACCCCCGCCAACCCCGGCGGTTTGCCGATCGAGGTGTTCGACGGCATTCGTCAGGCCTCCCTGGCGGATCGCTCGCAACTGTATCTCGATTTTGCCAGCGGCCCTTTCTTCGGTTTCAACAAGCCGGGGGCCAAGCCTTCCCAGGGCATGATCAACGGGTTCTGGATGCAGGGCATGACCAGCGGTCACAAGAATGCTTATGACTGCATCGCGGCTTTTTCCGAAACCGACTTTACTGAAGACCTGAAAAAATTCGACTTCCCGACGCTGGTCGTTCACGGCGACGCCGACCAGGTGGTGCCGATCGAAGCGGCGGGCATCGCGGCTGCAGCGCTGGTAAAGGGGTCTACGCTGAAGATCTACCCCGGTGCGCCCCACGGCCTGACCGATACCCACAAGGATCAGTTGAACGACGATCTGCTGGCCTTCCTCAAGGGTTGATACAGGCAACTGCCCTGCAATGTCGTGTTCTTGTACGTTCATGGAGCCTTGCACAATGCCTGAATCCACTGTGATTGACCCGCCGCCGCGGGTGTTCGATGAGGTCGTGACCCTGGTGGTCAAGCATCGGGTCAAGGCCGGTCATGAAGCGCCCTATAACGCCTGGTTGCGCAAGATCGTGCGCATTGCCGGGCAGTGGGACGGGCATTTGGGGGTGGACGTCGTGCCCGGTAAAAGCGCCGGTCTTGACACCTACACCTGCGTGCTGCGGTTTTTTTCCACCGACGCCATGCAGCGCTGGCTGGATTCGCCGCAACGGCGGGAACTGGTCGCTGAAGCCACGCCCATGCTGGCAGACGGCGACCAGACCGAGGTCAACCCGGTCAACGAGTTCTGGTTTGCACCCCACGCCGAATCCCGCCCGCCACCGCCGCGCTGGAAGCAGGCGCTGCTAACGCTGCTGGTGATTTTCCCGCATACCCTGCTGGTGCCGCTGTTCTGGAAGCCCTTGTTGAGCTTGAGTCCCTTTTTCTCCCAATACGTGGTGGCCACTTTTGTGATCACCCTGACCATCGTTCTTTCGGTGGTTTACCTGTTTATGCCGCTGGCGACGCGCCTGTTCGCGCCCTGGCTGACGTCCGCCGCCGAACCCAAGGAATTGCGATGAACGCCGATCTGATCCTGTTCAATGGTCAATTCAATACCGTCGATCGCGACAATCCGCAGGCCAGTGCCGTGGCCATCCGCGAAGGCCGTTTTGTCACGGTCGGCACCGATGCCCAGGCGATGGCCCTGCGCGGTCCGGGCACGCAAGTCATCGATCTCAAGGACCGCTGCGTCATCCCCGGGCTTAATGACTCGCACCTGCACCTGATCCGCGGTGGCCTGAACTACAACCTCGAACTGCGCTGGGAAGGTGTGCCATCGCTGGCCGATGCGTTGCGCATGCTCAAGGCGCAGGCCGCGCGCACGCCTACGCCGCAGTGGGTGCGTGTGGTGGGTGGCTGGAACGAATTCCAGTTCGCCGAGAAGCGCATGCCGACCCTGGACGAACTCAATCAGGCGGCCCCGGACACCCCGGTGTTTGTCCTGCACTTGTATGACCGCGCTTTGCTCAATCGGGCCGCGCTGCGAGTGGCCGGCTATACCCGTGACACGCCGAACCCGCCAGGTGGCGAGATCGTGCGTGATGCCAAGGGCAACCCCACCGGCATGCTGGTGGCGCGACCCAATGCGATGATCCTCTATTCGACCCTGGCCAAGGGGCCAGCGCTGCCGCTGGAGTATCAGGTCAATTCGACCCGCCAGTTCATGCGCGAACTCAATCGCCTCGGGCTCACCAGCGCGATTGATGCCGGTGGTGGCTTCCAGAACTACCCCGACGACTACCGGGTCATCGAGCAACTGGCCCAAGACCGGCAACTGACCATTCGCATCGCTTACAACCTGTTCACGCAAAAGCCCAAAGAAGAACTCGCCGATTTCAAAAACTGGACGGGCAGCGTCAAGCTGCACCAGGGCGATGACTTTTTGCGCCATAACGGTGCCGGGGAAATGCTGGTGTTCTCGGCGGCAGACTTCGAAGACTTCCTGGAGCCGCGCCCCGATCTGCCGCAGACCATGGAAGACGAACTGGAGCCGGTGGTGCGCCATCTGGTGGAGCAGCGTTGGCCGTTCCGCCTGCACGCCACCTACAACGAGTCCATCAGCCGCATGCTCGACGTGTTCGAGAAGGTCAATCGGGATATTCCGTTCAATGGCCTGCCATGGTTTTTCGATCATGCCGAAACCATCACCCCTCAGAACATCGAACGGGTCAGGGCGCTGGGCGGCGGTATCGCGATTCAGGATCGCATGGCGTTCCAGGGCGAGTATTTCGTCGAACGTTACGGCGCCAAAGCCGCCGAAGCCACGCCACCGATCAAACGCATGCTGGCCGAAGGCGTGCCGGTGGGCGCGGGTACCGATGCCACCCGGGTATCCAGTTACAACCCGTGGACATCGCTGTACTGGATGGTCAGCGGCCGCACCGTGGGCGGGCTCGAGCTGCATGCCGAAGGCTTGCCGCGGCTGACCGCGCTGGAACTGTTTACCCACGGCAGTGCCTGGTTCTCCAGCGAGCAGGGGAAAAAGGGCCAGATCAAGGTGGGACAACTGGCAGATCTTGCCGTCTTGAGCGCGGATTTTTTCAGCGTCGACGAAGAGGCCATCAAGTGGATCGAATCGGTGCTGACGGTGGTCGGCGGCACGGTGGTGTATGCCGCTGATGATTTCGAACCGCTCGGGCCGCCCAGCGTGCCGGTCTTGCCCGACTGGTCGCCCGTGGTGCAGGTCCCCGGTCACTGGCGCCCGGGTGCGCCGCTGCAGGCACAGGCTCACCACTGCAGCGGGCCGTGTGCGGTGCATGCCCACGGCCATGAAAAAGCCCGTTTATCGAATGCGCCGGTCAGCGACTTTGCCGGTTTCTGGGGCGCCTTCGGCTGCTCATGTTTTGCGTTTTGATCCCGTTACACCCCTCTATCAAGGAGTTCCATATGAGCAACGTTCCATACAAACGCCTGAACAAAGATGATGCTGTGGTGCTGCTGGTTGATCACCAGACCGGTTTGATTTCGCTGGTACAGGATTTCTCGCCGAACGAATTCAAGAACAACGTACTGGCGCTGGGCGATGTGGCCAAGTTCTTCAAGCTGCCGACTATCCTCACCACCAGTTTTGAAACCGGCCCCAACGGCCCGCTGGTGCCCGAGCTCAAGGAGCTGTTCCCCGATGCGCCCTACATCCCGCGCCCTGGCCAGATCAATGCCTGGGACAACGAAGATTTCGTCAAGGCGGTGAAGGCGACCGGGCGCAAGCAACTGATCATTGCGGGCGTGGTGACGGATGTGTGCGTCACCTTCCCGACGCTGTCGGCGCTGGCTGAGGGCTTCGAGGTGTTTGTCGTCACCGATGCTTCGGGCACCTTCAACGAAACCGTGCAACAGGCGGCCTGGGCGCGAATGACAGCAGCGGGTGCGCAGTTGGTGAACTGGTTCTCGGTGGCGTGCGAGCTGCAGGTTGACTGGCGCAACGACATGGAAGGCCTGGCCAACTTGCTGTCACCACGCATCCCCAACTACCGCAACCTGATGAACAGCTACTCGGCGTTTACCTCCAGATAACCCTCAACCTCCGTAGCAGCTGACGAGTGGAACGAGGCTGCGTTCGGTGTGATGCGGCACCCCGAGGCAGCCTTCGTGAAACCCGAGCATGCGGTGTGTCAGATAAACCGCGCGTTCAGGTTTACGATTGCTCCGCAATCGAACGCAGCCTCGATCCACTCGTCAGCTGCTACGGGGCTTTGGCTGCTCTTGCTCAATGCCGGTGCAACCAACTCAAAAACCCGCCTTTGCTGATCGGTGCCGGTGCTGTCATCAGCGCCATGCGGCTGCTTTGCTGGCGCACCGCTTGCAATTTGCTCAAGGCCTGCCCAACCTCGACCCGCTGCACCATGCAGTCTCGGGTCAGGGCCTTGTCGATCTGATAGATGATGCTTGAGGTCAGGGTGGTGAAGGTCGCTCCGGACGGCGCGTCAGTGAGGATGCTCTCTTCGCCCATGATCTCCCCCGGTCCCATGCGTCCGGCTTCTATCGGGCCCTTGGTATCAGGCAGGGTGACGCTGACTACCCCGGTGGCGATCACCATCAGGCTGTCCGGCACCTGGTTTTGCGCCAGTACCACTTCACCGGCCGCATATTGCCGGGCGGTCATGGCGAGGGCGATCTGGTCGCGTTCTTCTGCACTCAGTGAACGGAAGACTTTTACCTCGTCGAGCAGCGCCCGCGCCCGGCCTGCCGGTTCAATCACGGCGTCAGGCTGGCGCGAAATACCTGCCGCTTCCAGATGCCGGTGGGCCAGGTCGAACAGTTGGTTGCGCACCTCAGATTTTTTCCCCAGGTCGGCAATAAAACCGCTGGCCACGTATTCGGACATGCTCTCGCCGGTTTCCTTGAGCAGCACTTTGGGGGCCGGGTTCAACAGCAGGCTGCTGCTGCCCTGCAATGTGCGCTCCAGTGCATCGAGGACACGGCGCGGGCGAACATGGTTGGGCAGCTGAATGCTGATCGATACCCCATGCAGGTTGGTGGGCCGGCTCAGGTTGACGATCCTGGACTTGGCTGCCACCGAATTGGGCACCACCGCCGTACTGCCCGCACTGGTCAGCAGATGGGTGGCGCGCCAGTCAATGTCCAGCACCTTGCCCTCGATGCCGTCGATCACCACCCAGTCATCCACCTGATAGGGCTTGGTGGTGTTGAGGACGATGCCCGAAAACACGTCACTCAGGGTGCTCTGCAGTGCCAGACCAACCACAATCGCCACCACTCCGGAGGTTGCCAGTAACCCTTTGACCGGCAGTTCCAGTACATAGCCGGCGGCGGCGACGATAGCGGCCAAAAATACCAGTGCGCCGATCACGTCCTGCAGCAGGCGGCCGCTGTGGCCGATACGACGCATCAGCACCAGGCCGATCATTTCGGTGAACACCCGCGCTGCGTACAGCCACCACACAATCCCCAGCGCGGTGGCCCCCAGCCGGGTGACCTGGTCATCGGTAAACAGCGGCGCCTGCAACGGGCTGACCCCGGCGTTGAAAATGATCACGCTGAACAGCACAAACAGCGCCAGGCGCACTGCGACCCGCATAATGCGCTGCCTGAAGGGCGTCAGATGCCACAGCGCGGCGTCGATCACCAGCAGCAGGGCACTCCAGGACAACGGATGATCGAGAAAAATGGGCATGGGCAAATTCCGGTGAGCGAACAAGCGGGACAGAACACAGATTAGCCGGATGTCGGGAAGGAGTTGCACGGATGCAGGGGGTATATTTATGCGTACAAGGTATAAGTGCTATCCGGTAAGCGCCGTTTATTAATCAGTCCCCGGTCGTTAAGTTACTTCTATATTGAATACGCGCTCGCCACCGGTGGCCGTTTCCTGCAGAAGTTCAACTTTGAGAGGGAGATTTTCATGACGTTTACAGTGCTTAAAGCCACGCTCATGGCTGCAATGGTCGGTATGTCAGCCGCCGAGGCGGGTGACTACAAAGCGAACCCGTTTACCTTGACCTACGCTGGCGCGATCACCCGCAACGAGCCGGGCAAGGTCAATATCCACCCGGTTGCCTACAAGCTCAATGGCCTGGATATTGCGGCCAATGTGTACACTCCGGCGAACTATGATGCTGGCAAAAAATACCCCGCCATAGTGGTTGCGCACCCCAACGGCGGTGTCAAGGAACAGGTCGCGGGGCTGTATGCCCAGCGTCTGGCGGAAAAGGGCTACATCACCATTACCGCCGATGCGGCCTATCAGGGCGCCAGTGGCGGCCAGCCGCGCAATGTCGACAAACCTGCCAACCGTGTTGAAGACATCCACGGCATGGCCGACTTTATTGCCAGCTACCCCGGTGTTGACCCCCAACGCCTGGGCTTGCTGGGTATCTGCGGCGGCGGTGGTTATGCCTTGAAAGCCGGGCAGAGCGACAAGCGCTTCCAGTCGATTGCCACCGTGAGCATGTTCAACTCCGGCCTGGTGCGCCGTAACGGCTTTATGGATTCGCAGCTGGACACCCTCCAGGAGCGCCTGCAGCAGGCATCCGCAGCCCGTGCCCAGGAAGCGGCAGGTGGCGAAGTGGTGTACACCGGTGATGTCAAACTTACCGACGAACAAATCGCCAAGCTGCCTTTTGACCTGTATCGCGAAGGCTTCGAGTACTACGGCAAGACCCACGCCCACCCCAACTCGACCTTCAAGTACACCCTGAGCAGCCTGATGGACCTGATGAGCTTCGATGCCACCAACCAGCTCGAACTGCTCAACAAGCCGCTGTTGATGATTGCCGGCAGCAAGGCCGACACCCTGTACATGACCGAGCAGGCGTTCGCCAAGGCTACGGGCACCGAAGACAAGACCCTGTTCAAGATCGATGGCGCGACCCATATCCAGACTTACTGGGTGCCTGAGTATGTCGACACGGCCATCAACCAACTGGCTAATTTCTACGCCAGAACACTCTGAGACGAGGAGGTTTGCATGAACCGGACACTATGGACTCTGGCAATGTGTGTAGCGGCGCCCCTGGCGGGCGCCGCCGGATCGACAGCCGCTGATGACAAGCCCCGTGCGCAGCAGATAACCCGCAGCGCCGACCAGGTCTCGACTGCCGGTCCCGAGGATTACTTTACCGGGCAGGTGCGGGTCGACCCGCTGTTTGCCGCCAGCGATGAAATCAAGGCCTCGGCGGCCTATGTCACCTTCGAGCCGGGCGCGCGTTCGGCCTGGCACACCCATCCGGCCGGACAGCGGCTGGTGGTGGTGTCCGGGGTGGGTCTGACGCAGGAGTGGGGCAAACCGGTGCAGCAAATCCACCCCGGCGACGTGGTGGTCTGCCCGCCGGGTATCAAGCACTGGCATGGCGCGGCGCCGGAGGGTGCCATGACCCATCTGGCCGTCACCGGCACCGTGGACGGCAAAAACGTGACCTGGATGGAGAAAGTGACCGATGAGCAATACCAGGCCCGTTAAGTTCCAGAGCCCCGCCATGCTGGCTGCGGCCTTCGCCCTGAGCCTGGGGCTGACCATCGATTCAGTGCAGGCGGCCCCGGCCGTCGACGGCTCGCGGGCCGTCAGCGGGGTGGCCGGGCAGGGCCTGACGCCCCGTCAGCGGGCCATCCCGCTGATCGCCGCCGCCATGGCCAGCAGCAATATGCCCGCGCTCGATAGCGCCTTGAACCAGGGCCTCGATGCCGGGCTGACGGTCAGCGAGGTCAAGGAAATCCTGGTGCAGTTGTATGCCTACACGGGCTTTCCGCGCAGCCTCAACGCCCTCGGCCAGTTGATGAAGGTGCTCGATGCCCGCCGGCAACGGGGCATTGAAGACGCCCCGGGGCGTGAACCCGAAGCTGCGATTCCTGCCGGTGAAGAGCTGCTGGCCCTGGGTAAGGCCAATCAGACGCGGATTTCCGGGGCGCCGGTGCAGGGCCCGCTGTTTGAGTTTGCTCCGGTGATCAACCAGTACCTGCAGGCGCATTTGTTCGGCGATATTTTTGCCCGGGACAATCTGGACTGGCAAAGTCGCGAGCTGGCCACGGTCGGTGCCCTGTCCGCCACCCCCGGGGTGGAGCCGCAACTGCGTTCACATATGGGCGCCAGCCTGCGTGTTGGTCTCAGCGAGGCGCAATTGCGTGAGGTGATCCAGGTGCTTGCCGCAAGCGGCGATGGCGATGCCGCCCGGCGCGCCACCGAGGCACTGGACGCCCAACTGGCGGCTGGTCAGTCGCGGTAGCGCAAGGCTTCACGCAACAGGATGAAGGCCGCAGAGGACTGGCGTCGGCTCGGGTAGTAGAGGTGGTAGCCGGAGTAGGGTTCGCACCAGTCCTCCAGCACACGGATCAGGCGGCCCTGCTCGATATCGGCCTGCACCACGTTTTCCGGCATATAGGCCAGGCCCAGCCCCTGGCGCGCGGACTCCAGGCGCATGGCGATGGTGTTGAACACCAGTTGGCCTTCGATGCGCACGTTCAGGGCCTGGCCGTTTTTCTCGAACTCCCAGGCAAACAGCCCGCCATGGGTTGGCATACGCAGGGTGATGCAGTTGTGTGCCACCAGATCGGCCGGGATCACCGGCTTGGGGTAGCGGCTGAAATAGGCCGGGGAGCCGACTACCGCCATGCGCATATCAGGGCCTATGCGCATGGCAATCATGTCCTTGGCCACCTGTTCGCCCAGGCGCACGCCAGCATCGAAGCCCTCGGCGACGATATCGGTCAGGCCGTAGTCGACGATAATCTCGATGCTCAAGTCCGGATGGTCGGGCAGTAGCCGCGCCAGCACCGGCTGCAGCACCGCAATCGCCGCATGCTCCCCTGCGGTGATGCGCAATTTGCCTGCCGGCCGGTCGCGAAACTTGCTGAGCAGCGCCAGCTCGCTGTTGATCTCGTCGAAGCGTGGGGCGATCACCTGCAGCAGATGCTCACCCGCCTGGGTCGGGGCAACGCTGCGGGTAGTGCGCGCCAGAAGGCGCACCCCCAGGCGCTCCTCGAGCTGGCGCATGGCCCGGCTCAGGGCCGGTTGCGACATGCCCAGGCGGGCGGCGGCGCGGGTAAAGCTGCGCTCCTGGGCAACCACCGAGAAGATCGCCAGCTGGTCGTAGCTTTCAACCGTCATATCGCCGTCCCTGTGCAGTGCCCGTCAAACAATGGCGGGGTAGTCGGCCATGGTGTCCGGCCACGGGCTCAGCACCTCGAAACCGTCGTCAGTCACGGCCACCATATGCTCCCACTGGGCTGATAGCGAGCCGTCCTTGGTGACCACGGTCCAGTGGTCGGGCAGGGTTTTGACATGGCGCTTGCCGGCATTGAGCATAGGTTCGATGGTGAAAATCATGCCGGTCTTGAGCTTCATGCCCTGGCCCGGATAGCCGTAGTGCAGCACCTGCGGTTCGTCATGGTAGACCTTGCCGATACCGTGGCCGCAGTACTCGCGCACTACGCTGAAACCTTCCTTTTCAGCCAGGGTCTGGATGGCGTGGCCGATGTCGCCCAAGGTTGCGCCCGGGCGCACCATGCGGATCCCGGCGCACATGGCGTCGTAGGTGGTTTTCACCAGATGCCGCGCCGCGGGGCTTGGTTCGCCGACGAAGTACATGCGGCTGGTATCGCCGAACCAGCCATCCTTGACCACCGCGATATCGATATTGACGATGTCGCCGTCCTGCAGCACCCGGTTTGACGGAATACCATGGCACACCACTTCATTGACCGAAGCGCACACGGTTTTCGGAAAGCCGTGGTAGCCCACGTTGCCGGGGATGGCCTTTTGCACGTTGACGATATAGTCGTGGCAGATCTTGTCGAGCTGGTCGGTGGTGACCCCGGCCTTGACGTGCTCGGCGATCATGGCCAGCACCTCGGCGGCCAGCTTGCCCGCGATCTTGGACTGGGCGATTTGTGCCGGGCTGTTGATAACGACGCTGGCCTTCATGAATGTGCTCCGGTTACCAGGGGGGTGTCTTGCAGTGCCACATTCAAGTCCAGGCCGCCAGCCTGCTCGGCCCGCACCAGCAGGCGGCAGATCTGGTTGTGATCAAGGTTGGGGTGCAGTTCGGACAGCATGCCAATACGCATCCAGTGTTCGGCTTGCGCATTGATCGAGCGGCTCAGCGCGTTGCTGGCGACCCGCAGGTTTTCGTGCATTTGCTCGGATATCTTGACGATGCCCAT
>Ga0302347_1001187_pt1 | contig 32665 bp, 26 predicted proteins | sample PhyWR1_FD_202178 | JGI IMG/M metagenome (GOLD analysis project Ga0302347, IMG submission 202178) | Leaf surface microbial communities from wheat plants in UC Gill Tract Community Farm, Albany, California, United States - DLSL W.R1 (v2)... | ecosystem: Host-associated > Plants > Phyllosphere >... | reverse complement strand
CCTTTTACCTCCAGACACCAACGGATGGGAAAACCTTAAAAACAATGGCCTGCTGTACGCGCCAGAAAGTAGTCCAATTAAAATCAAAGGATCATCGCGTATTATGTTTTGCAATCAGTTTGATTACTTTATTGTTGATCTTAAGAACCATAAATTGCAAAGCGTAACTAAGGGAGCGGATCAAAATATTAAGTATAAACTGCAAGTGTCTAATGATAAATACCCAGAATCCTCGTTGAATGTCAGGTTGCCTGAAATAGACTTAGGTAAGGAATTGACCTTCACACTCTTCAATCTATTGACATATAATACAGGATTTGCTAATTATATGTATAAAAATAATAGAATCAATCTCCAAAAACAAGGACATTATAAGGAGATGATACCGTATAAAAAAGGATTTTTTCTGACGTCTCAATTTGCTTTAGAACCATTTAAACTTACAAGATTTGAAAAAGGAAAATACAAAGTCATTTATGAATCTCTAAAAACAGAAAAAGAAATCTTTGGAAGCACGAAATATCAAATCTTTCATTATGAAACCAAATATGGCAAATCCAACGCAGCACTTTTATTTCCGTTAGACTATGACCAGCAAAAAAAATACCCGATGATCGTCAATATTTATGATCAGAAGTCTCTCGACCTATTGTATTTTATGCCTCCATTTTTGGCGACAACTTTTGGTTTCAACTATATGCATTACCTGATGAATGGTTATATTGTTCTTCTGCCCGATCTACAATACGAAACCGCTAACGTAAAGAACAGTGTTATTACGTCGTTAGAGAAAAGCATCGATACTGCTAAATTGTTGGCGCCTATTGATGATAGCAATATTGGTGTTGTGGGTCTGTCATTCGGCGGATTCGAGACTGGTTTGGTACTGACCAATTCTAGGTATTTCAAGACGGGAGTGGCAGGTGTGATGATTTCAGATATGATCTCACACTCATTAAGTTATTCAGAATTCAATTCAATGCCTAATTACAGAAGAACCGAAAATCAGCAATTACGAATGAATACTGATATATTTGAAAATTGGAATGGCTATCTTGAAAACTCACCAATCTATCATATGAAAAACATCAATGCACCTGTCCTGATCTGGACTGGTTCAAAAGACAAGAACATTTCTCCTGCCCAATCACAGATGTTTTTTCTTGGAATGAAAAGATTACAGAAGAAAGCAGCCTTTTTGGAATACTCTAATGAAACCCACAACGTTTTGTTAAAGTCTAATCAATTAGACCTTAACTTAAAGATCTGGCAATGGTTTGATCATTACTTGAAAAACAAATCACCGGCCGACTGGATCGAGCCACTAACAAAATGAAAAAGCTCCCTTTCGGGAGCTATTTTTAATTGATTTTATACAATTCGACATTTGCCGTTTCCGGATGATCCACTTCTGGACCACTGGTGCCGAAGACCTGTTGCCCTGTCGGTAAACCGTTTACAGTGCAGATAGGATTTAATTCAGTTTCACACATGACACTTCTGTCCCACTGGTTTGTTGAGCTATTAAAGATATAGCCCTGTCTAGCAGCTAAATTCTCGTTGCTACTTTTTGCTTTCTGAGTAGCAAATGCAGTTCCTGTTCCTATCAGAATTAGAACTGCGGGTAAAATGTAATTTTTCATTTTAATAAAATTTGATGTTATGCCTACTCTTAATTACAGGTTTTCGGCAATCCCTGTCCTGCTGGCCAACAGAAACTATTTAAATGTATATCTGGTAATTTTGTTACCTGACAATACATATAAATAATGTTTTGTAGATAAGATACCATTGATCTTAATTCTTTTTTCGTTTGAAATATAAAAACTGTATAGATATTTCTTTTTTGAGGTGTTATAAACATCAATGATGTCATTACTCCTAAAATCTTTGTATGATTCATTTTTTCCTCTGATCTTTGATACATTGTAGAATTTGTCGTCAAAAACAGTTTGCATCCGATTAATTCCCGTTGGAGCCTTAACTAATTTGGTCTGTCCATTGTCAAGGGTTTTAGTTTCAATGTTTGTATGAGATAAAGAATCGATAGTGCGACTTCTCCGGATATTTCCAAGATTAAGATCTGCCGTAATAATCTCATTGCGGTACAGATGGGTATAGATGATTTGCTTGTTTTTATGGTCGACTGTAATATCACCATCAGTGTCAAAAACACCATCTATTTGCGTTTGCAAAACATCAGGATTTATAAAGTATGCCTTAGAAGCTGTGTTCAAAATACCCAATTCACTTTCTTTGGTTTTGACGAGCATTGTTTTAAATACATACTGGTGTGGTGCCAGCATGTAAAACCTCGAAAAATACAGACGATTTATTCCTGTGTCATACGCCTGTAAAGATGGCAGCTTTCCTTCAAAAACAACCGGCACTTTACCGTCTGAAACACTGAAGTAAGGATAAGATACATTAAGTGTAACACTCACAAAGTCATGTTTATAATTATCTAGTTTGATTGTATCCACATTAATAGAATTAAAGTCAGGAGTTATAATTGAAAGAAGTAGCGGTGTTTTTCGATGCCCTAAAAATATGGTGTCGCCTTGGTTGCCTGCAAAGTAATAGTTATTTGTAGGAAACTCCAATGATGTTTGTTGCTCTGTCAATGGATGGACTATCCTTCTTGTAAAATCTCCTTTATTATCATTTATATTCGGATAGAATGTTAGAGTTAGCAATATTGAAGGCAATACAATCACAAGTGATATGAAGCCCACTAACTTCTTTTTGTGTATCGTTCCTATCCCCATTGTGAAAATTGCAACGATTGCCAACAAAATACACAGGAAATTAAAAAATAGATGGTCAGTCCAGTCCATTTTTTCTAAAATTCCTCCACAAGAGCATGGTATCGAATCACTAAAATATAAAATGAGATAAATATAAACTGTAAAAGCTGTCATTAAACCTAAAGAACAATACAGACCAATCAATCTTGATCTTTGATAAAACAATAAGAAAACAACTATAAGTTCTGAAATTATAGTTGCATACGAAATAAGACCTGCATTCGCACTAAGCAAAGGTGATTGCGCTAACTGAATCTGAAAGTTTTCAAAATCAAGACTTTTACTAATGCTTGCATAACAGAACAAAAGTATAAAGAAATAGGCGATTCCAATAGGAAAATAAATGGTCATCTTTTTCATAATATTGAATATAAAAATCAAAAGGTTTAGAAATAAAATAATACATCCTGAATACCAATATTGTTGATTCTTTGTATTTGAGATATGAAACTAATGTGATTTTCCATATCTATCAATTGATATCGATTCAATAGCTCATTCTCCAGTTATCGCGGTCTTTGGGAGGATCTGTTTCTCCCACCTCCCCAACTTCCTTAGAAGCTATACTATCTCCCTTACTAAATGCACTTTGATTATGTACATAGTTTTCAGTTTCGTTAGCGTATGAATCTTGTTCACGACAAGAATTTAAAAGCAAGATTATACTTCCTGTTGTTATAAATAAAAAATACTTTTTCATGGTTTGGGATTTAATTGGTTAATAATCCCGGCCGGTTTTCATTAGAATTCTGACACGAATGTAGAAAAGCCATCATCTTGAAAAAAGGAAAGCATGACCTGATTTGTAAATCGTATTGATACGATTTACAAATCAGGTCATAAATATTTTGGACTTAATTATTTTATTATTAGCGTTTTATATTTTTTTAATTGTTTTTTATAACGCAGTATTTAAGAAATGTTTTTTATACACTTTTATGCCTGCAAGTATTTGGCTTAAAGTGGTAATTTCTTAAATTTGTGATATAAATATTGTGGTTATTTTGCGAAAAATTTTAGTTCTTTTCTTTTTGTATTGTATCCGATTAAATAGTCAGGAATTTTCGGATTATAGAATGCGTTACGATAATTTTGAAGAAAATGATATAAGGGCTTTTAAGTTTTTAAATCCTTATATTCAAAAAGCAAAACAGGAAAAAAACTATCGGGAATTAACACAGGCCTACAAAGATGCTGTCAGCTTTTCACCTGATCGTAAAATAGGTTATGCAGACAGTATGATCTGGGCGGCAGCCAAAACAAAAGATGATGATATAATAGGATCTTCTTATTTAACTAAAGGCACTCTTTATTATTTTAACCGAAAGAAATTCAAGCTCGCCTTAGATCAATATATGATCGCCTGGAGTTATTTGGAAAACACAAAGGATGAATACCTTTATTATAAGAATCTATACCATATAGGTGTGGTAAAAAGTTATCTGGGTTATTACGAGGAAGCACTACATATTTTTGAAAAATGCAGAACTCATTTTAACAAAAAAAAGAGTCCATCTGAATTTCCAAATTTAGAGTATAATAATAAGAAAGGCTACCTTAATAGTCTTCATCAGAATATTATCTGTCTCATTGAAATGTCCCGTCTAGACGAAGCATCTCTGCTTATCAATGAAGGGCTTTCCGGAGCTTCACCTCATATAGACTTTTACATTGAAAGAAGTTATTTCTATAAGTTACAGGGTATCATTAATTTTAAGAAAAAAAACTATGATAAGGCAATATCCAATTTTAATAATGCTTTAGCAGGAGTAGAAAAGAAGAACGATTTTACAAATGCCTCAGCAATATATTTTTATATGGGCAAAAGCCTATTGAGTAAAAATGACGTGAATAATGCTGTTTATTATTTTAAAAAAGTAGATTCCATATTTAGTAAACATCAATTTATTTTACCCGAAGTGCGGGAGAATTATGAGATCCTTATTAATCATTCTAAAAAAACTAAAGATGAAAAGATGGAGTTATACTTCACCAACCAACTTCTTAAGGTTGATCATATCCTTTCGACCGATTTTAGATATTTGTCAGAGAAAATTCATAAAGAATATGATACCAAAGATCTTTTAAGGGCTAAAAAAAGGTTGGAGAATTCTAGCCTGTATGGCTATGGAGTAGCAGCCTTCTCATTGTTTCTACTTGTTTTGATTTTTATTATCACTTTTTTCAGAAGACGGAAAGAAAGAGAAATTCATCAGAAGTATAAAGAACTACTTTTAAAAATAACACAAGATAACGCTGAAAAACCAATGAATGAATTGGTACATAAACCGAAGAATTCAAAACTTTCTGAAGAAATGGTAAGTGATCTTCTAAATAAGCTGAATAATCTTGAGCAGACCGATTTTTTTCTTGAAAAAGGACTTACTCAAAATAAGCTGGCCTCAAAACTGAAAACTAACACCACCTATTTATCGGAAATTGTTAACGAATACAAAGGAAATCATTTTAATACATATTTGAACCACCTACGGATCCAGTATGTTACCAAAAAACTTTATGAAAGTAAGATGTGGCGAAGTTATTCTATAGAAACTTTAGCCAAGGAATGTGGTTTCAGCAATAGATCTAACTTTTCAAAAGTATTCACAGAGGTAAATGATATTAGTCCTGCTGATTTTATTAGGAAGAGAGAACATGAACTTAAGAAACCGTCAACTATTTGAAGTTTCAAATTTACTGTGCCATTTTTTTAAGGATCACTTCTTTATATATTTAATTTGCATGATTTGAATGGATCATTTTAGTTTCTCTTTACCTACCCTTTCTTGATCTAAATTCGGCCTGTTCCTGCTGCGTATTTACTTTTGCCCTTGGCTCCGGTTCTACAGAAAGAAGATTCTTTAAAGTTAGAAGGTTGCTTTCAATTTTTTCATTGTGATTAGTATTAAATATTTCAGGTGCTTTAAAAAGCAAAATATTTTCAGCACCCCTCTCCTTTACATAATCTCTGCTCTCATTCATTTTTAGATGCTGATTTTTTTCAAACCTATATTGAACAATTAATATCTCTTTAGTCGTTGATAACTCTTCCAATTTTTTATCCAGTTCTGCAATCTTTGCTTCAGTGGTTTTGGTTTGATATTGAATTTGAGTAACATCTATTCCTTTCTGAGCTAAATTTTCAATAACTTCTTGAACTTGAGCTTTATGCAAGTCGATTGTTTTTTGATAAGATGGTAATTCTTTTTTCCAATAGTCAGCATTTGCATCGCCATTTTTTGAATAGCCTTCAATTCTATTATATGAATGCTCAGCTTTGGTTACTAATTCTTGAACTTTCAAAACATCTTCGTATTTTCTCAAGACAAAAGCACTATCTGCGAGATGTTTATTTTTTTCACTTTCAATCCTTTTTTTCATTAATTCGATTTCAATGTTGGCTCTGGTTTCCGGATTGGTAATGATGGAGGTTTTTAGTTCTTGCGTGCTAATATCAGATATGTCCAATACATCTGCGCCCTTTTTCATTGCTTCCAAGTATCTCGCTTGCTTCGATTGAAGCTTTTGAAGCATAAAAACATCAATACTATCATTGGTCAGCATAAAATTGATTCTCACACTTTCGTTTATATTTCCTTGCCTCCACGCTCGTCCTTCCACCTGTCGCAGAGAAGTGAAATTATATGGTAATGTAAGCATATAAACATCGGTTGTGTTTTCCTGAAGGTTCATTCCTTCCTGAATGGCCTCACTTCCAACAACTACTTTTATTTTTCCCTCGTTAAAATCATTTTGAATGGAAATTCTTTGATTTTTATTAGTCGCTCCGGTAATAATTCCGATTTCTTCGGGTTTATAACCAATTTCTGTAATGAGATATTCTTTTAGTTTTGGAAATTGAGCAACCGCCAATTCAGAATAAATAATTTGTCCGGATTCCGGAATGTCTTTTTTATTTTGATGAATTAAACCCATCGTCTGTTTCAGCTTGGGAGAATTTTCTACGAATTCTTTTACTGAAGGTTCTTCTCCATCATAATATGGTGATAGGTACGGCGAAATTGCGATTAATCTGGCATTGAGAATATGAGTTAGGATTGCTCCCTTTTCGGTTTCACTGAAATTTTCATTGAGCAAGTCATATTGTTCTTTTGTCAGATCATTCTGCTCAATTTTATACTCTTTGTTGATTTTGTTGGGACGAATCAATTCAGGATTGTCTTCTTCTCCTTTTATATCAATGAATTCCGAAAGTAATTGCTGAAACAGCGAATTATTCTTAAATCTCCGAACATTGGCTTTAAACTTCACATCACCTTTTGCATCAATCTCCATATCATTATCCGCTTCCATAAAGGTCTCGAAGAATGTATTCACATTGAAATATCCCGATTCTTCTAATCTTTTATTTGCTATTAAAGAAAGAATGGAATAATACTCCAGGGGTTTATTGGTAAAAGGTGTTGCTGAAAGTAGTGTTACATTTCTGCCATCATTTTTGTCCTGAATATATTGTGCAGCCATCCAGGTATTGATTCCCAATTTGGAAGTCTGTTGGTTTTGACTTCTGAAATCGGAAGCAAATCTTCGGTCCTCAATTTTTACTTTTCCGACAATATGATTGGCATTGTGAACTTCGTCGTACGTCAAATGGTCGAATCCAAAATCTTCCCAATCATAGATTTTTCCTCGTTTCATTTTTCCCTCAATCTCTTTTTCTTTCTGCAACTCAATTTGGAGGTCTCTTTCCGTATTGGTAACACCTTTCATTTCACTTGTAGAGATGTAACTGAATTTTGATGAAAGTTCTTCGGTTATTTCTGATGAAAATCCAATATTATTGAAACCTTCATAAGTAACGATGGTTATTTCTCCGTCTTTATTATCAAATTTTGAAAGATCATAATCTTTCCCCAAATTCCCTAAAACATTGACTTTTGCATTGGGAATGGTTTCAAAAATGGTTTCGACCCACTGTTTTAAGATACTGTCATTTGGAACAACGATGATTGGTCTTCTCGCATTTCCTCTTTCCATTGCTTCGTGCATAGAAAGGATTCCGGACAATGTTTTACCAAAACCCACTTCGTGAGCCAAAAGCCCTACTCCTTTTGTAGTTTGTCTTCCGATTCCTGCTTTCTGAACTTCGGTCAACCGCAATTCCTGACCTTTGAAATGCAGATAGATTCTGGAAAACAATGGGAATTTAGAGTAATCCGGAACGTGGATGTTATTGTAATTTCTATTGAATTCTTTTACAAAACGATTTCTAATATCATCGGAAAGTTCTTCCCGAACAAACTTATGAAAGAGATCATTGGCAGCAGCTTTTCGTCTTTCTCTGACTAACGCATTTCTCTCTTTATCGCTTCCTGTAACCGTTTCGTTATCTACAAAACTTCGCACTTCCCAAGCTGAAGAACCAGCAAAAGCTTCACTTGACAAAGTGCCTACAAAATCTTTGAATCTCTCTGCAAGATTGTAATCTACAATGACTGATTCGGTACGCTTTGTAATATGATTATATTGGTCTTTTTCTATTTGACCTAACTCAAATTTGTTTACGAACTCGTGGTTCGGACTGATATAAATTTCATCAAGCGATTTCGCTTTTGGTAGAACATTTTCCAGTAATGCTTTTTGCTTTTCATATTGATTATCCGTTCCACCAATTGCATTTTTATCTACGAAATCCCGCTCCAATTGTTCCACTTTCGCATAAATATTTCCTTCAGTATAATAAAAATCGTGAACCCAGTTTCCATCAATAAAGTTCGCAAATTGATAATGCTTTCCACGATTATTTAATGTGCCGTCATAAGAGGTATCTCTGAATGCTTCAATTTGTTCTTTGGTAATATCAGAACTGTTTTGCAAGGAAGTATTTACAATTTCATCCTGTTTGGAGAACTGATATTTTAAGACACCTTTCTTTATTTCCGGTTTTGTTTGAAGTCGATATTCCTTGTCTGCTCTTGTATTGTGAATAGAAATTATTCTATCACTTTTCTCAATAAGTTCTTTTAAGTTTTCCTCCGAAAATGATGTCGGCATTGTGATTAGATCTTCGCGCAGTTTTTCATATTTGCTAATTTCAGTCGTAATTGTGGGAGATTTAAACTTGATGTCATTAAGTTTAGAAAGTACCACTTCAATTTTTTCTTGAGTTTCTGTTACATTTACTTCATTTTTATTTTGGTTTTCAATCCTTGCGGAATCTTCGATTTCTGCACCTCCTTTTTTGGGTACAGGAACTTTATTTTCAACTTTAGGTTCTTCCTCTAAAAACAAATCTTCAAACAGATTTCCGATCCGTTGGGTTTCTTTCCTATTTTTAAACTGTTCAATCTTAAATAAAGCTTCATTTAAATTACCGTGAATATATTTTTCTAATCGACCAAAACGGTTGGTTTTTTCTCGGGTTTCTCCCAAAATTCTTGTTGGATTATTTTCAAAGTAATTGGAAATATCCTTTGAAATATTTTGATTGTTTTTTCTTAGAATGATAATATCGGTTCCGATCTGTGTTCCTGCAAAAGCTCCGTTGGGCAAACGAAATCCTTCCAAAATATTGGCGTTTTGCAATTTTTTTTGCCTGCTCAGCCAAGATGATGGCAGTACCATCGCTAAAACGCCGTCTGATTTTAAAGAATCCAAAGACCGCTTAACGAAGTAATCTTCGTATTTAGGAATTTTGGGTTCTTCTCCCAATCCTTTGTAAAGTCCCCGATGTTCACCATAGGGCGGATTCCCGATGACCAAATCGTATTGCTGAGAAAAGTCTTTTTTGTTGCCTTTTTCATCAATGAATTCGGCTTCAAACGAACAAAGATTGATGTCAGCTTTGGGATGCAGAATTTTGGCAATTTTTGCGGTGGTCTCGTTGATTTCAAATCCTGTAATTTTAGAATTTACAGATAATTCGTGAGTGGCATAGATGAAATTTCCAGTTCCAACACTTGGTTCTAAAACGGAAATTTCTTTTTGAGTTTTAAAATGGTCTTTAATTAAATTATGAACTGCGTCAACAATTTTATCCTGCGTATAATATTCGTCTAAAATCCCTCTTCCTTCTTTTGCCGTTCCGCCACTTTGGAATTGGTTGCAGATTTCTTTTAAATCATCAGTAATGTGTAGGTTTTCCTTCAGATTAATTTTGTGATTACCGGAAACAAAACAAGCTGCAGAAACTACTTCTGCAACTTGATCATTATTCAGTTTTTGCCCTTTATATTTTGAAATAAGAGCATCTAACTCTACATTATTTGTTGAATTCTCACTTACCTCGGAAAGTCCTCCATCGGTTCTTCTTCTATCGGATACAGTTCTCCCGGGTACGATTCCGCCCACGGAACGTCCTTGAGTCTCTCCAACATTATTCTGTTGTGAGTCGTCATAGGATCCTCTTCCTCGGTCTCGGTTTTCCAAATTGCTCCGCTCTGTGCCTGCAAGTCCATTTCCAGCATTGTTGCTGCCCACTGCTTGTCCGCTTCCGTAACTTCCGTTTTGCCCGGATTGGATCTTAGGGCTAAATTCTCCAGTGTTGTGTTCAGGTGTTCCGTTTCCCACTTGCTGAGAATCGGATGTTCTTCCGGATTCAATTGCATTGCTTTCATTTTCAGAAATTTTTGGTTCAACTAAATTAGTATTTTTATCTTGAAGATTGAGTTTATTCTCTAAATATTCGGTCAGGTCTTGATTCCCATTTTCAGAAATTTCATACAAAGGACGAACGTCTTTGATATTTTTGCCATTAAATTCTGTAAGAATTTTTCTGGTTACTGCATTTCCCGTTCTATCCCCGGTAAGACAAAGAAACATTTTACCATCATAATTCTGGTATCTATTGAGGAACTTTTTGCTATTTGAACCTGAATTAAGGGTTATAAGTGTTCTATTATTGACTTGCTTGTTCAATTGAAGAAGCTCCAAGAATGAAAGCGTATCCTTACTGTTTGTGAAAACAATAAGTTCCTTTTTATTTCCTTCAACTACAGAAATGTCATCATTTATCTCATTAAAAAAATCTTCATCTTTCACTTTTTTCTGTTTTTTATGAAGTGGTTAAATTCAAAAATTTCTTTGGCTTCACTATCCCAGTTTTTTCTTGATATTAATTGCAGCGTCACGAATATGTCAGTCTTTTTATTATAAGAATCAATCCTTTCGAGCCTTCCGTGGTAGTCCTTTTCCGCGTGTTTGTAAATAGAGTACGGTAAAATAGTATCCGTCGGATAAATGTAAAACCGAGTGTACATCCAAGGTGAGTTGATCTCAAACCGTTTGTATTTTTTCTTAAACAAAACCGTATCACTCAGATTTTTTCTGTTTCTGTAATTGGGGATTTTTTCCTGAGAAAACAATGTTCCTCCTTTTTTCTTTTCAACCGGAAGCGGCTTTTGTTTCTTTATGATGTCTGAAAGAATAATTTTGCCGGGATTTTCATTTTCAACGGTATAGCACAATGAATCTTTAATGAAATAAATCTGTTGGGTTATTTCCGGAGCATCAACAACCGGAATCCTTTCTATAATGGAATCTCCCAAATAATTAAGGCTTGACAAATGAAAACTTTGGATGTTGTTCAGATTTTTGGAAACATCAAAATAGACATTGGAGACAACATCGATTCCTCCTTTTTCGGATTTGATTTCTTTGTGGCAGGAAGTGATTACAAAAAGAAAAAACAAGCTGGGTAGTATTAAAAGTTTTTTCATAGATATAGGGTTTAAAAAAGCGGCAGCCTAATTAATTTGACCTACCGCTGGGAAATAAATGATTGGTTGTATGTGTTATCTATCGTTTAATGCTTTGTTCCTTCACATTATTTTTTTCGTGCTTGTTGTCTTGTTCCAAACCTTCTAAAGGCTTGTTGGTATTGATTCTGTTCATATCGGAATCATACAGATTCAGATTTTTGTATTGCGGATTCAGTACCGCTTTGCCTTCTACCACTTTATCATCCAATTCAAATTTTACCTTGACGATATTTCCTTTTTCCAAAGATTTTATGGTACTTTCCTTCCATTCCGGCTTATCGAAGATCAGTTTGGATTTTTCTACGATCTGCGCCGTATCAACACCATAATTTTTGTAAAAATTCTGGAAATTATAGTTTCCTTTTTCAGTTTTGGGTTCGTTAAAATTCAGTTTGGCAAATGCAGGTTCTATTTTTTCTGTTTTTGGATTGTGAAATTCTATTTTTACCGTACGCCCTTCCAAAAGATTGACTGCTTCTTTAGCAGTAAATGTATTTACCCTGTTAACAGGAAAATTGTGAGAGATAACGTCGCCATTTTCTTTAGTGAGTTTTGCATTATAAAAATTCATAAAAACGCTTCCATTTTCGATTTTATTAAATTTTAATGTAAATTCAACTTCATTTCCGGGCATAGTTTTGTCGGAAGTGGTTTTAATTTCAAACTCTTTTTCGGGAGCATTAATCCCATTTTCTAAATCTTTGTGCAGTTGTTCTCCTTCTCCGAAACCAAGATATTTTAACTGAAATTTCGGATACTGAGATGGTTCATGTTCTTTTTGTGTTTCCATAATGTTTGGATTTTGATTGTTAAACTTTATATCATTCATTGTTAATATTCTGTGTCTTGAAAAAACATTTTCATCCAGATAATTTTTTAGAATTTCACCGCTATCTAATAATTCGTAGGATTCCCCATATAGCTGTTTTTCCAATAGGCCGAAAGCCAATTCGTATTTGTCATTTTTTGACAACGTATGACCATCAATAACATTTGGGATTGTGTCCATTTGTGCCTTTGTAAGAGAATAATCTCCATCTGTTGTTCCGAATTCCATTTTCTCTGAATAAGCTTTTCTTTGGTTCGCTGTGATCTGCAAGTTCTCCAGTATGAATTCGTTTTCTTTCATAAAGATCCTGTATTTGAGAATATCATTTTTTTCCTCTTCGGAAAGTTTTGGATATAGATTATTTTGCACCGCTTTTGCTTTTAAGTCGTTTTCGACATAGCTTTTGAATTCGTTCAAACTTTTTGGAGCATCATAAAAATCTCTCATACCTGTCCATTCTCGCCGACCGTACGGTAATGTATATTCCTGAGTTTGCAGATCATAGCTGTAATACCAATGACCGCTTGGACTCTTCAGCGAGCCACTTCCATCATCGTATTCGCGCCATACCCAGCCATCTGGAAGGTTAGATGCAGGAATTAAATTTTCTTCAAAGCCTTCATCTGAAAAAAAGTCTGCATTTTCTTCCAGATCAGTCATTTCAATTTGATGAACCCCTTCTAATGATATCTTTGCAGCTTCAACTTCATAATTTCGATAATGATGAGCTTGCTTTTCATCAATTTGTGTATTGGTCAATCCGGAACTTAGATCAGTTTTTTTCTCCAATTCTTTAGCCCAGAGATCTGAAAGTACTTTATGCTTCTTTGCTTCGCTGTCAATAATTGATTCAGTTAGCTCCCTGTTATTTTGCAGAATCAACTGTTTATTGGCTAGTTGCTGCTTTTCAATAAATCTGACTAATTCAGCAGGATTGTTAAATGTATCCCTAATAACGTGCTCGGGATTTGAATTAAAAATTGATTTCAATGTAAAATTTGAACCTATGATAACTTCTCTTCCCTTAGATTGCCGAATTGACATAAACTTTTTCTCTTTATCAGTAAACATTCTCTCTCCGTCCCGAAAAAACTGTTCTGGTGAAGTGTTTTCCATTTCTTTTACAAAATTTTTATAAGCCTTCGTTCTCGGAACTATATTCTTATCAAACCACGTTAGATTATCTTCCATTCTATTTACCTTCTAAACTTTCTTGATTTCTCCACTTCTTCATCTTGCTCCTGGTCATCGTCTCTTCTTTGATTGGCATCCTGATATACATCCGGGTCGTTCACATTCAGCTGAATGTCGGAATCATCTGCTTTCAAAATTTGTTTTTGGTTCTTAGAAATGCTGTGCACGGAATTGATCTCTCTGGAAACAATGCTGAGATCATTCGTTATCTCCTTGGCTATTTCAGGATACTGGTCTATCTTGTCCAAAAGATAACTTTTCAGTTTCAGCAATTCATTTTTATAACGATTCAGTTCTTCCGTATCATTTTTATCGGCAATGATGGCAGTAAGCTCCGTAGCGTTTTTGATGAAGTCAAACTCAACAACTTTGCTGGTTTCTTTGTCGAAAATGAAAGCTTTTTTTTCAAGCGCTGAAAACTCCGGCGACAGCTTGTCAGAGACCTTTTGAATATCGGTATATTCAACTCTGTCCTTACTGTTTTTTAGTATTTCCGGTAAGTTTTTGTCTCGTTCTAAATAGATGACCTTCAGTTGGGTGTTATTATCCGTAAGCTGAAAAGTCGCCCTGTTTTTGTCGTTGTCCGCAACAATGGTGTATCCCTTCAGAAATTTCTGAATATCATCTGCATTCAGTTTTTTAGAGAATGAAAGATCTTCATTGATAATTCCATACTTTTTTAGTTCGTCTGTTGGTAATGCATTAGTGTTCATAATGGTTTGCTATTAAATTGTTTACTTTTATGAGGTCATTTAAAAATTGTGAAGGGTTGATGCTTTGTCCGAATTCTTTCACCGAAAAATGCAGATGTGGACCTGTGGAGTTTCCTGAGTTTCCGCTTTTCCCAATGATAAAGCCTGCTTTTACTTGTTCTCCTGGCCGATAATATATTTCTGAGAGATGTAGGTAAGAGGTTTCGAAACGGTCAAAATGTTTTACTTTTATAAAATTTCCACCGCCTTTAGAATCCCAGCCTGTTGCAGTAACAATTCCATCCATTACAGAATAGACATTCTCATAGCTGGCTTTTAGGTCGATTCCATTGTGCTTTTTTTTTATTCCGAAAATAGGATGCGTTCTTGTTCCATAGGAAGATGTAACTATTATTTTGTTTTTAAGGGGCATCACAATTTTTGAAAAAAAATCTTTCGGCTCATCAACAAAGTCATACATGGTAGAAAATTTTTGTTTTTTTGATGTTTGCCTTGTTTCTCCTGCTCTATTCACTGCTTGCAACATCAAAGAATCTTTCAGTTTTTCAAACTCATTTTTTCGCAGTTCTTTTGCACTGCTATATTCTTTAATCAACATTTTCAAAGAATCGATTTGACTCGATAACCACTTCGTCGAACCTTTGGTTTCATTTTTTAAATCTGATTTTGTGGTGATATTTAAAACTTGCTTCCAAGATTTCTTAGCCTTCTTTTGGTTTACCGGCTCTTCAATATTAGATTTATCTGATACTTTTGGATTTTCAGATTTTTTCGGTATTGTTGGTGTAATCGTATTGAATTGCGCAGATGATAAGAAACTGTAAAACAGCGCCATCAAAGTAAATATGTATTTTAGTTTTTTCATTTTATGCAGCTTTTATATTTACATTTACAATGAGTTCCACTTCTTTATTGATTTTTCTAAAATTGGTCATCAACACTTCTTCTTTTCGGTTAACCCCATTTTTATCCACAAAAGAGTAATATGAAGGCATTTTCACATAGTTGCTTTCTTCCTCTTGAATGGCTTTCCTATCCAAATTAATTTTACCGCTGACTGCAGAGGTTTTGTACTCCTCAGCATCATTTTCTTCTCCCTGTGCGATCATTCCAACCATTTCCCCGGTTTTTAGCGCCGCAATTTTTCCGGCGGGGATCATATGATCCATCTTTTCATTGATACTGGTGGTTGTTCCTTGCTGAGAAATCGACTGCGAGTATGATTTTTGTTTAATTTTTCCGAAAAGTTTTTCCAACCAATCCAATGTATTTTTGTCTCTGGCAGATCCGGAAAGAATATTTCCGACAATGGCAGAAATCGTATCAGCAACTTCTTTTTTGTAGAACTGTCTGAGCTGCGGAATTTCCTGAAGTCCAAGCATTACAGCAACTTTATTGCTTCTTGCAGTGGCTACGATGTTATCAATTTTATGAATATAAATCGTCGGAAATTCGTCTGCGATAATTCCTCCCGGTAAATTGTGTTTGGAATTGATTAATCTTAAAGTTCTATTTAAAACAGAGGAATACAGAGCGGAATTAATATCCTGTGTTCCCGGGTCTGAAGCCAGAATAATAATGGAAGGATTATCTCTGTCGGTAATCTTCAATTCCACTTCGTCTCCCGAAAACACCCAGAAACTTTCTTTAGTAGCCAATCGGGAAAGGAAAATTTTGAGTGTTCCGATTTGTCCTTCCAATTGGTCAAATGCTTTGTTGTCATAGGCCGTCTTGAAAGGTGACAGCAAAGAGAAAATTTCTTCATTGGTAAAAAGAGTATCGAAAATTTCTTTATAGCTTCTATTCATAAAGGAAAGAATATGAGGCAAATCAGAATATTTTCCATTTTCGAATGTTGCAAAAAAATAAATGCAGGACGAAAGGAAATTTATCGCAGATTGGGTAAAGAAAGCTTCAGAACCACCTCCAGAACTGGAACCTCCTTTTTGCAAAGATGAAACCATTGATTCTGCCATTTCCTGGGCTTCTGCTAAAGTTTGGATGTACTTTTTGTGAAATGGATTTACTCTTTTTGATTTTTCAACCTCGTTCAGATTAATGACGTGGAAATTGTAATCGTATTCTGCGTCCTTACTTTTTTTCAACAAATAATGGTAGTATGCAATCTGTGCTAGATCAGGAAATTTAAAATCGTAGATGCAGAGACAGAAAGCTTTGGCTATCATCTGTCTTATAGCAGGATTGATGACTCCAAAGGATTTTCCGCTTCCTGGTGTTCCGATGACCATTGTTCCTCTAAAAGGATCAATATTAATATACCCTTCATATGTCTTATTTTTATATCTGAAGATGTAAGGGATGTTAATCGAAGTATCAGTGTTCATTAATTCTCGATTCTGATCGAAAGATTCTTCTTCAACATTCCATCGGTCTTTTCCCATTTTCTGCTGCACCAGTTTTGAAATACTGTCTGCACCCATTTGAAGAATAACGGCTCCTAAAAAAGAAAGAACAGCATAAATTACCTGATAGAGATTGAAGCCGGGAAATACTTTTGGAAGCCTCGCATTTCCTGCCTCATTTTGCCAAACCAATGAAGAAAAAATCATCAGCAATCCCAAAATCATAGGAACGACAATTTCCTTAGTAACATTGAGGTCTTTCTTTTTCTTGGCTTTTGTACCAATCGCCACTAATCCTATCAAAATAACTGTTGCAAACTTGGCATTGATAGGCGGGTAGATAAAACTCAGCTTTGAAAAATTTTTCAATAAGTTCGATACTACCCGAACATCAGCATTAAGGTAAAAAAGCGAAGCACAATCTAATGCAACGACCGCATAAACTGCCTTTTGCAGAAAGCCATAAATTTTTATTTGATGTTGTTGTTCTTGCATTATTTTAATTTTGTGAATTACGAACTATATGTTCTTTTGATGATTTTTTTAAATTTTCCCAACATTTAGCATTGTGCATTATTTGTTTACCCATATTTTTAAAATCTTCCTCCTTTTTTGTCAATTCAATATGGTAGTTTTGTAATTCTTCGAGCTTTTCAGCTAATTCCATTTTTTTTTCTTGCAGGGTCTCCATATACTTTATTGATCTTTTTTTAGATTGATATATCTCACGCATACAAATCAAAAAGAAGAATATAGATAAGCAAAGCAGGATTGTAATAATTAATACACTTGTATCCATTATTTCAAAATGTATCAGCTTGTAGAATTTCAGAGTAGTTGACCTTCATTTCTATGGTTCTTCCAGAAAGCTGTTCTTCTATTAATCGTATCATCATCACTTTACTGTTTGGGTAAGTGAATTTTTTAAAAACATAAATATTTCTGAAATTTTTTCTGAAGTGTTTTTGAGGATTGAGTTGTAAAATGGGCGTTAGATCTACACTCTGGTTATTGGTCGCTTTATGGATTTTTTTGTCTTCTAAGGAGAATTTCATATCCTCAATATCGTAACTCAGATTAGAATTATTTTTGATGGTCATATCTAAAAAGATGTAATCACTGATCACATAAACATTATTAAGTTGAAAGCTGAGTTTTAGATTTTTCTCTTCCCTTATTGGATTATTCTCAGATTTTTTCTGAATAATATCCATCGCAAATTTTCTCAACTCAAGATTTGAAAAAACCATTTTTTCAAACTCTACAGGTTGCATCGCTTCGGGTTGAATATGGATATTGGTTATCGTATTGAGGTTGTCCTGGTTTCTGTAAACAACTTTGTACTGTGCGATGAAAGATTGCGCAACCACGGTTATAATACCTATATTATTTCCATTAAAAAAAACGGAAGGTATTTTGATTTTTCCTTTCTCATCAGAATCAGGATGGTCTGTGATTTTTATTCTGGCAATATTGGTAGTGGGCAAATCTCCCGTTAGCAGTTCGGTTGACAAATCCACATACTGAATCGGTTCCGGCGAAATAATATGCAGGTTGATCCCTTCAGTAATTTCAATCTCCGGTAAATTGGAAATAATCTGTTCTTTGGTTGCAGTTTGAGCCGTCAAAAATTGAGCTGTGAATATTAAAAGGGTGTATAATAAAGTTCTCATTGTTTTATTTTTTTTGTTGGTTTTGTAAATCTTTCAGTTGCTTTTCGTCGATGAGAAAGACATAAGAATTGTACTTCAATTTTGCTTTGTTCTCTTTGATCAGGTTGGCAATAGATTTGGACGTTGATGTGAACAGGCTGGTTCCAATACTTGAGAAGAATCCTTTTCCGCCCATATCCATCTGTGTTCCCTGAACTGAATTACTTCCCATTTCCCGCACCATATCTCTGAAAACACTTTGCGGAACGTACAATCCTTTCATCCCGTCAACATCATAAATGGAGAGATTGACAGGATATATTTCTCCTTTGGTAAAGACCGACACAATGTTGAGATTGACCCGTTGCATGGAAAATCCTGAGATCTGCCCATACAATATCGAACCCTTTCCTATTTTTTTGTTGCCGACAAAGATGTCTTCCAACAATCGAAATCTGATCCTGCTTCCTAAAAATCCTTTGTTGTTTTCATCAATCACTGCTTTGATAAAACTGTTCTCTTTTTCTTTATAAAAAGCATTGAATTCTCTGTTGATTCCGGATTTACTGACATTAAAAGTTGAATTGAGAAAATCTTCCATCTTATCCTTATTTGATTTCAGTCTCTGTTCTGCTGCCAATTTATTTTGATACTCAGGATCACGGGATTTTTCTAAAGAATCCATCACGAGCATTTGTTCTTTTAAATATTTTACAGGATCCGGTTGAACATTTTGTGTCTTTTCTTTAGGTGTATCAGTGTATTTATCTTCCTGGTTTCCGTAGGATTTGTCATTCAGCATTTTGATGATTTCCGAAGACCTGTTGTAATCTTTATCGTCCCTTTGTGATTGATTTGGTTTGTAATAGGAGGATTGATTTCCTTTTGCCTGGTATCCGTTTTGTCTGCTATTGACTGCTTTTAGTGAATCTATTTTTCTCTTTTGTGCTAAGGACAATTGGTCATCATAGTTCAATAAACTATCTTCTTCTTTGTCCAATCCACCAAGCATCGTTCTGTTATCCTCTTTTTTGAAAAATGCATCGTAAGCATCATTTTTGCTCATAATAGAATCCTGCGTATCACCCAGTGAAAGAGATAATTCTTTTGGCTTGTCTTTTTCAGAAGTGTCCTCTTTGACAAACTGCGCTCCTACATAGCCGAAAAGAAAAAGAAATGGCAGAGCCAGAAGTGGCAAAACATATTTTTTTTCTTTAAAATTTATTTTTTTAATGTCCATTTTTTAGTTTTTGGTATTGGTTAAACAGATAGTCAATTCGTAAGCTGTCTTCTTTTTTCAGTGCGTTTTGGTCTCTTTTTGTTTTTAAAGTTTTCAGCTCGTTCACAATCTTCTCCATCTCTTTATCATTATTTAAGGATGAATTTTGACTCATCTTACTCTTAGAATAGAGAACCGGAGGTCTTATTTTAAATGCTGTTTCGGAAGGGAAAAATATACCTTGAATGAGCGACCCAATAAATGAAACCGACAGTAGAATCATTGAATACGTGAAGAACTTCTTTGGATTTTGAACTGCCCATCGCAGCCATTTCTCACCCTGTTGTTTTAATGTAGTTTCCATTTTTAGTAAGAGTTTTTATTTTGATTGGATAGTTCTTCGTTATTGATGATTCGCCAGTTTTTAAGAATCACACCGTGAGGATTATTGGGACTTCTGATGATGTCTTCAAAAAAACCTTCGGTTATGAGCTTTCTGGTAATGACAGAGGATTTTCTTGTGATCATTTGTTTCCCGAAAAATTGAAATTTCTTCTGTTCCATATTGAGTGCAATTGAATCGGTATGGATACTGACCATCGAACTGGAGGCGATGATCTGATTGTAAAAACCTTTTTCCTTTAAGTTGGTATATTCTTTTTTTCCGCTGTCATCAATGAGATACAATGATTTTTGAATATTATCCTTGATATAGGTATCATCGGGAGCAAGTGTGAAAAACAATCGGTGGAATAATTCAATTTGAGCTTTGTACTCAACAGGTCGGTTCAGCAGGACATCTGTCTGCTTGGCGAGAACCGGAACACCATTGTCTAAAATGTAAATTGATTTTCTGGAATCCTCGATCATTCTGTACGCAAAGAAAAATCCGGCAATGACAATGAAAACAGCAAAGGCAATAGTTGAGATTGAAATGACCTTGTTAATTTTAATTCTTTGTTCTATATTTTTAATAAGCATTTTGTCGTGTTATTTTTTGAGATTATTTTCCGTTTTTCATCGCTTCCTTAACCCTTCCAGAAGCTGAGCCTGTTGCTGCACTTGCTGCTACTGAAGCTCCTCCTGTTTTGGCAGCCAATATTGCTGTTTTCGCGCTACTTGCCATTTTTCCTGCGGCACTTTTCATTTTTGTCATTGCCCCGGCTCCTCCAGCTGAAACAATACTGTCTGCAATAGTTGGAGTCATTAAAACCCCGATTCCCGTAACGATATAGGCAACACAGGTGAAAAGCTGATTGTAGATCATTCCGGAATTTGACACGTACACCATCAAAGCGTCTAAATTGGTAATCGTTCCATTGGATAATAAGGTATCATATCTTTCGATCTCCATTGTATAACCCGATGCGATCAATTGCTGACCGATGTTAATGATCGTGTAGGCAACAAAAGTGTACAGATTGATATTAATGAACTTGGAAACCCAACTGTATAATGAATTTTCAAACCCGGGAACAAGAGCCATTCCTACGGCTATCGGTCCTAGAATTATTAATATGTAAGACCATATTTTTTGAATGAAGAAAATGAGATAGACACAAATCCGGAGGATGGAAAGGCAGCAAAACTCAATGAGTTCTGCGACCAATTTTTGCATTTGGAACTCCATTCTTATAGACCATTCTTTGATGGGCTGAATTAATTTGTCCAATCCTTCGCTAATGTCAAACCACGAATCATCAGCATCTTCAGTGGTATTTTCAATGACTTCCTGTTTGGCATCTTCTTCCGCCTTTAATTTTATCACGGCATCGAGTAACTGTTGCTGCTTTTTGAATCTCTCGACCCGTAAATCATTGACTTCCGATTCTATATCGCTGAAAATTGAAATCCCCGGTTCGGCAATCGCCTCAAATGGTGCTTGAATCATACTGACAAATCCGCTCCAGTAAACAAGGGTAAATCCGATAAGAATTGGTTTCAGCATCGGTGTGATTTCCCATTCTCTGTCTCCGGCTGCCATTTGCCAACCCATATATCCGAGGTACATCAGAGCACCTAAACCTCCTATTGCTTTTCCTACCAAAGCAGAACCGGCAGCACTATCTTGTACACTGTTGTCTAATTTGGTAAAAACCTCCATAAACCATTTCTCAAAGGCACCATCTCCTTTTAAAAATTGGAGTAAATTACTGTAATCGCCGTCTGTCTGGGCGAAACCCATTACAGGTAAAAGAATTGCTAATAAGCAAAAAGTTAATGTTATCGTTTTATTCATTTTTAATATCGGTGTTTATAATGATTCATCATATTTTGAACAATTTGTTGGTCTGATGCCGGAGTCCACGCAGTTGGCAAAGCATAATTTGAATGGTTCTTTAAAATGTTTTTGTAATCTGTAAGAAGTGTTGTCTTGTTATTGTGCTTCCTTAATTCCCGTACGAATTTTCTCCACTTGATAAGGGTTTCGTGATACATAATGAATCGTTTGCCTCTTGGCATATCCATACTTCTGGACATTGTGTACTTTTCTTTGATGAGATCCAATTCTTCCCGAAGCCGTGTTATAGTACCTGTATTACTGAGTGTTTCAAAAGTTTGCTGGTCTTTCAGCCGCCATTCGATAAAGTTTTGAGGGGTATCAGGAAATTCTGTAATAGGTTTTAGCATTCGTTTGTAATACAATAGCCAAAGAGGATCAGCATCGACAGTAGCGGAAGTCCAATGGGCAAAATCCTGAACGCTTCTTTTATGAATAGTATCTGAAGCTGCCTTTATTTTTTTTGCTTCTTCCTCCTGAAATTTTAATTGAGCGAATCTTTGATTTTGCACCCCTGTAGGTTTTAATGGTCGAATATCTTCACCGTCTTTATAATCCCTATTGATCTTTGGAGCCCATATTCCCCAGACTGTTGCGTAGGCAAAATTGGTTTGGATTCCCAAAAAATATTTTGGATATGGTCTCCAATCTCCCCAATCTTGAAAGACCATTCTTTTATGCTGGGCAACAATGGAAGGGTCATTCAATCTCTTGACGCTGACCTGTCCAAACACAGCGGCTGCAAAAAAGAGCAACTGAAATAGGCTGATTTTTTTAAGTAGATTTTCCATAATTTTTAATTAAAGATGTGATTGTATTTTGTGAGAATGTCTCCAACAATAGCTTTGTCGATATTGATGTAATTGCGGAGAACAGGAACCTGATACAGATAAGGGATCTTCTTGGCATTCTCTAATCGGAGATTGATGTATAAAATATTTCCGTTGATATTTCTGACCCTTGTAAATACCTTTTCAATCAGCATTTCTCTATCCATCGCATCCATCAGAAAATCTTTGTCTTCATTGAGAATATCCTGGGTAACTTCTTGCTGAAGCTTTATTGTTTGCTTACCTATCTCAACATAATATTTTGAAACCAAGACGGCGTATTCAGGATGCTGCGCTGATAGATCAAGCATTTTATTGGAGTTCGTCACTATTTTACCTAAATATTGATAGAGATAAATAAGTTTTTTACTCTGGGTAAGCGCCGAATTCACATTTTTCAGTTGTTGATAGATATACTCTTGAATCGCAATGATCTGTGTTATTTTGTTATTGATATCATCGTAGAGTTCTTTTTGCTTTTCATAGGAATCCAAAAAAGTTTGCTCGCTTCCTAATCGAACGCCGTGGTTGACGGTGATCTGTGACAGAAGTTTGTCGTTGATAACTATTTGCTGGCTATTAACAGTGATTCCCGAAAACAACAAAATTCCAATGGTTACTATTTTCGTCATTTCTAAAAAGATTTGATGTTATCCATTATGCTTTCCACAACTTGTTTATCCCTATTGACATAATATTGAAAGGCTCTCTTATTGCGCTTTACCTTTGCTTTTATATCCCTTATCTTCAAAAGCATATGTGTAGAGTTTCTGCTTATTGATTTAACTTCGCCTAAAGCATAGTCCAATAGTACTTTACGTTCTGATTTTTCCATTTGGTTAATGGCTCCGTAAGACAAAATGATCCCGGTTACCAGACGTGTTACCATTTGCAGATCATCAACAAACTGAACCTGAGAAGGCAAAACGGCTATGATTGAATAAGGCGCATCACTTATTTCATTGATAATGGCAGTTTGATTGTTTGTTATTTTTGTTATTTCCCTGCTCATTGCTATTCCGGTCGGTATGGCTTGAATGGCAAATGAAACAATTCGCAATCTGTCCTGAATTTTGGTAATCTTTTCCTTAAATTGGTTCCATTGGTTTCTATTGGCGGTTTCTACAGTAGCATTTGCGATTTGTTTTTGTCGCATTTCTTTTTGCCGGTCATGTTCTTTCATCGTGGCATTAATTTCCAGATCCATCATCGGAAATGAAACATTTTCCTGTTGCCAGGCAGGGGTAGAACCACCACCGGAAGATGTCAATACGAAATAAACTACAGGAATAAGCAAACTGACAACAATTTTCTTTCTGCCTCCGTAAAGTCGTCGAATCTCATTTTTCGATTTCATAATAGAAAAATTTAAAAATTCCGTTTGTACCTGTTCATTATATTTTCAACAATAGATTTGTCTGTATTGATGTACCCTGCAAATGGATTAATAGAATTCCAAAACCCCAATCGATTGGCTTTTTCCAGTCTTAATTTTATAGCCAAAAGCCAAAGCTTCAGATTTTTGACATTACCCGAAATATTATGAAGAATTTTGTAGCGGTCTCCTGCTGTAGCCAAATTCAGCTCTCCGGATGCGAGAATATCAGATACATCGGTTACAATCTTTAGACTTTGCTCATAAGTCTTTTGTGAAGCTTTCATCCCAAAAATGGCATACTCAGGATGTTCTGATGCTAGTTGTACCACTTGTGATGAATAATTGTAGCATTTATTAAGTTCTGAGTAGATTTCCTGTGCCTGAATTCCGTTCTGTAATGTGCCGGAAACTTCTTTTAAGCCTTTCAGAATTTTATTCTGAATGTCATTGGCTGCTACCATCTGCGTCCCGACCCAGGTTTGTGCATCTTTTAATTTCGAAGTTTCCTCTATAACTTCATTCTGTTTCGCTTTTAGATTTTCCGAATACAGGATCATTGCCGCCGTTACCGTTGGGTCTATGTAGGTATTTTGAGCATATAAAAAACTACCGAATCCTATAAATAGTAGACTAAACTTTTTCATACTGATATTTTTTGGTGATTAATTCTGAAAAACTTATTTGATGTTCTTCGAGCTTTTGTGTAATGACCTTGAAAACATTTTTCCCTTTGTGTATTTTCTTCATCGTGTTGTAATAGGCAACGATTTTTTGGTCTAAAGGATTTTCATACAGGTTGACCAGTGAAACAAGATTTTCAAGGCTGTCTCCAAAAATTTTTAAATCGGAAACAATGTTGATGAGTGCTTCATCATAATTGCCATACTTTTGCACATAATATTCCACAGCAGATTTCTCAGGTTTCTCCGTCGTGTAGGTCAGGTACTGCTCTATTGATACTTCGTTTCCATATACCTCTCCTTTTGAACCTCGTTTCAAGTAGAATTCTTTGAATCGGCTTCGCCCGAATTTATTGTTGAGATTGTTGATGGTGAAAATCTTGTTTTGCTCGACTTTATTGAGCGATAGCAATGAAGCGATTTTGTCAAAGTTGTCTTTGAACTTCGTCTGGTCAAGCAATATAAAAGTGTCCGAATTATTGATGATTGAATCTTTTACCACTGCATTTCCAATAATGTCATCGAGTTCCTGAGTGACTACCACGGCTTCTCCCCAAAATTTCCTCACCGTTTTATATAAATAAAGAATGTATCCACCCATCAATTTACTCGCAATGGCCTTCCACGCCTCTTCGATTATTAAGGCTTTTCTGCGGTCTTTTCTTAATCTCATTTTCTGAATGAACGTATCCATAATAATGAGAGTCACAATCGGAAACAGTTTGGGATTATCTTTTACGTTGTCAATTTCAAAAACGATGAAAGATTCGTCGAACAGAGTATTGTCTGCGCTTTCATTTAGAGTCGTTCCGTACCTTCCGCCTTTGTAAAAATCTTTCAGGACAAACAAAAAAGTCCGCAGATTGAATTCTTTCTCTATGATATGGTGTTTCTTATTATTCAGGTAAATAGGAAGAAATTGATCGCAGTAATCATAAAATCCATTGAATGAAAGTTCTGTTACGACCAGCTTTTCTTCCAGTTCTTTTATTTTCCTGATAATGGCTTTTCTAAAAGATTCATTCCATTCTTCTGCTGATCTGGGTTGTCTGATGATGTCATTCGACTTGATTAAAATCAACAGCGTTTCATTGTATATTTTCCGTCTTTCTTCATCGTTCAGCGTGTCATACGCTTCATACACTTTATAGAAATTTTCGCTTTCATATTCCGGATTATTGATGTTTTTGTCGGGATGATAAAATTTCAACAATTTCCTTCCCGCTTCTTTTATTTCATCGGATGTGGCATTGAAAGTAATTCCCAATATGTCATAGTAAGTATGCTGCTCTTTGGCTTCATTCTCATATTCAGAAAAAAGATCCTCTTCGTGAATGTTGTATTTACCCAAATATAGAATGAGTTCTTCAGAAGTTTTATTTTCATACCACTCTGTTCCAGAGTTGAAGTATTGATGATAATAGGACATCAGTACATTATCCAGTATAGACTTTTGTGCGGATGACATTGCAGCATCGGGACCTTGCCAGATCAGGAAAATCAAATTGGTTAGAAATTCAATTTTCTCAATATTAAATTCTTTTTGATCCATCAGAAAAGGATTCATCGTGATCGGTTTTTCTTCGGTGTACTGAATGTATCGTCCTCCTTTGTATTTACAAGTTCCTGAATAAGAATCTCCCGTATCAACAATGACGACATCATAATTGTAGGTCAAATACTGCTCGATAATATTGTTCATTAAAAAACTCTTGCCTGAACCACTAGGTCCGAGAACGAACTTATTTCTATTATTAATTCTTCCTGTTTTCATCGGTAGATCCGAAGGGTCAACTTTTAACGGAACGCCTTGTCTATCGGTAAATCTTAAGTAGAAATTGGATTCTTCATTGACGGGGTAACTTTCTTTAAAAAAAAAACACAAGGCCGCTTCGCTTGTCGTCATAAATAGATCGTATTCCCTGAGTTCTGTTCCGTTGCCCGGAATGGCTGATCGCCAGAGTTCGAGTTGGTTGTAGGCATTTTTAGAAACAATGATTCCTTTCGTAAAAAGCTTATTTTCAATCATCGACTGAATGTTCTCCATTTTTTCCAAAGTATTTGCGGAAAATAAGATTGAAAAATGTGCATTGACAACGAGCTGTCCGTCAATGGCTATGTTATGAAGCAGGGTCTGGATTTCATCTGCTATGATCGCATTGGAAGGAGAATTGCTGGCTGTTCCTTCGTGCTTTTTCTTTTTTTTGTCGAGTTCCCTTTGCTGTTGTGCCTGAAGCGGAATGGTAATGATCTGATTATAGACAATGGTCTCGTAGTCTTCCAGTTCATTGATAAAACTAAAATTATCAACCGCCGTTTCTGCTGCGGCACCGTTACCGCCGAGAACAGAGTAAGGCTCAATTTCTGAAGGCAGATCAATATTTTCTACATCCACGTAAGAGATGTTTTTCACAAACCTGTGTCCTATTTGCAAAAATTCGTTGGTACTTTTTATATTGTCAAATGTTGGGGATTCGGTAAAATGCATCGACAAAACACCTGATATGTAATATTCAAAATCTTTCTCGAATAAAAACTGCGGTTCACAATCATTCTGCTTTAAAAGCATCAATACTTTTTGGCATTTGTCCCGTAGTTCTTTATAGCTTTTTTCAGAGAATTGGTAATGCTTGGTTTTCTTTTTCAGTTTATCATCAATAATATCGGTAAAGAACAGAACCGTTTCAATGGTTTTGAAAAGCCTGCCGTCAAAATGTTCCGAATATTTCTGTTGTAAAAATTGGTTGGATTGTTCTGCTGAATATTTCTTTTTTGAAAAAACATCAAGCTTCTGAACTATTCTTCCCTCTCCAATGATCGATACCACCTGATTTAAAACCGTGTGGAAATTGAGATAGCTGTCAGGATCTGCCGAATACTGTTCGACAATATTTTTTATTTTGATCCCGATGATAGGGTTCCCATACTGTCCGAAAAGAACATCAAAATCCCAATTGAGGTCCTTTCCATAATCATAGCCGATAAATGGAATGCTAAATGCTTGTTTTTTTGTTGTTGCCATTCTTTAAAAGTTTATTACTGTCTAACCTTTTTGGAAAAATTAAGATCTGGTCGAAGTTTTTGGTTTTGTCATACAAACCATATTTGTCCTGTCTTCTGAAGATGAGATAAACTCCGCCTGCGGTCACTGCAAGACCAAGCAGAGAGCCTAAGAGACCGAACTTCGAGAGCACCAATGCTGAAATGACACCGCCTCCGATGACACCGACTGCGTAAAAGATGTATTTCCCTTTGAGTCCGAAAAATACAAGGGGCTTTTTCAGCCCCTTATAAAGGTAGAATCCCATATTAGGCAAAGAATGCTGTTACGAATTCCGGAACGACAATCAGGAAGATCATTGCTCCTCCATAACCAAGGATCTCTTTGTTGACATCCTGGTCACCATTCGTCCATTTGTTATACACTCGAAGACCTCCGATGAAACCGACCAACCCTCCGACTGCTTTCAAGATCAGCTTGACCGGATCCCAATAATCAGTGATATCACTTGCTGCGTTGGAGATAGCGGTTGCACCTCCTTGAGCAAATACCGGAGTTACGGCTAAGAGTATGGCAAAAGCAGTTAAAGCTTTTTTCATCACACGGTGTTTTTTGAATTTTTGATTCATAAATAAATAAGATTTTAAAAGGTTAAAAATGAGTTGGTTGTTAAATTTTGGGCATAACTTGGGCTGCATCGAACTTTTAATCCGTTGTTTATCAGTTTGTTAAATGCTTATTGTACTTAAGGTCTACATAATGGATTGATATGTTTTGTACCCATTATTATTGGCAATGAGCTGCACACTGGTTTCAGCAAGATTGAGTAGATTTCGAAACTTATCTTTATTTGTTTTACTTACAGTTAAGCTACTTTTATCAGTGTTTTGATTAGGAATATTCTCCTCAATATGACTGGGAAGAGTATCAGATATTCCTGGTTGGTCTTCTGACATTCCTCCATCATTTTGAAAATTATCAATGTCTTGTTCAGATTCAAATTGTTCCCTCAAATGTTGCAAATCTTGCCTTTCTTGTTTTCCTTCGATGGAATCGGGATGGATAATATTTTTATTAAAGGATTTTGGAGTATTGAGATTTTCAACATCTTCAATCCCGACATTTTTAGTAAGGTCTTCGTACTGCTCTGAGATTTCGGACAAAGAAAATTCCTCCGCCTCTTCTTTGTAGTTTTCCTTTTCTTTTTTAAGAAACAGATCGTACAAAATATTTCCGGCGTAATACATCAGATAAACAGCAAGGATGCAAAGTGAGATTTTTATCATTTTATTTGGGTTTTGGTGGATAATGTTTGATATTTAGTTTTTGCTATTTAATTCAAATAGTGATTTCCAGAGTTTCATTGATGTGTTCTATAAGTTCACCAAATGATTTCTTTACCGCATATTTTTGTTCGTAAGTCAGCTTTCTGGTATCAATCGTTTGCAGGCAGTTTCTTTTGAAAACAGGGCTTTTTAGAAGTATGCCGTATTTTGTAATTTCTGTATCCATTCCCTCCTGATTCAAATACTTGTAGCCTTTGTCGTATTTGGAGCGGATAAATATTCTTTCAGCTTCACTTTCCAATAACCCCAGCATATTCACGAAAACCAAAGTTGATTTTGCAGATACATCGGAATACTCAAAAGGAATCACGATAAAATCACTGTAAATCAGCAGATCGCTGTATTTCGCATCTAATGTTCCCGCCAAATCAAAGAGGTTGATCTCGTTGCTGTCTTTCAAATTAATGAGCGTTTCAAAGTCTGCAAACGGCTGTTCTTCGTCTATACATTCTACATCATACAATTTTGGAACATCCAGTACTTCATCTTCTTTCCATTTGTGGTAGAATGATTTCTGATAATCGAAATCAAAGACATTGATTTTCCTATCTGAAATGGCGGAAATGTAATTGGCAAATGCGATCGCCAATGTCGTTTTTCCGGTTCCTCCTTTTTGTGTGGCAAAAGTGATGATCATATGATTGATTGATGGTTTTTGGATTTATATTTAATTGGAAGCCGAACTTCGGTCTACCGGCTTTTTCTTCGTCGTTTTTTGAGTTCATTTTCGGCAGGATCTTTTGCCGTTCCCGAACTTTTCATCCATTCAAATAGCATCTCGTTTAAGGCTTTGTTTAATTCTGTTTTTTCATTATTATCCGTTCGGTTTTCTGTCCTCACTTCATTTACTCCTGTCGGATTCAGAAATTTTTGATATTCCTTTTCTCCGATTAATGGTTGAAGTTCACCAACGTAATGGCATCTGGAATGAACGGCATATTGCTTTCCGTCTTCTGCAGCCGTTATAGAAATATCTTTTTTTTCATCATTTGTGTTTTTATTATTTCTAATAAAGTCCTTTACTTCAAACTGGACTTTTCGATAGGTTTCCAGATCTTTTTTGCCCCGGTTTTCAAAAAGCATAAAATCCTTGATTTCTGTTTCCGGATTATTCTTCTTAAAAAATTCAAGCAGGATATTCTTTGTTTCCTGGCTGCGAATATTATAATCCTTCAGTATTTCAAAAGTCTTCTTATCCACCTTTTCTGCAGTGAATTCAAACAGTTCATTCATTTTTAGGATATCACTTCCTTTATATACTTTTTGTGTCTTGTGGTCAATCAAAGTGTAACCAAATGGTTTCAAGCCTTTCTTTTGATGAAACACGATATCGATTCCGAAAACATCTTTCAGCTTTTTTTGGAGCTCGCTTTCAAAGGCAATCTTCATTTTTGAATCATTTCCTCCGTCAGTAGTTTTCTCTTTTGGAAGCACTGCTTCATTTTTTCTATTATCCTCCACTTTAAAAACCTTATTGGAATACAACTCTTTGTATTTGCTTAATATGGCTTTGATCTGCTTAGCCCTTTTTTCATTTTTGCCGTTATCAAAAACAATTTGATCCCCTGTAATTATCCGCTGTATAACCCCGTTCTTTAAAATGTTAAAAGAATTTTCATCACTTGTGTTTTTGCCTATCTTGTAACCATTTCTGCTGAGTAAAGTTTCCAACTGATTGAGCGAACTTAATTTATAGCTCAACAGTTTGCTAAGTTCCTCTTGAGGTTTCTGACCATACAATTTTTCCATTGTATCGCTTAATGCTTTTTGGGCTTTAAGCCTTTCATAACTGTCATTGATCTTTTTTCCTGTCTGTTTATCGACTCTTGTAGTAACTATATGAGCGTGATTATTATCGGTATCACTATGAAAAACCACAATGAAAGGTTGCATTCCATACCCCATTTCATCCATAAAATTCTTCGCTATCTTAGTCAGTTCTTCTTTCGAATGTCCTTGAAATTTCGTAGAGATCATCGCGTGAAATTGAGGTTTCACTACTTTTTTATTCCCTATTGAAATAGCTCGCAAATAGTTTTTTACTTCTTCCTTGCTGCTTGATTCGTTAATGAAGGAAGGAAAATTCTTCATCAGCATTAATTCTCCTGTTCCTTTATCAATTTTCTTATCGTTATAATGAACTCCTGGAAAACCGGGACCTGCCGGATCCATGATCTTAACAATCATCTTGATAGCTCTGCATAGATTTTTATAAAGATTTCATTCTGTTCTTTTTTCAGAATTATGATCTCTGATAACATATCCGAAAAATTTCTGAGCTCTTTTTCACTGATAAACTTCTGACCATTTGCTATTTTTGCAACCTGGTTGATATTGTTTTCAATTTTTGAGAAAATATTATCCTGCTTTTCTATGAACACTAATATTTTCCGCCTCTCATCATCCATTATCCTTTTATCAACTGAATTGATGATCAGACTTGTCATAGAAATTTTTTTTTTGGAACAAAGGTTTTTCCAATTTTTCTTCTTTTCGCTCTTAATCCTGATCAAGATCACTTCATCTTTTAATTCGTCCATACTCACTTTCAAATCAAGTTTGATCTAATAAATGCCCTTTTAAATAGGTATAAATATGACCGCTGCAGTTGCCATAATGCCAACAACGATGGAACTCACGACTTTTACTTTTTTCACTTCCCTGATTTGTTTTTTATCGATTGAGATAGTCTCTCCTTTTTTGGAAATGCCGTAAATATTTTCAGTATCAATTGATGTGATTTTTATTTTGTGGATTTTTGCAGTGAAATCCTGAATTTGATATTTCTGATTTAATTTTAAAGAATTATCTTTTAATGGTTTGCCCGGATTCGAAACAATAGACCTACAAGATGTTATTGAAACGATAATCATTAGGCATAGAAGTTTGATAAAGTTTTTCATAGTTTTACCATTATGGCGTTACCCAACTTGTTACTCCATTCACGCTTTTCAGAATATAAGTCCCGGTAGCCGGTGGGTTCGGAACCGTCTCTGTTGCAAAACCAAAGGAACCATCTGCCTTGGCAACTACTTTTTTTGTATAGGATAAATCTCCGTCTGCGTTAGGCATTTGGGAAGGTGTAACGCTGAGCTTGCCATTGATATTTAACCATCTTTCAGAAAAATCCCCCGAAATCAAAGCAAATTTGTAATCCGTATAATTATTCGTGATACTATCCCAAAAGCTGGTTGAGCTTGTTGTGACGGGGGTTGAATGTATAGCCAGTTTATTACTTACACTTCTGTTTCCAGTGGCTGGACTGCCTGCACCAACACCAATGAAAATATTGTTAGAACCTGTTCGATTTCCTGTTCCTGACAGATAACCAATCGAGATGTTGTCATTACCTGTGGTAATGTATGACATAGCGCCCGGTCCAATTCCAACATTTCTGCTTCCGGAAATTACCCCGTTTGCAATACCATTCAGTGCTGAAACTCCCGCACCATAATTGAGCTTGCCTGTAACTTCGCCTTGAGACATTGCATAAGCACTTGCCGAATTCCCTTTTCCTGAAGTTATATTTGAATCGGTGGCAAAAATAGAATTGTAGTCTCCAATGATTGGACTTCTGGAATTGCCCACTATGTAATTTTCTTTCTCATCAAAATTAAGATGTAGACCGTTCTTGACAATAAGTTCAACTGTA
>Ga0302347_1001185_pt1 | contig 32695 bp, 24 predicted proteins | sample PhyWR1_FD_202178 | JGI IMG/M metagenome (GOLD analysis project Ga0302347, IMG submission 202178) | Leaf surface microbial communities from wheat plants in UC Gill Tract Community Farm, Albany, California, United States - DLSL W.R1 (v2)... | ecosystem: Host-associated > Plants > Phyllosphere >... | reverse complement strand
GATGAAAAAGCCCTTGTAGACGAGGACTCCAGTGACGGCGATATTTCGGATGACGAACTATTGTCGCAAGGGGCTACCCAGCGCGTGCTGGATGCCACTCAGCTTTATCTTGGGGAAATTGGTTACTCGCCGTTATTAACAGCAGAAGAAGAAGTTTATTTTGCTCGCCGTTCTTTGCGTGGTGATATCGCATCTCGTCGGAGAATGATCGAAAGTAATCTGCGTTTGGTGGTTAAGATCTCCCGTCGTTACAGCAATCGTGGTCTGGCACTATTGGATCTGATTGAAGAAGGGAATCTTGGTTTAATTCGCGCAGTCGAAAAATTCGATCCAGAAAGAGGATTTCGTTTTTCAACTTATGCGACCTGGTGGATTCGCCAGACGATTGAACGGGCAATTATGAACCAGACCCGAACAATACGTTTGCCGATTCATATAGTGAAAGAACTTAACGTCTATTTGCGTACTGCGCGTGAGCTTTCTCATAAGCTTGACCATGAAGCTAGTGCCGAAGAAATAGCTCAACAGCTTGACAGACCTGTTGATGACGTAAGTCGCATGCTTCGCCTTAATGAACGTATCACTTCTATCGACACCCCACTTGGTGGTGATTCTGAGAAGGGTTTGCTGGATGTTCTGGCAGACGAAAGAGATAACGGACCAGAAGAGGCAACACAAAGCGATGATATGAAAGAAAGCATCGTGAAGTGGTTGTTTGAACTGAATGCCAAACAACGTGAAGTATTAGCTCGTCGTTTTGGTTTATTAGGTTATGAAGCTGCAACTCTTGAAGATGTAGGTCGTGAAATTGACTTAACGCGTGAACGTGTTCGCCAGATTCAAGTTGAAGGCTTACGTCGTTTACGTGAAATATTGCAGTCACAGGGATTGAGTATCGAGGCATTATTCAGGGAGTAAAAGATTAGTGTGAAAAAGGCGGTGATGGAAATCACCGCCTTTTTCTTTTTCTGTAATGCAATACAGCTTATTTTGTCAGACTCTTCAAACGGTAGATCCACTCCAGTGCCTGGCGTGGGGACAAACTATCCGGGTCCAGTTTTTCCAGCGCATCCAGTGCCGGCGAAGTCTCTTCTGCGACACTTAGCAGCGACATCTGTGTACCATCCACCTGACTGGCAGATGCCCCCCCTGAGATGCTTTCCAGTTCACGTAACTTTTGCCGTGCGCGCTTAATCACATCTTTTGGTACTCCGGCGAGGGCAGCTACAGCCAGGCCATAACTTTTACTGGCTGCTCCATCCTGAACACTATGCATAAAGGCAATAGTCTCGCCGTGCTCCACCGCGTCCAGATGTACATTCACCACCCCTTCCATTTTTTCTGGTAGGGTCGTCAGTTCAAAGTAGTGAGTGGCAAATAACGTCAACGCCTTAATGCGGTTTGCCAGATTTTCCACACAAGCCCAGGCCAGAGATAATCCATCATAGGTCGAGGTCCCACGCCCTATCTCATCCATCAGTACCAGACTATGCTCGGTAGCATTATGTAAAATATTCGCCGTTTCGGTCATCTCAACCATAAACGTCGAACGGCCAGAGGCCAAGTCATCCGCAGCACCGACGCGGGTAAATATTCTGTCTACAGGGCCAATTTCAGCTTGCTCGGCTGGCACAAAGCTACCGATATAACTGAGCAAGACAATCAGCGCCGTTTGCCGCATATAGGTACTTTTACCGCCCATATTAGGGCCGGTAATAATTAGCATTCTGCGCTGAGGCGATAAATTTAATGGGTTAGCAATAAAGGGTTCGCTAAGAACTTGCTCAACGACTGGATGACGGGCCTCAACCAGTTTGATGCCAGGTTTATCGGTAAATATCGGGCAGCTATAATTCAGTGTATCTGCACGTTCCGCCAGGTTAACCAGAACATCCAGTTCAGCTAGTGCGGCGGCACTTTTTTGCAATGCTTCCAGATGGGGAAGTAACAAGTCAAACAGTTGCTCATATAACTGTTTTTCCAGCGCCAGCGCTTTGCCTTTTGAAGTCAGGACTTTATCTTCGTACTCTTTCAGCTCAGGTATTATGTAGCGTTCAGCATTTTTCAGCGTTTGTCGACGAACATAATTAATCGGCACCTGGTGACTTTGCCCGCGGCTAACCTGAATATAGTAACCATGAATGGCATTAAACCCGACTTTTAAGGTATCCAGCCCCAGCTTCTCGCGCTCACGAATTTCCAGACGATCAAGATAATCGGTTGCACCGTCAGCCAGGGCACGCCATTCATCCAGCTCTTCATGATAACCTGGAGCGATAACGCCGCCATCACGGATCAGCACTGGGGGTGCTTCAATAATGGCATGTTCAAGCAGTTCACGTAGTTCAGCAAATTCGCCCATCTGCTGGCGTAATGCTTGTACTGATGCTGGCTCGATATCAGCCAGTACGCTATTTAACAGCGGTAACTGCTGGAAGGCATAACGCATACGAGCCAAGTCTCGCGGCCGGGCTGTGCGTAATGCCAGACGGGCGAGAATACGCTCTAAATCACCCACCTGGCGCAGAGTCGGTTGAATTTCATTACTATAGTCCTGCAAGGCCGCAATAGCCTGCTGACGCTGAGTCAAAATACTAATATTGCGTACTGGCGAGTGGAGCCAGCGTTTTAACATCCGGCTTCCCATTGGGGTAACGGTTCGGTCGAGTATCGCTGCCAGGGTATTATCAACTCCGCCTGACAGATTCTGAGTAATTTCGAGGTTACGGCGCGTCGCAGCATCCATAATAATGCTGTCTTGCTGACGCTCCATCATCACTGAACGGATATGGGGCAGGGAGGTACGCTGAGTATCTTTGACATACTGCAGTAAACAGCCCGCCGCGCAGAGGGCATGATGAGCATTTTCAACACCAAATCCGGTCAGATCACGGGTACCAAATTGCAAGATCAGTTGTTGACGAGCGGTCTCAATTTCAAACTCCCACAAAGGACGACGGCGCAACCCACGGCGTCCTTCAATCAAACTCATCTCAGCAAAGTTTTCGGCATACAGCAGTTCAGCGGGGTTAGTACGCTGCAACTCTGCGGCCATGGTTTCTCTGTCTTGTGGTTCGGTCAGCAAAAAACGGCCTGAGCTAATATCCAGTGTCGCATAACCAAAACCACTCTGTGTATTCCAGATAGCAGCTAACAGATTGTCCTGACGTTCTTGCAGCAAGGCTTCATCGCTGATAGTACCGGGGGTAACAATACGCAGTACTTTACGCTCAACTGGCCCTTTACTGGTCGCCGGATCACCCACCTGCTCACAGATGGCGACTGACTCACCCTGTTGCACGAGCTTTGCCAGATAATTATCAGCTGCATGATGCGGGATCCCAGCCATAGGGATCGGCTCACCCGCAGAAGCCCCACGCTTGGTCAACGAAATATCGAGCAACTGAGATGCCCGTTTAGCATCATCATAAAATAGCTCGTAGAAGTCGCCCATCCGATAAAACAGCAGAATATCGGGGTGTTCAGCTTTCAGACGCAAGTACTGCTGCATCATTGGGGTGTGGGCATCTAAATTTTTGTTGTCAGTCATCGACATAATTTAATTAATCCATTGAATTTAAAGTTATTTGTGATTTTAGTTATTATTATTAAGTATCACATTGTCCGATAAAAAATAACCAGATAACGTTTATATAAGCGGCTAAACCAGCCTGCCACTTTTTGCTATCGCTATACTATACCCTAAATCATTCGAGTTGCTTGTAGGCGCTGAGTGAGGTTATACCCAAAATAATTCAAGGTACTTGTAGGCGGCAACGGAGCGAATCCCCAGGAGCTTACTTGAGTAAGTGACTGGGGTGAGCGAAGGTAGCCAACATCCAAGCGACTTGAGGTATAACGGGTATAGCCTGGTGGTCAATAATTGTTACAGATAAAAGCAGGGGGCTGGCGATAAAATTGCTGGTAGTTGAAGACTTGATTGAGATGTACCTGACTGGATAGACAGAAGATCGTAAAAGTGCAGATGGAAAAATTATTCCAGTAACGCATAAAAAAGACAGAACAAAAGGAAGTCCGTCAGTACTCACGAAAATGATGCGGTTGCTAAACCAGGGGCGCGTGTTGCGGCAGAAATCACTCGTAGTTAGTGTAGTTGGACTGCCTTCTCTCAGCATTGACATATCTTCTACTCAGTAGTTTACTATTTGTTGTTTTATTAAACCAAGGGTGAATCTATGTCATCAAAACTAAACTGGCTTTTGCAGAACACTGCGCCAGGTTCCTTGGTTCTACAGTCCTGGCTGACAAAAAATGGTATTAGCCCTTCTTTAGCCAATAAGTATATGCACAGTGACTGGTTACAAAAGCTACGTGCCGGTGTATACGTGCGGAGTGGGCGTGAACCTCAGTGGAACGATGCCGTCTTATGCTTGCAAAATCAGCTGGGGATTTCTGTGCATCTGGCGGGGCTTACTAGCCTGACCTGGCAGGGACGCTCTCATTATCTTCACTTAACGCGACAGGTAATTTGGCTTTGCGTAGAGGATAAAGTTTCATTACCAAAGTGGTTCAAAGAATTTCCCAATGTCGAGTGGCTTTTATTTTCTAATCAGAAGCTCAAGATACATGACGAAAAGTGTCTGACAGAGGTAGAAATTAAGGGAGAGCGGTTGAAAGCGAGTGTACCGGAATTAGCTGCTTACGAGATTGCTAACGCAGTCCCTGGTTCGCTTTCATTTGAGCACGCTGCGGAGCTGTTTCAGGGGATGGTAAACCTGAGTCCGCGTAAAGTCGAAGCGTTGTTGCAATCCAGTCGAGCAGTGAAAACTAACCGCCTTTACCTGTTTCTGGCCGATCACTATGCTCATGCATGGGTTAAGCGAATAGATAAAGCCAATATTGATTTAGGCGCCGGGAAACGGCAGATCGTGTCTGGTGGCAAGCTGGACCAAAAATATCAGATCACTGTTCCAGAGAGTTTTGTTAGCAAAGGGATCTCACATGGATAAGCAATCACCTTATTATAGGCAAGTTGCATTGCTGCTTAGCGCATTACCTGTTGTGGCATCAGAGCGATACTTTGCACTAAAAGGTGGAACGGCAATAAACTTGTTTGTCCGTGATTTTCCACGTTTATCGGTTGATATCGATTTGGCTTACATTCCGCTGGAAAGCAGAGATGTGGCATTGCCAAACGTTCGTGCCTCTTTGGCGCGTATCGCTGAAATACTGCAACAACAGGCTGGCATTTCGGCGGTACTACAAACGAATAATTCTGATGAAATGCGCATTGTTGTTTCTTCTCAGGAGGCACAGATAAAGATAGAAGTTTCGCCTGTTGCGCGAGGCACACTGTATCCCCCAGAAGAACGTGATGTTGTTGAAGCGGTAGAAGAGGAATTCGGCTTTGCTACTATTCAGGTTGTATCGCTTGCCGATCTCTATGGTGGAAAGCTTTGTGCTGCACTGGACAGGCAACATCCTCGTGATTTTTATGACGTAAAAATGCTGCTCGAAACGCAGGGAATTGATCGCCAGATCTTTAATGGTTTCATCACCTATTTACTGGGACATCCACGCCCATTATCAGAGGTGCTTCATCCCCGCTGGAAAGATATTTCTGATCTGTATGTGAATGAATTTAACGGAATGACATTCGATACTGTCTCTCTGGAAGAACTTAATGCGATACCCAAATTAATGGTAACTGCTCTCAAAGCACAATTTACACAGCGGGATTATGATTTTTTGATGTCTTTCAAAAGTGGTCAACCGGACTGGAGTCTAGCTCCTGAAGAGCAGATTCAGCATCTACCAGCGGTTAAGTGGAAGTTGCAAAATATTGGGCGCATACCAAAAGATAAGCATATTCAGGCATTGACCAAGCTTGAGGAGGTTCTTGCCGAGTGGATAAGGTAGTTTAAAATTTTATTCATACATTCACCTTTGGTGTCACTATACGGTATTTTGTAAACTGCATGTGCTCATCTGTCAAAGTGAGATATGGTGATAAAAATATATAAATCAATTGGTTATGTAAAAATGGGTTAAAGCGTAGGTTTTATTGAATGTATTTAAATAATCTTTATTTATCAGCATCAAGACACCAATGCATCATGGATATGTGGGCATCTGAATTTTTGTTGTCAGTCATCGACATAATTTAATTAATCCATTGAATTTAAAGTCATTTGTGATTTTAGTTATTATTGTTAAGTATCACATTGTCCGATAAAAAATAACCAAATAACGCTTATGCGAGAGGCAGAACTATCAGCAATAAAAAAGTCTGGTGAGTCTGGCTAAACTCTCTTGCATGGACATTTTTTTGAACTCGATCACTCACCCCCTTTAATCCTCCCTGGAAAACCACGAGCAGGATGAGTTCATCATCCTGAGATACGCGCAAACTGAGTAAAACACCCTTCACAGGAATCTGGAATGAAACTCACGGTGCTTGCGTCATTGCTCTTGCCAGGAATAGCTTTTGCCAGCTGGACTAGCGCTGATTTTCCTGCCTTTACTGAACAAGGCACTGGTCGGTTTATCAGCCAGAATGAGGTAACAAAGGGCACTTATCCGCTAGACATTCATTTTGATCAACAGTGCTGGCAGCCTGCCGGCACTATCAAACTGAATCAGGTCCTCTCGATGGAACCTTGTCGTGACGGTGCGCCACAGTGGCGAGTGTTCCGCGATGGTCGTTACATCCTGGAGATTGATACCCGTTCGGGAACGCCAACCCTGACGGTCTCTCTGGAAGATAAACCGGTTGCAGTTACTGCACCCCAGCTGAAGCAGTGTCCAAAATGGGATGGCAAACCACTGACCATTGATGTCAGCGGATCCTTTGCCGAAGGTGATAAAATCCGCGACTTCTACAGCGGCAATATTGCCAGTGTCAGCGGTGGAAAAATTACTCTACAACCCGCGTCTGGCAGTAATGGTCTGCTGTTACTTGAGCGTGCAGAAACCCAAAATAGCGCTCCGTTTAACTGGCATAACGCCACGGTGTATTTCGTTCTGACAGACCGTTTTGTGAATGGTAATCCGGATAACGATAATAGTTATGGTCGTCATAAAGATGGTATGCAGGAAATCGGAACCTTCCATGGCGGTGATTTACAGGGCTTAACCAGTAAACTGGATTATCTGCAACAGCTCGGCGTTAATGCACTGTGGATTAGCTCCCCGCTGGAACAAATTCATGGCTGGATTGGTGGTGGTACGAAAGGTGATTTTCCACATTACGGTTATCACGGCTATTACACCCAGGACTGGACCAAACTGGATGCGAATATGGGGACAGAGGACGATCTTCGCCGTCTGGTCGACGAAGCGCATAAGCGTGGCATTCGTATTTTGTTTGATGTAGTGATGAACCATACCGGGTATGCAACCTTAGCGGATATGCAGGAATTTCAGTTTGGTGCGCTGTACATCCAGGGTGATGAGCTGAAAAAAACGCTCGGTGAACGCTGGACTAACTGGAAGCCTGGCAAGGGGCAGAGCTGGCACGGCTTTAATGACTATATTAATTTCAATGATAAAGCCGGATGGGAAGCCTGGTGGGGGAAAAAATGGATCCGCACCGATATTGGTGATTACAACAGCCCTGGTTTTGACGATTTAACCCTGTCCCTGGCCTTTCTTCCGGATCTGAAAACGGAATCTACCGAGCCGTCTGGCTTGCCTAATTTCTATCGCCATAAGCCAGACACTATGGCAAAAGAAATCGCCGGCTATACCCCACGTGATTACCTGACTCACTGGCTTGGCCAGTGGGTGGGCGAGTATGGTATCGATGGCTTTCGTGTTGATACCGCCAAACATGTTGAGCAAGCGGCCTGGCAGCAGTTAAAAACCCAGGCAACTGAAGCGCTGGCGCAGTGGAAAAAAGCGAATCCGGACAAAGCGCTGGATAATGCGCCATTCTGGATGACAGGGGAGGCCTGGGGTCATGGTGTGATGCAGAGCGATTACTATCGCCACGGCTTTGATGCAATGCTGAATTTTGATTATCAGGACCAAGCGGCAAAAGCAGCAAACTGCCTGTCCAGTATGGATCTGACCTGGCAACAAATGGCGGAGAAATTGCAAGATTTTAACGTCTTAAGTTACCTCTCCTCACATGACACGAGTTTATTCCGGGAAGGCGGTAGTACAGCGGCAGAGTTGTTGTTACTGGCGCCTGGTTCGGTACAGATATTTTACGGCGATGAATCTTCCCGGCCATCAGGCCCGAGCGGATCAGATCCCTTACAGGGAACCCGATCAGATATGAACTGGCAGGATGTCAGTGGTAAAGCTGCTCACAGTGTCGCTCACTGGCAGAAACTGGGTCAGTTTCGTGCCCGACATCCGGCAATAGGTATGGGCAAACAAACCACGCTATCGATGCCAGAAGGTTACGGTTTTATCCGCGAGGCAGGTGATGACAAAGTGATGGTCGTCTGGGCAGGACAATAGTTACTGGTTAACGAAAAGCTCCTCTGATTATCAGGGGAGCCAATATTTATTTTTCTGTTTATCTATTTTTATACCTTCCTCACTGTTATGAAAAACAGTTCTATTTTCCGTAAGACAATATCGTTTAAATCAAAAAATGATCAATTTATGCCTCCTATAGTGGATTTTGTGAGCCAGAACGACGGTTTTTTAAAACTCTAAAAGGGGCTAGTTATGGATTTTATTATCCAGCTTATTGTGGTGTTGATCTGTCTGTTTTACGGTGCCAGGAAGGGGGGAATAGCGCTAGGGTTATTAGGAGGAGTGGGTTTAATTATACTGGTTTTTGTCTTTCATCTCGCACCGGGCAAACCGCCAGTGGATGTGATGCTGGTGATTATTGCCGTTGTTGCCGCTTCCGCGACATTACAAGCTTCCGGCGGACTGGATGTTATGCTCCAGATAGCCGAACGGCTACTACGGCGTAATCCTAAGTATGTTTCAATTGTGGCACCCTTTGTTACCTGCCTGTTGACAATATTGTGCGGCACCGGGCATGTTGTCTATACCATATTACCTATTATTTATGATGTGGCGATTAAAAATAATATCCGTCCGGAAAGACCGATGGCAGCCAGTACTATCGGTTCCCAGATGGGAATAATCGCCAGTCCGGTTTCTGTCGCGGTGGTATCTTTAGTGGCAATGCTGGGTGATGTGACATTAAATGGAAAGCATCTTGGATTTGTTGATTTACTGGCAATTACCATTCCGTCGACACTTATCGGAATATTGTGTATCGGAATATTCAGCTGGTATCGCGGCAAAGATTTAGATAAGGATTCAGATTTTCAGGAGTTTATTTCAAAACCTGAAAATAAAGAATATGTCTACGGTGATACCGTCACCTTGCTAAATAAAAAATTACCCCGTAATAACTGGATAGCCATGTGGATATTTTTAGCATCCATTGTTGTTGTGGCATTACTGGGCGCATTTCCTGAATTACGGCCTGTATTAGACGGAAAAGCGTTATCGATGGTATTAGTGATTCAGATATTTATGTTATTTGCGGGTGCGCTAATTATTATTTTCACCAAGACTAAACCGGCTGATATTTCAAAAAATGAAGTATTCCGTTCTGGGATGATTGCGATTGTCGCAGTCTACGGTATTGCGTGGATGGCGGAAACCATGTTTGGTGCCCATCTTGGCGAGATAAAATCGGTACTAGGAACTCTGGTTACCGAATATCCTTGGGCATACGCGATTGTGTTATTGCTGGTATCAAAGTTTGTCAACTCCCAGGCCGCCGCACTGGCCGCAATTGTTCCTGTTGCACTGGCTATTGGCGTGAACCCGGCTTATATCGTTGCATCCGCACCTGCCTGTTATGGCTACTATATTCTTCCCACTTACCCGAGCGACCTTGCCGCTATTCAGTTTGACCGTTCCGGCACGACAAAAATCGGGCGCTTTGTGATTAACCACAGCTTTATTGCTCCGGGACTGATCGGGGTGGGTGTCTCCTGTGTATTTGGCTGGGTTTTCTCTGCGATGTACGGTTTTTTGTAATTTTGATATGTAATAAGTCGTATTGCATGCTCAGTTTTTTAACTGCATGGCGTGGTTCTAACCTGCGCCATTGCTTTAGAGCGAATTCATATGTATCCACTGAGAATATCCCTTCCGATTAAATGGGCATCAATGGTACGGGACAGTTTACCCGGCCGATGCTAAATCCTTGGGTGGCCCCAGAATCTAGCGAGTAAAGAGCAATAGAGAGTATGTCTTCAAACGGTGTCAGTAACTTTAATATCATATTGTTGAAAAATTACTGACTATACCCGTCATACTTCAAGTTACCCGGGCATTGCTGTCGCAAATCTTGCCGAATCACATAGCTTATCTATGCTTACGCCCGGATTTACTCAGCGCCTACAAGCAACTCGAATTATTTTGGGTATATTACGAAAGGATAAATCACCGGGGGCTCGCCAAATGAATGATTGAGTTAACCATCGATATTACTTTTTATGAAATACTGACTTTGGTGAATAGCCAAAGAACTGATTAAATGCGACGCTGAAATTATTGGGATGACGGTATCCAACCTTCCAGGCTGTTTGTGCCACCTGATAGCCTGATTCTAATAATAAATGTGCTTTTCGCATGCGCATTTCTAATAGCATCTTATGTGGTGTGGAATTAAACAGATAACGGAATCCTTCTTTGAGTTTGCTTTTACTGATACCCATCGCGGTGCAAAGAAACTCTTCCGTTATCGGCTCTGCAATATTTTTTTGCATCAGATCTTGTACTTGTTCTAACTGTCTGACCTCATCAGGGGACAGTTTTTGTTTACTGGTGGTTTCTGGTGGTAATAAAGACTCGAGTTGTTCTGAGAGTAAACTGAGGCTATGCATATGTAAGGCTAATCGGTTTGTTCCAGCTTCATGATGGCTCATATGACGGGCTAATACTGATGCATGAGAAAGACTGGTCGGTGAGGTTTTCTGATGGAGTAACTGGGTTAACTGACCACTCCCTAATAACAGGCTCGCCCGCTCGTGACCGACATATTGCTGAAGTAAATTTTCACCAATGATTAAACGTAATTGAGAGGTGGTTGCTGCGGCATGATAATAACGCTGGCCTGCACTATCGCGGAATGAATTGATAGTCGTGTATCCCGCGCTAAAGTTAACCGTCGGGGAAGCCTGAGCTGACTGATAACAGGAGTTACCATAAAGCCCTAAGGTTATCACCAAAACGTGGTTGTTATGTGGATTATCACCTTGATTAATCGTTAGATCACAGACAGGACTGTAATGTAAGTGCACCAGAGTCAGATCAGGGGCAAGGACAATCTGGTCAGAATAACAGACACCCAAATTTTCAATCGGCTGGCTACGAACAGCGCCTGTCTGCTCACTGCGATTGAGATGAAAATGCTCTTTACTGAGTTGTTGTTCCTGCTTCGATGAAACCTTCAAGATACACCACTTCCCTCGTCCCGACCTTACTGCGGTATCAGTGATTTTTCACAAAAAAACTAACGATAATGATTATCAATTTCATTTATAGCATACCTGTTTTATTCATACGAAACAAAACTGATTCCATAGCAATTCAAAAGATATTGATAATCATTATCAAATAAAATGCTATGGCTCAACCACAAAGATCCCCTTTATTTGGCCTGTATTCTTACTGCCTGAGAATAAACGTATGAATAAATTTAAAATAACAAGAATCCCTTTTTATCAGACTGCCTGCCTGGGATTTTGCGGACTGGTATCCGCATTCAGCTATGGTGATGATTCGGCTATCATTGTTACTGCGGACAAAACAACGCAGTCTGCCGAGGAAGTACCGACCAGTCTGTCTGCTTTTTTTGCCGAAGACTTACAACGTCAGCATATTGAAGACCTGATAACTCTCGCGCGTAAGACGCCCAGCTTTAGTTTTCAAGCGACCGGGCAATCCGGCTTTAATCCGCCAGTGATTCGGGGTCTGACCTCCTATGCGACCGCTTTTTCCTCCTCCATGCTGATGACTGTCGATGGCGTTCCTGTGCTGGCCAGCCAAGGATTTGATAATAATTTAGTCGGTGTTGAGCGAGTAGAAATCTTGCGCGGCCCGCAATCGGCTCTATACGGTAAAAATGCCGAAGGAGGGGTATTAAATATTCATACCCGTCAGCCTGACAACACGCCCTATTTACGTGTTGAGGGTGACATGGGAAGTCGTAATAAGCGTGTGTTACGCCTCGATACCTCACATCCTATTATTGAAGATACACTGTATCTTGGTATCGCCGGACAGTTTCGTGAGCAGGATGGTTTTATCCATGATCGCTATAATGGCGGCTGGGCTGATGACCGTAAAAATTATTATGGCAGAGCAGCGTTACGCTGGACACCTGGTGAGCAGAGCGATATCTCTTTCCGTTACAGCCACCTTAATTACCGTGATGGCGCTTCTGCATGGGGGAGCATTAATGGCTCACGTCATGAAGTCAATTCTGGTACGCCGAGCTGGAATCGTTCAGAGGGTGAAACCTTTTCGTTAGATGTGGCCTATGAGTTTGACTCGGGCATTTCACTACGCTCAATTACCGCAAAAACGGACTATTACGACAAACTGAAACAAGACTCGGATTTTATGCCTGCGGAACTGTTTTTTTTACAGCGTAAGTATCATCTGAGCAATATCTCTCAGGAATTAAGGTTATCTGGTGATTACCACGAAGCTAGTTGGCTGGTAGGTGTTTATGCGGATAAAACGGATAACGATGTCTCTTTTACCAATAAAACGCTGTTTAATCTCCAGACGATTAATACCTCTCTGGAAGGACATTCGGTTTCACTATTTGGTCAATGGTTACAGCCTGTCACTTCCCAGTGGTCTTTTACGTTGGGAGGGCGTATTCAGCAGGACCGTATTGAAGTCAAACCGGAATACGCCTCAAACCAAAGCCAGAAAGATAATCAGTTCTCGCCAAAGGTTTCCTTGCAATATCAGTGGACACCGGAACATAACCTCTACCTGACCTATTCAGAAGGCTTCCGGGCGGGAGGATATAATCTTTTTTCTCCGACCGTTAATTATCCTGAATATTCACCAGAAAAAGTTCGTTCCTATGAAACCGGTATTAAAGGGCTGATTAAACCGCTTAACCTGAGATATTCACTCGCTGCCTATTACATGCAAATTGACGATATGCAGGTCCAGCAAATTGTTGGTCCTGGCGTCACCACTATTACCAATGCCGCTACTGCTCATTCCAGTGGCGTTGAGGCCACGCTCGATTACTGGCTGAATTCACAATGGAGTTTTGACGCTTCACTGGGCCTCAATAAAACGCGTTTTAATCACTACCGCGATGGCAATAATAACTATGACGGTAATCGAAATCCTTATGCCCCGGATGTAACCTGGCATCTTGGCATACGCTATGACGCTGATAACTGGTATGCCAATGCTTCTCTGGATGGTGTCGGACGCACTTATCTGGATCCGGGTAATCAATATCAGCGTGGAGGCTATCAACTTCTTAATGCATTAGTCGGTTACCCGGTTAACTCACACCTGACATTAAGTGCTTATGGACAGAACCTGACCAACGAACATTATGATGCCATTGGTGAGATGAACGGTAATGTCATTATTTACAGCCAGCCCCAAGAATTTGGAGTCCGAGCCAGTTATGAATTTTAATCAACCTGCTGCGCTACAACCCTACTGGGATCTGGCATTGGCGAATGTTAAAGCCGATGTATTACGCATCGCCATAGAATGGGATTTATTCCGTCAGCTTGATAAACCACAAACCGCTGGGGATATTGCCGCTTGCCTTGGTGTCGATACCCATAATATGGGATATGTTTTAGAGCTACTCTGGAGTATGGATTTGATTACCTGCGAGCCAGGAGAGCCAGCGCGTTATTACAATCAGGAGATCGCCCGACAATATTTTTCTTCTGCAGCTGACCATTATCTGGGCGATGCTTTTCTCTTTCGCTTAACTGGCTTGCGTCATTTTGGTAGCCAGTTGGCGCAGCAGGTACAGTCTGGCGTAATTTATAGTCAGGCACCTGATGCTATTACCACCCAGGATAACTGGGCCAAAGCTGCCAGCGTACAGATAGCACAAGAGCAACGTGCTATCACGACAGGCGTGGTGCGGGAACTGATGACCAAAGTGCCTGAGTTTCAGCGGGGAGGGCGATTATTGGATTTAGGCGGTGGCCCTGGGCTAATCGCTATTAGCCTGTTGCAAGCCTGCCCGGCATTTAGCGGTGAAGTATTTGATTTTCCAGAAACAGTCAAAGTGGCCCAGAGCAATATAGACAGGGCTGGATTAAGTGAACGATTAAAAGTTACCAGCGGTAATCTGGCAACAGACTCGATTGGTGAAAACTTTGATTTAATCTGGTGCTCTTCGGTATTGCATTTTATGCCGGATATTGAGGCGACATTAACCAAAGTATGGACTGCACTGAAACCTGGAGGTGTCTTTATCAGTGCCCACGCGGAAGTTCCTTCAACCTCCCAGGAGGCCAGTAAAGTACTGCCGTACTACTTAGCCATGCGTATGAAAGGCTGCCATGTTACCTCTCAGGGTGAGCTGGCATTGATGATGGCAAAAGTCGGTTTTACGCAGCTTGAACAGTACGACCAGGTTGCGTTTCCTGTCGCTCCTGTCGCAGTGATTGTTGCCAGAAAAGAGGAGCTATGAGCCAGATAACAGCTCAACGCTATGGCCTCTATCAGGCGGTATTCGGCTGGATGAACTTTGTGTTAGTGATTCCGGGTATTTATCTGCTACTTGGCCTGCCACTGACTATGCGTGAATACGGATGGTCGGGGACGGAAATTGGACTTTTCCAGTTAGCGGGACTTCCGGCGGTATTTAAATTCCTGCTGGCACTACCGGTTCAACGCTTTAGCCCTGGCAAACGCCACTATAGTAACTGGGTCTTATTCCTGGTGCTACCCTTGGCTGTCTTGCTGTATCTGATCAGCGACCAAGAGATGCTGGCTCATCGCATTCCACTGTTCTTACTGGCTCTGGCTATCAGCCTGCTGGCTACCTGGGCTGATATTCCACTGAATGCTCTGGTCGTCAAACTCTTGCCGCGTAGCGAACAGATGCGCGCTGGTAGCATCCGCTCGATGGCACTATTCTCAGGAGCCATTGTTGGCAGCGGCGTGATGCTGGTGCTGCAAGGGCTATGGGGTTGGAAAGCGCCGTTTTTCCTGATGCTGATAGGTTTGTTAGTCGGCCTGTTGTTAATGGGTTTACTGAACGAAGATAAGCATTCTACAGCGATGGCCGTACCGGCATTAGCGCATCAGCCACTGATCGACTTTGGTGGTTTTTTTCGTCAGCCTGAAGCCTGGCTATGGACGCTGCTGCTTATGACCTGCTTCCCGTTTGTTGGTGCTGCCTGGTTATATATGAAACCACTGTTACTGGACTTTGGTGTTAAGGCCCAGGAAGTTGCCTGGATAGTGGGTGTCGGGGGCGGCATTGTTGGTGCTATTGCCAGCTTGCTCAGTGGTCGATTAATTCGCCATCTGGGGGTAACCAGAGCGATTCCTTGTTATCTCCTGGCAGCTTTAGTGGCACTCAGTATTTTAACCCTGGTAGTCGCGCTGAGACTGGAACAGATATGGCTGCTGAGTGCTATTTTCCTGGTCGCTGTCGCAATGGGAGGGATCTCATCGCTGATGTTTGGATTGATGATGTTTTTTACCCGTAACGAACGACGTGCTGCGGACTATGGCCTTCAGGCGAGCCTGTTTGTACTGACCCGGTTAACCTTTCCCATCGGTGCGGGAGTATTACTGGACAGGGGAGGGTATTCACTGATGCTAACCGCATTATGCTGCGGAGTACTGGCGGTGTTGGTAACTGTTCTGCTGGCCAGAAAGGCACTTTTCCGCATGACGCAGTACACCTCACAATTATCCCAGCGAGAGCCTTAAGTACTTCTCCATCATTAACCGTATCAGTCTTGCCCTGATACGGTTAATGAATGTGGCAGAAAATAGCCAAACCACGCTTTAGTTCGTCAGTGCTATCACCTACATTGGCGTTACTGGTTTTATCTTAATGGAAACGAGTATGACGAATAAAATTGTAGAAATACTGCAATATGAATTAAAAAAAGGGCGTGGGGAATCGTTCCATCAGATTATGTGTGATATCAGTGTCCCACTACATATCCGCCATGGTATCGACGTTGTAGCTTATGGAAACTCGCTACATGATGCAGATAGCTACTACCTCATTCGCGCCTTTGCTACCGGGCAACAGATGCAGAACGTTCTGGATACTTTCTACAGTAGTGATGACTGGCGAACAGGCCCAAGAGAAGACATTATCAGCAGCATTGATGTCAGCCTGAAATCAGTGTTGTCACTGCCACAAAGAGCAGTAGATGAACTGAGAGTAACGTCATCAGAATGGAAATAACGGCCTCTCTATAGAGCAAAATCGGTTATCGCTAAGGGGAGTAAAACCAAAAACCCGCAAGCTTGCGCGATGCGGGTTTTGAGAGATAAGACGTGGTGGATATTATTCCTCTTCACGCTCTTTATTTGCCCGCTGACGATCGTAATACTCATCTTCTGCGGCGATGATTTCATCCATCAGTGAACCCATGTCCACTTCATGTTCTTCTTCGACGAACAGACCGGTAAGTACTACCTCAGGGGTTAATTTACCATCTTCATACAGCTGCCAGATCTCTTTAGCGTAACGGGTTTTCAGTAACTGTGGGGCAAACTGACCGTAGTAGGCGGTGATATTATCCACATCACGCTCAAACATCGACTCAGCATGGTTGTTGGCGGCAGCATCGACGGCTTGTGGTAAATCGATTATGACCGGACCTTGGGCATCCATCAGCACGTTAAATTCTGATAAATCACCATGAACCAGACCGGCACATAACATGCGCACGATATTGCGGATCATAGTATTAAAATCAGTAATGGCATTTTCTTCTGTCAGGGTGACATCACTCAGGCGTGGAGCCACCATACCATCGGCATCTGTTACCAACTCCATCAGTAACACACCATCGATACAGATATAAGGCTCAGGAACACGCACCCCGGCTTTATCAAGACGGAACAGTGCCTCAACTTCAGCCATTTGCCAGCTATCTTCCTGCTGCTTACGACCAAATTTCGAGCCTTTTTGCATCGCACGTGCATTACGAGAGTTACGGACTTTACGCCCTTCCTGGTACTGTACGGCTTGCTTAAAGCTACGCTGGGTCGCTTCTTTATAGACTTTAGCACAACGGATAGTATCACCGCATAATACAGTGTAAACGTCAGCTTCCTTGCCACTTTTCAGTCGCTGGAGTACTTCATCTATCAAGCCATCATCAACCAATGGCTGGATTCTATTTGGGATTTTCATGCGGCTTTATACCTTATTTCAGCCGCTTTTCGTATCAATAACATAGACGGCGATAGTAGAAAAAATTAACAGAGACCTCATCACTAATTCAATTGTTCTGGAAAATTTTTTTTGAATTCATCCATGAGATAACAAAGTGTTGAGTATTTCATATATAAAACAGTTAGTTATTGGTTTTTGTTGGCCTCAGAATAAAGCAATGTCGGCCAGCAGATAAAACCAGAGCCTGGTTTGTAGTCACTCAGGGGTATGATGATAATGCTTCTGGCGATCATAATCCTGCGATATTACGGTCTATACCCGTCATACTTCAAGTTGCTTGGGTGTTGTCTTCGCTCAGAGACTCGAATCACATAGTTTATCTATGCTCATCGATTCTCTGAACTCGGCGCCTACAAGCAACTCGAATTATTTTGGGTATAAGCTTAATGAGCAAAATTTTCTGAATGATAAGTAATTTTTTGCAGATAATCTGACTTTTCTCTTATTCGTCAGTCTGCTTAAAATTCGTTATCATCCACTCCCACTCTTTACCCTGGTCATCTGATGTCTAAGATTATCGATAACTTTATTGCTCCGCCGTGTCATGACGAAATCGAAATCCTGTACCAGGATGAGCATTTGCTGCTGATTAATAAACCTGCCGGATTACTCAGTCTGTCAGGAAAAAATCCCCAGAACCTTGACTCAGTTCATTATCGGCTAGTGCAGAACTTTCCTGGCTGTACTCTGGTTCATCGCCTGGATTTCGGCACTTCCGGGCTGATGGTGATTGCCCGCAATAAGACTATCAATGCTGCACTGTGCCAGCAATTCAGCCAGCGTACCGTCAGCAAAGTGTATAGTGCATTGCTCTGCGGACATCTGGACAACAGCGAAGGGATTATAGACGCTGCCATTGCTAAAGATCCGGCACTGTTTCCGCTGATGACTCTCTGTGCTATCAATGGCAAGCCTGCTCGCTCCCGTTATCAAGTGATGGATCGCTTTTACCTACAGCGGGAAGACGGGTTTTCACTACCACTAACACGAGTCGAACTTACCCCGGAAACCGGACGCACCCATCAGCTCCGTATCCACTGCCAGCTCCTGGGACATCCGATATTAGGCTGTGACCTCTATGGCGGGCTCTTGCTGCCAGGAACCGAACAGACTCCTCGTTTGATGTTACACGCCAGCGAACTGCAGTTTGTTCACCCGGTCAGCAAAGAGCCTGTCCATGCCCGAAATAGCAGTCCGTTCTGAGAGCTAAACGGCGGTTAATTACCACATCAGATCATCAGGCACTTTAAAGTCAGCATACGGATCATCTTCATCCTGCTCTTCCTGACTCAAGGTGCTGTTTAATACAATACTGTCCGCATCACGTTGGGCAATTTTATCGGCGACAACCGCAGGAATAATCGCGTACTGACTCTCACCATTGCTATCCACTGCCAAACGCGCAATGGCAAGACGACCACTGATCAACTGAGCCTGGGTTATCTTATCGACTGCGACTTTTTTAATTAAGTTATTGTCGGTGAAGTTAAAATCAATATTACCTTTGGCAATAATAATTCTGTTCATCTCAATAAGTTGCTTAACCTGAGCTTTATACTCCTTCGCTAAAGTGGCTTGCTTTTGCTGCTCACTCAGCTGTTTATCACGCTCAACCTGTGCTTTTTTATTTTCTTCTACTGCCTCCCTGGCCTCACGCGCCTGAACCCGTGACTTCTTAGCGGTTCTCTGGACCTTAGCCACTTTCTTGCTGGTCACTAAACCCGCTTTTAACATCTGCTCTTGTAAGGTGAGTTTTGTCATCTTCGCTTTTAAACCAATCAGGTAATTTATGGGGATTATACCCGTAATTGTTGCTGGTGTGCCAGGTGCGGGGGGAGGTTAACGGTTAATCCAGTACTAACTTTGAAAGAATTTTATGGTTAAGAGGTTTATGGCAAATAGTAAATAGAGAATGACGAATGGAATTATCCACTCCTTTTTGATGACTTCGTGCAAACTCTGCTGGAGTCAGGTTATTTAATGATAAATGTGCTGGAAATGATGGTATTTCTTTCGTCACTGTTCGATCTTACCTTGGGCATCTTCCACAGCCACTTAAGTCGTTTTCTGTGAAACGGCTTCCACGACAGGAACGCACCTAAGGGGGGAAGCCATCGTCCAACGCGATCAGACGTACTCGAACCAGTCGCTATTCTGTTGTGCAATTGGCGTGATTGAATAGATAATTTCCTGTAAATGCTCACGAATCGCTTTTTCCGCTGCATCGGGATCGCGTGCTTTCAGGGCGCTAAAAATCAAGTAATGCTGCTGGATCAGGCTGGACGGTGGAGAAACCTGGCCCAAGCTGAGAAAACGCACCCGATCCATCGTTGCTTTAATCGACTCAATGGTTTCCCATGCCAGTGAACAGTTAGCAATCTGCGTCAAAAGCTGATGGAAACTGTCATCAAGGCTGAGAAATTCACGCACCTGATCACTCTGCGCGGCCAGTTCCTGACGGCGCAAGTTGTGCTCTAGCGTCAGCAGTTGTTCCTCCGTAACCATTTCTGCCGCCCGACGTGCAATCGCGCATTCCAGCGTCTGACGGATAAAGCGGGCATCCGACACGCGCTGTTCGGAGATCTTCATGACAAACGTGCCGCGCTGCGGCAGGATCTGCACCAGCCCGGCCTCTGCCAGCTTGATAAAAGCCTCTCGAACCGGCTGACGAGAAACATCAAAACGCAAGGAGATTTCTTTTTCGGACAGCAGCTTACCCGGTGGAATCGTGCATTCCACAATGTCTTTACGCAATACGCGATAAATTTGCTGATTGATTGGTTCGTTGTTGTTGATCTGAAAAAAGGTATCCATATCGTTGTGCTTACCCAGTAAATTTGCCGCTTATATACCCAAAATAATTCGAGTTGCTTGTAGGCGCAAAGTGAGGACAGGCGATGGGCATAGATAAACTATGTGATTCGGCTGTCCTCACTGCAGCAACCCTGAGTAACTTGAAGTATGACGGGTATATCCTCAATTTAAAAACACATGATTAAAATCATATTGCTCTATGGCATGAGTAAATTAGGTAAAAACATGACCGTTTGTGGGAATACAAATAGAATCGCGGTGAAAATGAGAAACGCGATTAAATAAGGTACTGAAGCCTTCATAAAATCTACCGTATCGCATTTTAAAATACCACAAACTGTATACATACAAATACCCACAGGAGGCGTATTTGCCCCCAATAACGTTAATGTAACGAACATAATTCCGAAATGAATAGGGTCATAACCGAGTTCAGTGACAATAGGTAATAAGATTGGCGTCAGCAGCAATATCAGAGGACTGGCATCCAAAACCATACCAATGATAAGTATCAGGGCAAAAATCAGCAATATGATACCTGTCGGGTTGTCTGTAAAGTCGGTAATGAACTCAGTCATTGCTTGAGGTAACTGATCCAACACGCTGATATGCCCAAGAATGAAGGCGGCCATAACCAAAAGCATGACAATACCCAGGTCACTTAGCGTTTCAGTTAACGTCTCAAGAATTCCTTTCCAGGTGAGTTCTTTATAAACCAGACCGCCAACAATAATCGCATAGAGAACAATAAATGCCCCAGCCTCTGAAGTCGTGAACAAACCTAAACGAATTACCACAATGAGAATAATCGGGAACATCAGTGCCCAAAAACTGCGACGGAAACTCACCACAACTTCTTTAAATGTCGGCTTTGAGAATGTTTCTGGTTGAATTTTCATGCGACGAGCCATGATGTAGTTCGTTACCATCAGCGTTATCGTCAGTAAAAAACCGGGAATAATGCCAGCAAGGAATAATTTTCCGATAGAAACATTACCGACAAAGCCAAACAGGATTAATAAGATACTGGGAGGTAATGTCGCCGTGATCAGTGACGCAAAAGCGATGACTACCGCGGTGTAAGCCCGGGGATAACCTCGCTCAATCATAGAGAACCCAAGCATACGTGACTGCATGGATGCATCAGCGACTGCCGAACCGGCAACACCACCCATCAGCATCGCGAGCAATACGTTAATTTGTGCCAGTCCACCAATCATCCAGCCGGTCAGTAGACGAGCAAAATCTAATAGGCGCTCAGTAATACCGGTTCGTGTAAGTAAATTTCCAACCAGAATAAACAGAGGAACTGCAATCATCGGAAATGACTGTGTTGGCGCTGCAAATTTTTGAAAAGCAATGCCAAGCGGAAGAAAATCAGAGGTAAAAAAGTAGGCCAGACTTGATATGGCAATAACGAACCCTACCGGCATGCCCATCAGCATAAATAAAACAAATAATACACCGGTTAACCATATCATGGTAGATTTCCTCTCATAGATAATGCCCGATTAGAATTGATTTTATCAATCAATTGTTCAATACAGGTGAACATAATTAACAGACATCCTGTCGGAACGGCCGCACTTAAAACAACATGGTTAATCTCGGAAATAGGTAATACGTGTGAACGAGTATCCCACATGAAAATATATCCAGAGCAAGTCCCAAAACCCAGGAAGGAAATGATTAAGATCCTGTTAATATAATCAACTACATTCTGTACCTGCACTGGCAGTCGCTTCGATAAGATATCAATTCCCATATTACGCTGATTGACTTGAGCATAGTGGATAGAGAACATGCTTACCCAGGCGAATAAAACCATTGATATTTCTATAGACCAAATCAGGGGATATCCCATTGCCCGCCCAATAGCAGCGACCAAAATAAGTATCACCATGATGATGAACATAATTTTTGCAATAGCTAATTCTATTTTAATCAGTGTTTTCATCTGTAATATCTCATTCAACGTCCCGCCCAAAGGGCGGGAGTAGTACAGAAGTTATCAAGCTAATCTATTTGATATCCAGCGCTGTTTTTAAACTATTTTGAGCCTGTTCCAGTCCAAGTTTAGCGGGCACATTAGCGCATGCTGTTATAAACGGAGTGAGATCAATCTCTGCTACTGTCACACCACTTTTGGACATTTTTTCTAAAACGGCGTTACTTTGCTCTATAATCTTTTGCGAGGTGAACGCACCTGCATTATAAGACTCCTCCTGAAGAATCTTCTGATATTCAGCTGGCAGCTGATCAAACCATTTGCTTCCCACGATAATCGATGTCATTAAATGATAGTGGTTAGTTTTAGTCAGATCTTTAGCGACTTCATTAAGCTTAGAACCGTATAATGCCGTTGGATGCGCTTCAGCAGCATCTACGACACCCGTTTGAATAGCAGAATAGACTTCGGACCACGCCATTGGTGTTGGTGATCCGCCCATGCAGTTGATCGTTTCAATAGCGATGGCGGAGTCAGGTATTCTAACCCTGACACCTTTTAAATCTGCTGGTTGCGTGAAAGGCTTTTTCGTCATCATCATACGAGAGCCTTGATACCAGTTAAACGACAGGCTGACCAACCCCGATTTATCCTTTAACTGCGATTCCCATTCTTTAAATACCGGTGTAGCGACAAACTTTGAGGCTTGAGTATAATCTGGCAGTAAGAAGGGGGCATTCAGTATTGCTAACTCCGGCACAAATTGCGCCAGTCTGCCACCATCAGTAAGAACGCCAACATTACTTCCTACCTGAGCCTGTTGAATCAACTCGCCATCAGCCCCTAACTGACCACTGGGAAACAATCTGACGCGCATATTTTTATCCGTGCGTTTTTCAACATTTTTCTTAAACTCCTTAAATCCAGCATAAACAGGATCGTCTGGCGATAAAGCTGTGCTCAGGTTGAACTCATATGTTTTGGCTGCAAAGGAAGATAAGGTGAAAAGGGAAAGTAATGAGCCAATGACTATTTTTTTATATGCGCCAGATTTCAGTGCATAAAAATAATTCCTTTCGAAATTTAAGGTATATTTTGACATGTTATTCTATTCTCCAAAGGAAAAGTTATGAATGTAAAAATACGCGTCAGACTATTTATAACCGGTCAAAGGTTAACGCTTTCCTCAGCCCTTGGTTTAACTCGCCTGTCATGCTATGTGGAAATAGGTTTTCGCTCCTGTTTCTTTCATGACAATACACATCATTACTGATAATAAAAATACGCCAGACAGAGCTTCCATACAAGTAAATGAGTTTTGTTTTTGCCGCCAATTTATTATTTTGAGATATTTATCACAAAGCTATTTCTTTATTTTAATACTCATTGGACGTTAAGTTTTTCATCTTTTCGCCAGTTTAGATGTAAATGGTTCAATGAATAAAAATAACGCCCAATATGTTGTTGTGAGTATTTTAATTAAAGCTGAATTATTCTTTTTAAAATCTTGCTTGTCGGCTTGTCAGCCCTATTCTTTTGTTAAAGCATTGCGAAATATTCCCCATAATCATCCCTCCACCTCTTGCGCCAGTTTAACCACTTCGGCCCAAACTCCGTCGTCAACGGGGATGCCACTGATGAGATTTTCTCGCCGATTTTTAGCAGAATGTTCACCGGGGTAATAAACTTCTTTCTGGCCTTCTGCCACCGTCGATGTCTTGACATAATCTGCAACGCTGTCAGCCATTTTATCGCTAAACTCACTACCGCCAAGCTGGGTTGGATCGAATACCATAAAAATCTGACTGGCCCCAGTGCAACTCCCTTTACCTATTTTATCTATCTCATTTGTTGGATGTCCTGCGGACAATAACGCAGCCATTACATCTAATAACACAGCCATTCCGGAGCCTTTCCAGTATCCGGTCGGAAGGATACGCATAGATTGTTCAATTGGCCCGGGTTCGTCAGTTAAATTTCCCTGCTGATCGAAACCACCGGGGAAGGGCAAACGTTCATTTTTAAGCCGTGTGACCTGCAATTTACCGTATGAGTATTGCGACATGGCCATATCTAAAACGATCGGTCCTTTTTCTCGTGGCACAGCCATCACAAAGGGATTATTACCTAAGCGGGTATTTTTAGCCCCCCAGGCAGGCATACACGACTCCGTATTCGTCCAGCAGATGGCGGCGAGACCTTTTTCCGCTGCTTTCCAACCGTATGTCCCTCCTCGCATCCAGTGGGTCGTATTACGTAAAGCAACAATTCCTATGCCATTCTGGCGCGCTATCTCTGCCGCTTTTTCAACGGCAAATAAAGCATTAGTAATACCAATACCCTGGTTACCGTCATAGATCTCAATCACGCCTAATGACTTAACCTGAGTAGGCTCTGCCTGAATATCGACCCAACCTTTTTTGACGAAGTCAATAAACCGTGGGACGCGGTTTAAACCATGTGAAGAGATCCCATCACAGCTGGACTCCGTGTGAATTTGTGCGCAAATATCTGCTTGCTGTTCACTTAATCCTGCATTTAAAAATGCATTTTTTACCGTATTTTTCATGATATCAAAGCTGATTCTTTGCATATTTTTCATCTCATTTTGAAAACCAATATTTCACGATAAACGTCATCATGCCTGAATATCTAAAATGACTTTGCAGCAACCTCGAGGGTCTTGTTCAAACTTGCTCATCGCATTTTCTGCTTGAGAAAGCGGCAAATAATGGGTGACTAATTTTTCAGGCTCGAGCAATCCGCGCATCAGCCAGTCAATTACTACAGGAAAGCGTTTGCTATTAAGGCGCGAGGTAAAGAGTGACAACTCTTTGCTAGTAAGACTCTGCTGAGTAAAATTACAGAGCTCGCCTGAAAAACCGAGAAGCCCAATACGTGCAGCAGGGGAAGCCAGTGCAATAGCTTCTGACAGAATAGAAGGATGACAAGCTGCATCAATAATCAGTGTAGGACGTATGCCCGCTAACTGTGTCGACAGAGGAATTTGGCTATTATCTAACGTCAGATCGGCACCATTATCACGAGCCATCAACAACCGCTCCGGTAAACGGTCGGCAACAATGACTTGTGCCACCCCATAAACATTTTTCAGTACCTGAATCGCGGTTAATCCCATTGGGCCAGCGCCATAAATCAGGGCGATATCATGAGGTGCTGGCGCGAGAAAGGCGCTGATATTCGCTGCAATAGTAAAGGGCTCGACAAGGCTTGCTAGCTTATCCGGGATTGCATCAGGAATATGATAAGCATTAGAAGCCGGTACGCAGGTATATTCGCTAAATCCCCCATCCAGATGTACGCCGATAACGTGTAATTCCGTACATACGTTAGGACGGTCAATGGAACAGGGGTAACAATGACCACAGCTCACTACCGGATCAACCGAGACACGTTCTCCAAGCCGGGACGCGTCTATGCCCTCTCCAACAGCATCAATCACGCCGAAGAACTCATGTCCGATAACGCGCGGATATCTGGCAAAGGGATTATGCCCACGCCAGATATGGACATCAGAGCCACAGATACTGGCATAACGTACTTTCACCCGAACTTCGCCTGCCGCTGGTTGCGGAATAGGGCGTTCTTCAATCACCAACTTATTTGGCTGCTGTATCACAATACTTTTCATGTTTTATCCTCTGATGACCTGTTCCACCATTACCAGTTCCACAGTGTGCCGTCTTCCAGACGAGCAACCGGTAAATAGGCAGGATCATAGGGATACTTTGCTGCCAGCTTTTCATCGAACTCAATGCCTAATCCTGGCTTGTCGCCCGGGTGCATATAGCCGTTATCGAATGTCCAGTTGTGTGGGAATACTTCCAGCATTTGCTCCGAATAACCCATATATTCCTGCACGCCGAAGTTGGGTACCCAGAGGTCAAAATGTAGCGCCGCCGCCATACAGACAGGAGAGAGGTCAGATGGTCCGTGTGAACCTGTTCGTACCTGATAGAGCGAGGCAAAATCAGCGATGCGACGCATACCGGTAATTCCACCCGCATGGGTAATTGTGGTACGGATGTAGTCGATGAGCTGCTCTTCGATCAGCTGTTTACAATCCCAGATGCTGTTAAACACTTCCCCCACAGCAATTGGCGTGACGGTGTGCTGACGAATTAAACGGAAGCAGGCCTGATTTTCCGCTGGTGTCGGATCTTCCATCCAGAACAGGCGATAATCCTCAATGCTTTTACCAAAGCGCGCGGCTTCAATGGGGGTCAGACGATGGTGCATGTCGTGTAACATATGCTCGTTGAAACCAAATTTTTCGCGCACCGCCTCAAACAGCTTCGGCGTAAAATCGAGGTATTTTTCTGTCGACCACAGTTGTTCTTCCGGGAGATTGCCTTTTGTTGCGGGCTCATAAGCCAGCCCTTTGCTTTTCGCCATGCCGTAAGTGGTTTTCATACCTGGTACACCACACTGCACACGAATCGCCTTGAACCCCTGGTCACGGTGTCTGGCATAATCATCCAGCACTTCATCAATCGAGTGACCCGTTGTGTGGCAATACACCATGACGCCAGTACGCGATGCCCCACCCAGCAACTGGTATAGTGGCATATTGGCGGCTTTGGCTTTGATATCCCACAAGGCGGTATCCACTGCTGAAATCGCGGACATGGTCACGGGGCCACGGCGCCAGTACGCCCCTTTGTAGAAATACTGCCAGATATCTTCGATCTGGTGCGCATCACGTCCAATAAGCTGTGGACATATATGATCTTTGAGGTAAGAGGCGACTGGTAGCTCACGTCCGTTGAGCGTTGCGTCACCAAGGCCGGTTAATCCGTTATCTGTCGTAATTTTCAGGGTGACAAAGTTGCGCCCCGGGCAGGTGACAAAGACTTCAGCGTTGATAATCCTCACGTTATTTATCCTTTTATACGTACCGATATTCTTTTATGTCGCCTACCATACAAGAATGCTTGTGGCGATAAGTTGAACAACTTCACATTTCATTTACATAATCAGGATTTATTTAAAGTCTGTGAGGAGTGATCAGGGTTATGGCTTATGTCATATGTAAGCGTCCGGCGGACTCGTATTGTTAACAAAACTTTGCTGCCACCTGTACCCACCCAGGCAAGTCGCCTGGTTGATGAAAGGCATTGACTGGCAGCGGGCGGATGGCCTGGATTTAACCAGTGGGAAATAACGATAAATAGTGATTAATGTATTGATTAAAAACATTTTTATTAAATGGTTGCATGAATATTTATGCTTTGCTGACTTGGCTGAGGATAAAACTCTGGCAAATAAACTATTGCACTGGCGCGCAAATGGCTGAAGTTTACTTGTATTATTTGGGGGATATTAATTCCGATTTTTCTAAAACGTGTAATTTCATATTTATAGAACAACATTGAGTGATATTACATAGTAAAGACGCTGCCTTAAACAGCGCCAGTATTATTTACATCATAGATTAAAATAATAAGATGGTTGAATACCCGATTTATTTTCCAACCAGTGATACTTTTAATCTTCTGAAAAATGTAATGAAATCTTTCTTACCAAATATTCTAAACAAATAAAACCATCTGTTTTTACCGAGATAGTTCAGTTTTATCAACTTAGGATTATAGTGATAGCACATGATGAAAATGCCCTGATCATCATCAACAATATCATTTTTAAGTGTTTTTATCTGGCAGTGACAAACCAGTTTATAAAATTCCTGCCATTTTTCCTGGGTGGCAACAATCGCACCACCAATAATGAATGAACGATTATTAATCATGTTTTCAAAGACTTGATTAATGCTTTTGACGTTTAAACCCCTTTTGATAGTGAATAAGTTCACTTTATTTTTATCAAATGGATAATCCCATTGAGATAATCCATTTGTCACTTCAGGAGTACGGCAATAACCAAAATCAACCCATGCAACCATATCACTATTTACAAGTTTTAAATCTATCGCCTTTTTAATAAAATAGCTCTTTAAGTTGCACACTAATACATAGTCAGGAGACCAATATTCAGGGTTTATTAACTGATCGGTTTCAAGTCTGCTTCTGAATTCAGGTTTTTTTTGAATTTCATCAATTCTTTTTCTGATATGTTTGAATTTTTTATTAATATCTATGACGATAACGGTGGTCTCTTTTCCCGCTCTTATTTCTTCAACTTTTGTTTTAAGATCACTGGATGTGAATATGATCATTTTATTATCCAGTTTAGCGAGATTTTTAAAATACTGAATATAGGTATCAGATGTTCTCTCTAAATGAGGAGAAAATCCTTTGTTACTCGTCCAGCTTCCTCGCCCGATATCAAAAAATGCTGTAACGATAGTAATAGATGAATTCATATTCTTCAATCCGTAGCTTTCTACTTATCAAATAGTTATGCCGATCATAGCATCTATACCCAGAAATGAACGACGTCAAATGCAGAAAATTATTCATAAAACGTGGGATGAAAACCATGCCTGGCGCTTTATTTGTTTCAGAAATTATACTCCTCCGGCTTCTTATCACGTCGATGTAACGTAAAATTTTCCCAATTGCCACACCCGTATCACCGTTTTCAATATGGCCTATGGTATTACGACTAAGATTTGCACGTACAGCTGCCTCGGCTTGAGAGATCTTGCAGGCAATCCGGCTCTGCGCCAGCACTATTGCCGTAATAGTGGTGACGAATACGGCATTCTTGAGCAGCGCCTCCAGTGGATAGCGGTGAACCAAGCGTCTGTTGACCATACTCACAGCCATTAATCCCACAATATTTACTACAAACAGCCAACCGTAGTGCTGCGGATAAACGCCGAAGTACGTGATGTACACAAAACGGATAGCTCGTGATAAAGGCGTAAGCCGCGACGTAATAGAACGCCAAGCACAGAGTAAACCGCATGTATTTGGCGTTGGATAGCAAGGCATAATAGTTTTGAAAGGCTCTGGTTACGGAGTCTTGTGAGGGTTTTTCAGCAGGTAATGTCTCAAGTAACCAGAATAAAGATATGAGCATTAATGTTCTGATAGTCGTCAGGATCATAGTTCCTAAAGCCATCATTCACCAAGTCAGTAAATTTATAGCATTATCGTTAGCGTATATTATTAATTAATGCATGCATTTTTTGTCCATAATCATTGATGTATTCTGCAGTGATTTGTCTGGGTAATCCTGAAAATTTAGAGAATATAAAGGTTTTCTGTGAAAATGGGTTCAGCATAAAATCGCTGTTTTCGGCGGCTAATTTCTGGTTGGATTGCGTTTCCAGCGTCATCGCAATTACCGAAAGATGAATGGGACTAGGATTCGAGCAGGAGATCTCTCCAGCATTAATTTTCTGACATGAAACCTGGGGAAAAACGTTTTCAGGCGTGCGGGTTATTCCTTCCGGGCGGTAAAACAATTTTATCTGAGTATTCATCGTAACAAGAATGCTATTTGCCGGAAGGTCCCCTTTTTTTTCTGGGGGTACTTCATACATATTAAACCAGAAGAGAGATTCCCTGTCCTGAGGCAGTTCTTTCTGGTTATAAATAATTCGGACGCCTTTCATATCACTCGGGGCCAGCTGGGTAATGGGGGGAATGCTGATAAATGGCACATTTGGCGAATCCGGACTACCTTCGCCTCTGTCAATCCAAGTCTGAGCAATAACCGGATAATCATTGGTATTAGCCAGCATCAGAGTCTGTTCCCTGTCCTGATGATGGTAAACAATCCGCGATTGTGACGGCATAATACCTGCATAACACTGTGCTGTGATAAACGACAGGAAAAGCAGTTCGCATTGTATTTTCATTGAATCTTCACCTGTACTGTCGCTGTCGCACGTACTTTCCCTGCTGTCACAGTTTGCCCGTTGATGGCTTTTAGCGTTGCAATAAAGTTATAGCTATAGTTGGTATAACCACTCTTAGAACTTCCGGTCGGCGTCGCGTTATTCAGCACAGGATACCAACCAGCACTCGCGCCCATATCGCTCAGAACATTGAGTCCGGACTGGCCTATTAGATTGAGAGCTGTATCAGGTGCATTGCTGTAAGCAATGGTGATCCCTACGCCTTTAGCCATTTCACTGTCAGTATAGTTATCAGACAGAAGCATACTGACGCCATTACTGCTGTTCACTAAGCCTAGTGCCTGAGCAGCACTGTAGGCGCCGTCTGAAACCTGAAAACCCAGAGCTGTCTGGGCGTTACTGGTTCCTGAGGTTGCGCTATCACTGCATTCAACAGTGACACTGAAAGGCGCTGTGGCTGTCTGCCCTGCTTCCAGCTGACTGATGGCCATTGTGGGTAACAGAACGACGGGAGTAACGCTGCGGGCGACGCAGGTTGGGGTATTGTAGAGAGTATTAACACTACGCATACCATACCCGAACCCATTATCCGCTCCCCAGAATCTGTAGTTATCATTGCTGTCTTCACCGATCTCATCGTGCCTCAGACCGGGTCCGACCAGCTGGATGTACGAGTTAGGCTGGGTACAGGAGTAGTTTTGTCCCGTCGTGGAACCATAGACAATACCTGAATTGTTGTTATTGTTGTTACCACAATAATATGATCCAGATGAGGTCCCAGGTAAGGTACTGACCCTGTATAGTTCTGCCTGTAATGGAGGGATATCCTGCAGCCGTATCTGTATTTTCCCGGCTGAAGTTTCAACATAGGTGGTGACGGGGACGGATTTCCAGTTTCGGGTCAGGACTACACCTGACATCGTCTGTTTGATCCCAACATAAGCAAAGTAGGTTGCATAAACATCCGACAAACCATCTGTGTTTCCAATATCATAATATCCGCCAACCCTGTCATCGCCATTGGTGGCAACTAGAAAATAAATACTGGACAGATCAGCTATATCACATGTCCACAAAACGGAGCTGGCAGAGGCTCCTCCATAGGTATAATTGGTCGGAGGAACCACCACACTGGCTAGCAGCGTGCCAACAGGGGAAAAATAGGTGTCATACAGGTTGACCTTCCCGAACGGTATCTGGGCTGTTCGGTTATCCTCGGTCTGTGAGACTCCCGACCTTGTGCAGCTTGCTCTCGCGGACAGTCCCATAATGAGCAAGAGCATAAGCAGAATGGCTTGAATCGGATAACGTTGTTTTATCATGATTTCACTCTTGTGCCAGGGGAAATACAGTGGGTTGTCAAATTGATCAAGGTATCTTTACTGTCTGCCGGTACGAACTGATAAGGCAGGGTGCAGTACTGATCCCCCTCTCCCCAGCGAACGGTAAGTTTGCCTGTAGGCTCAGAAACCCTGACATAAATTTGTCCGTCCTGTCCGGCAATACCTATGCTTTCGTTATTTTCATCATAAACCTGAGCCCCAAGAGGAATACTGCTGCCTGCAGGGACGATTGCTTTAATCAGCAGTGCTGTACCTATACGTGTGCGGAACACAACTTTAACGCTGGAACCGGCGACCGGTACAATTCGTTTCTGACTATCCAGCACTTCTGCGTTACCTTTCATCCCTTGCGGATCAATAGAGATATTATTGTAACTATAAGGTGTGACAGACGGGACGAGCGCATAGCCGTTACTGTCTATTCGGGTTTGAGATGAGTTGAACAGCCGTGCTCCCTCAGCCCCTTTAGCCTCAACCAATGCAAAGGTATCTCCCAAATAAGGGCCCAATGTCAGTCCGCCACTATGGGCAGCCAGCGCTCCTTGAGCATTCCCTGATACCTGCCAGTAACTATTCCCTTTGGATGCATTCAGGCCAACACTGGCCAGGGGCATACGTTTCTGCAGGCTACCCCCAACGGTTGTCTGACGACTCTCTTGATCTCGCATCAAATTCAAGTTGTAACTGGTTGTCTGGGCATCATCCATCATTCCTGACGCCGTAGTCTGATATTGTGAACCGCCATTATCGCTGTGATTATAAGAAGCACCAAGACTGACAGAACGAGGGCTATTCGGGAAGAGCGGTATGGAGAATGAGACAGCTGTTGCGGTTTCTCGTTTTCCTCCGGTATCGTAGTAACCCACTCGCTGGCGGGTCATGGAGATATTCATGCTCATTCCGTTACGAAAAGACTGGCTGTAACCGAGCTGTAGCTGAGTATCGGGAGAGCGACCGTCACGGTAATTCTGCATTGATCCTGTCATGAACACATTCCCGTAACTGTTCATATTCTGACTTAGTGTCAGGTCAAAGCGGGAACGCTGCGTACTGGTATAGTTCAGCCAGTCGGTACCGGACAGATAGTTATTGTTAGATCCCAGAATTTCAGTAAGCTCCCGATAACCACTGGTGGAGTAGCGGTAACTAGCTAGTGAGACCGTTGTCCCGATTTTTGCGAATGTTTTACTCCACGAGATATGGCTCATCCAGCCTTCTGTGGTGCGCTTGTCGGATAAAGTTGCACGGGAAAATGTTGTGTCAAGACCAATTGCCCCCAGTTCGCTGGTATAAACCCCCCCCATGACGCCTGCAAAATACTTCTGGGATAAGCGAATACCGCCATTGGCGGTGATAGCATTCGTCAGTCCTCGCTGATAAATGATATCAGCAAAGTTGGCTTCCTT
>Ga0302347_1001184_pt1 | contig 32697 bp, 28 predicted proteins | sample PhyWR1_FD_202178 | JGI IMG/M metagenome (GOLD analysis project Ga0302347, IMG submission 202178) | Leaf surface microbial communities from wheat plants in UC Gill Tract Community Farm, Albany, California, United States - DLSL W.R1 (v2)... | ecosystem: Host-associated > Plants > Phyllosphere >... | reverse complement strand
AGGGGTTCGAGTCCCCTAGGGGACGCCATTATTGCGGGAATAGCTCAGTTGGTAGAGCACGACCTTGCCAAGGTCGGGGTCGCGAGTTCGAGTCTCGTTTCCCGCTCCAAATTTTGTTTTTTGGAGCAACGCAGTTTCAAAAAACACACAGAAAGCAGCCTTCGGGCTGCTTTTTGCGTTTCCGGGGTTTGCTTTTCGACCCGTACGCAAACACCTCTAAGCTCATAACCAATCGATCTGCAAGAAAACTGCGACTGGCGCAACAAGGATTCAAACCTGTTTTGAGTTCATCAGATGTCGCATTATTTCGATAGCGCCCAACAACGGGACATCCAGGCCTTGTCCCGTACCTTCACCGGTCGAACTCAGTGGCCTACCTGGTTATTGCTGCTTGCCGTTCCCACCGCCTGGTTTGCGTTGCTGCTGGGCAGCCCGGTGCTTGGCGCTGGCTGGACGATTGTGCTGCTGATCCCGGTGGTGGTGCTGTGGATGTCGGTGCAGCACGAACTGCTGCACGGCCACCCCACAGGTTCCAGCAACCTTAACAAGGTGCTGGGCTACGCACCTTTTGCGCTGTGGTACCCCTATACCCTCTATCGCGACAGCCATTTGCAGCATCACCGCGATCATGACCTGACCTTGCCCGGCATTGACCCCGAAAGCCGCTATTTAAGCCAGGCTCACTGGCAGGGCAGTTCCAGTCTGCTGCGTGGTTTGCTCTGGCTGAACAAAACGGTGCCCGGACGCCTGCTGCTGGGCCCGCCCCTGGCATTGTTCGGCATGGCCAGGGAGGAGTTGCATCGCCTGCGCAGCGGCGAGCGGAAAGCCTGGTGCATGTGGCTGACCCACGGTTTTTTCACGATGCTGATGTTTGCCTTCATCGCGTACTGCAGCGAACTGGCTGTTTGGCAGTATGTATTTCTGGTTACCGTGCCGGTTTTGTCAGTGGGCATGGTTCGTTCCTTTTATGAGCACCGTCCCGCATCCCGGCCGGAACAGCGAACGGTACTCAATGAAGCCGGTTGGCCCTGGACCTGGCTGTTCCTGAACCTCAACTTGCATCTGGTGCACCATGATTTACCGGGTTTGCCGTGGTTTTACATGCCCAGGGTCTACCGTGCGCGACGAGAGCAGTGGCAGCAGCGCAGCGGCGGTTTTCTGGTGCAAGGCTACGGTGAACTGATTCGCCGTCACGCGGTGCAGGCGATTGATAGCCCGCAGCATCCGTTCAGTTAATTTCACAAGGTGCCTTCCATGTCTGGCCGTTATGCCGAATTGGCAATGTATGTAGCCCCCCAGCAGGTCAGCGAAGCCAATGAACGCTGGTTGACCCGTGTTCTCGAGCTTTTGCAGCATACCCGTGGCGATGCCCGGGGCCTTGGCCTGCTGGAGTTGTTCAGGGCCCCCGAGTTGTTGCTGAGCCAGACCTGCGGTTATCCGCTGTTGACCCAGTTGCGCGGTCAGGTGCAATTGGTCGGTCGCCCGCATTACGAATGGCCCGACAGCCATGGGGGGGAGCATTGCAGTGTGATTGTCAGCCGTGATGCAGATCCGCGCCGCGATCTGGGTGCTTTCGAGGGCAGCCGCGGGGTGATCAATGATCAGCACTCCAACAGCGGCATGAATCTATTGCGCCATCGCCTTGCGCCCCTGCAGCGCGGTGGGCGCTTTTTTGCCTCCGTGGCCGTCAGCGGCGCGCACCGGCAAAGCCTGCGCTGGGTGCGCGAAGGTTGGGCCGACCTTGCCGCCATCGACAGCGTGACCTATGCCTACCTGGCCCGCTATGCGCCGGCAGAAGTTGCCGGGCTGCGGATTGTGGCGCGTACGGCCTCCAGCCCGACCTTGCCTTACATCACTGCGCTCAGTGCCGGACGTGACGGCGCAGGGCAGATTCGCCAGGCAATGAATACGGCCTTGGAGCAATTACCCGAAGTAGCTCTAACCTTGGGGCTGCGGGAAGTTTTACCAGCCAGTGAAGCGGATTATCAGATGGTTCTCGATTATCGGCAGGAAGCGGCTGAGTTCGGGTATGACGTGTTGCAGTAGTGGAGCCATACTTAATAGCTGAAACGAATAAACAAATGTTTTTTTAGTATTTAAATTGCATAAAACCATTTGCTAGGATCGCCGCACCGGATCACCGGACATACCGTTCTGTTTAATTCCTGGAGCCCCTATGTCCGGCGCCGACATCGCTCACCGCGACCATGTGAGCCAGCTTTATCGCACCCACTATTTGTGGCTGCATGCACGTTTGTGCCGTTACCTCGATTCCAGCAGCTACGCTGAAGACATCGCGGCCGATACGTTTGCCCAGCTTTTAAGCGCACCGCAGGGGCAGGTCATCCGCGAGCCGCGTGCGTTGTTGACGACTATCGCCCGGCGTCTGATCTTTCAACTGTGGCGTCGCCGGGATGTGGAACGGGCCTATCTGATGAGCGTGCAACAGCAAGAACCCCTTCATTTCCCCTCGCCAGAGACCCTGGCCCAGGCAATTCAAGCCTTGCAGATGATTGATGCCCGGCTCGATGGTTTGCCCGACAAGGTAAGGGAAACCTTCGTTCTATCACGGGTCAATGGCCTGACGTATCCCGAAATCGCACAACAGCTGGGCATATCCCGGCGCAGCGTGAGTGACTACATGGTTCGCGCCCTCAAGCGTTGCGCCATGCACGCCACCGCGCAACCCACCTACCGCCCCTCCATAACAAGAGAATCCGCATGAATAACTTGAAAAAATGGCTCGGTGGTCCGCTGCTGGCCTGTGCATTGATCACCCAACCGGTGCTGGCCGAGCAGAAGGCACCGGTTCACTTTGGTGATATCACCTGGGAAAGCGGCAGCCTGATTACCGAAGTGCTGCGCCTGATTACAGAGAAAGGCTACGACGTGGCGACGGACACATTGCCCGGCAGCACAGTCAGTCTGGAAGCAGCACTGGCCAAAAACGATATTCAAGTGATTGGTGAAGAGTGGGCAGGGCGCAGCCCGGTGTGGATCAAGGCCGAAGCCGAGGGCAAGGTGCTGGGGCTGGGCGATATCGTCAAGAACGCCAGCGAGGGCTGGTGGGTGCCGGAGTATGTGATCAAGGGCGACCCTGAAAAAGGCATCAAGGCACTGGCCCCGGACTTGAAGTCGGTCAACGATCTGGCACGCTACAAAGATGTTTTCCGCGATCAGGAAGACCCTTCTCGCGGTCGCTTTCTAAATAGCCCTACCGGCTGGACCTCTGAAATCGTCAACAGCCAAAAGCTCAAGGCCTACGGGCTGGACAAGGACTTCGTGAACTTTCGTACAGGCTCCGGCGCGGCGCTGGATGCCGAGGTCAGCTCATCGATCAAGCGTGGCAAACCGGTGTTGTTTTACTACTGGTCTCCAACCCCGCTGATTGGCCGCTACAAACTGATAAAACTCGAAGAGCCTGCCTTCGATGCCGAAGCCTGGAAAACCCTGGCCGACGCCAACAATCCCAACCCCAAGGGCACCCGCTCCTTGCCGGCGAAACTGGCGATCGGCGTGTCGACCCCGTTCAGCAAGCAATACCCGCAACTGGTCGAGTTCTACCAGAAGGTCGATTTCCCGATCGATCTGCTGAACACAACCCTGGCGCAAATGAGCGAAAAACGCACCGAACCGAGTAAGGCGGCGCAGGCCTTTTTGCGCGAGCAACCGCAGATCTGGCATGCCTGGGTTACTCCTGAAGCGGCGGCCAAGGTCGATGCGGCGCTTAAAGCGAATTAATTCCTTGAACAAGAGCACCGCATGTTTCCTGAAAATCTGACGTTTTCCATCGCAGGATGGGTCAATGATGGCGTTGATGCGCTGGTGAGCAACTACGGCGATGTGTTTCGGCACATCTCCGACACGCTGCTGTGGGCCATCATCCACCTCGAAAACCTGCTGCGCCTGACCCCGTGGTGGCTGATGCTGATCATCGTCGGCGCCATTGCCTGGCATGCCACGCGCAAAATTTTCAGCACCTTGCTGATTGTCGGCCTGTTGTTCCTGGTAGGTGCTGTTGGCCTGTGGGACAAGCTGATGCAGACCCTGGCGCTGATGCTGGTGGCCACGGTGATTGCTGTGCTGCTGGGCATCCCGCTGGGGATTCTGGCCGCCCGCAGCAACCGTCTGCGTTCGGTGCTGATGCCGCTGCTGGATATCATGCAAACCATGCCCAGCTTCGTGTACCTGATCCCGGTGCTGATGCTGTTTGGCCTGGGCAAGGTGCCAGCGATTTTTGCCACTGTGATTTATGCCGTACCACCGCTGATCCGTCTGACCGATCTGGGCCTGCGCCAGGTCGACCGCGAGGTGATGGAGGCGATCAATGCCTTTGGTGCCACGCCGATGCAGCAGTTGTTCGGTGTGCAATTGCCGCTGGCCATGCCCAGCATCATGGCCGGTATCAACCAGACCACCATGATGGCCCTGTCGATGGTGGTGATTGCCTCGATGATCGGTGCACGCGGTCTTGGCGAAGACGTGCTGGTAGGCATTCAGACCCTCAACGTCGGTAAAGGGCTGGAAGCCGGGCTGGCTATCGTGATTCTGGCGGTGGTCATCGACCGCATTACCCAGGCTTATGGCCGACCTCGGCATGGGGATCAGAAATGACCGTCAACAAAATAGAAATACGCAACGTTTACAAGGTGTTCGGCAATCGCGAAAAAGCCGTGCTGGCGATGATCCGCGCGGGCAAGAGTAAAGACCAAGTGCTGGCCGAAACAGGCTGCGTGGTGGGCATCAATGACATTTCGCTATCGATCAGGGCGGGAGAGGTTTTCGTCATCATGGGCTTGTCCGGGTCAGGCAAGTCCACGCTGGTGCGTCATCTCAATCGGCTGATCGACCCCAGCAGTGGTCAGATCCTGGTCGACGGAGAAGACATCCTGGATTACGACATGCCTGCCTTGCGCCATTTTCGTCGGCACAAGATCAGCATGGTGTTTCAGAATTTTGGCCTGCTGCCTCACCGCAACGTACTGGATAACGTCGCCTATGGCCTGAAAGTCCGGGGCGAGAGCGTCGCGCAATGCCAGCAGCGGGCCCTCCACTGGATTTCCGTGGTCGGCCTGCAAGGTTACGAGCAGGTGTTCATTCATCAACTGTCGGGCGGCATGCGTCAGCGCGTCGGCCTGGCACGGGCATTGGCCACCGACACCGACATCATCCTGATGGACGAAGCTTTCAGTGCCCTGGATCCTTTGATCCGTGCAGAGATGCAAGATCAGTTGCTGGAATTGCAGCGCACTTTGCAAAAAACCATCGTGTTTATCACCCATGACCTGGACGAAGCGTTGCGCATTGGCAATCGTATTGCCGTACTCAAGGACGGGCAGTTGATCCAGGTCGGCAGCCCGCAAGAGATTCTGCAGGCTCCGGCAGATGACTACGTCGGTCGTTTCGTCCAGCGCCGGCGCACCAGTGCCTGATTCTGTACATATCCAGATACCGCCTGTAATGCGGATTCATTGCGTTTAATCAGCCGATCCGGTTCTGCCTCTCGCGGGCGTAACCCTCGTCTAATTCAACGCGATGAACTGTCATGAAAACACTTTCGACCACCCCTGATGCCATGATCCGCTACTCGGCCCTGAGTAGCTTTGCGGGTCACAGTTTTGCCCTGCGCCCGACGTTTCAAGGTGTCGTTGCCAGCTGGTTCAAGCAAGCGCTACAGGATAAATACCCGGCCCTGAACGTGGATTTTACGCAGCTCGCTATCGCTGAACCATTGAGCCATGAGAACTCACCGGGCATGCCCAGGCGCTATCGTTTCATGGCCGTTGCGGATGTGATGATTCAGTGCTTTATCGACTCAACGCCGGTGGTGCTTATCCAGGGGGTTCACCGCCTGAGCGTCGATAAAAACGAACTGTCTGCGCATCCATTGGCGGTGAACATGGCGGAGCTGCAAAGCATCATCAACGACCATTCGGGGTTATTGATTGCGGCCTATCAACAGGCGCTGGCCGAATTCTGGAGTGACAGGCAAAACGGCTCATTGGCCCCGCTTCAATGGTTGAGCGAAGTGTTACGGATGGCCCTGGGGGGTGCCGCCCTGATGCAAAACCGCGTGCCTGCCTTGCCTGCCGATCAGGCAGTCGTGCTGGCGGTGGTTGCATCCTTCCCTGACAGGGACAATCGGGCCAGAGGAACCCTCGAAACCCCGGTGCACGCCTATCTGGTCAATATCGACGGTACAGAGAACAACGTTCGGCGGCGCTTTCAACTGCCGGGTGTGGTGCTGATCACCCGGCAAATGCCCGATCACCTGATTGTGCTCGGTTATTCACTGGAGCACGGGGTTGAGTCCTTCAGCTCGGTACAGGCGTTCGCTACCTGCATGCTGACTCGTGTGTTGCAGGTTGCCCCCGTTCGGTTGTTGAGCTGGAGTCTGCATGAGCCCGAGGGGGACTTTATCACCGGCCTGGCCCGCACCTTGCTCGACCAGCAGTTGCGCAACATGGTGCGTGTGGGGCAAGCCGCTCAGGCTGGCAAGTGGAGCGTCGGGCGACTGGAGCAGGTGCTGGACGAAGCGGCTGCGATGTTCCCGTTTTTCAGCGAGCAGGAACGCCCGCACCTGGAGAATGTGATCTCCGTATTGCCCGAGTGGCTCAAGCAGGCCAGCTCCGTGGATCAATTGGACTACAGCAGGTTGATGAGCGCAGAAGTGATCTGGCAGCGCCAGACCCGGGGCCGCACCTTTCTGGACGGTATTGATGCATTGCCGGTGTACGCCGAGAAAATGATCAGGCAACGCATCGAGCGCGATCATCCGCGGTCAGGCCTCGATATCTCGCACATTGAGATACATGACGTGGGGGTCGAAAACTTGCAGCTGCCTGTTTTCAGCGACGATGTGCTGTCATTTGTCGAGTTTGTCCTTGGCTACAGAGGCGGCTGGCCAGTCGGCCTGATCGCGGTCAAGGATCGCACAGGCGCCCCAGTACCTGACTGGTTGACCAGTGGCTACGTGAAAAGCCTTGTGGATGAGCTGGATGTGGGAGTGGGCTATATCGCGCTACTCAAGGGTTACCTGGTGGACGACGACAAGCAAGTCATGCAGCGCGAGGCGTTATATGCGGCCCAACTGAGAATTCAATTGCCGCTGTTGGCCCTGGAGAAAAAAATCAGGGGGCAAGCCGGTTTTACCTCGCAGGGCTTGCATGTGGTCACCCAGGTCATGCGCCACGACGCGCAACGGTCGGTCAGCCATGACTATGTGTGCGTGCGGCCCCTGGGCTTTTACGCCTATGAGGGGGCCAGAGTTGATACGGCGGCGAACATGTTTGTCTTCGGCTCGCTGAATATCCAGACAGGGCCCTTTATCCTGTACCGGCCTTTTGCCCCTGAACCCTTGTTGGAGTATGCCAGCTGGCCCGCATTGTTTGACGCCATCAAGCATCCGGGTGAGCTGCAAGAAAGCATATTGACCTGGCTGGACGATGACGCCCGTGGTTATTACGCCGACGGCGGTTTTGCGCGACCGCATCTGGAGAATGTACTGCTGGAGGGTTTTTTGGCCCTGTTGCCACGTCGCCCGGCGACCTTGAGTACGCGTAGCCTGGTGGGCAACTACTACGGGGCGATGTTTGACGCCAACGTCAGTGCGTTGATGAGCATGGCGGACAACCAGACGGTGTCGACCTCTGAGCGTCGCTGGATGCTGCTCAAGCACTATGGCTGGAGCCTGTTTAACGGGTTGACGTTTTTCCTCAGTGGGCCCTTGCAGAAAGCCGCCTGGCTTTTTCAGACCCTGTTGAGCCTTGATAGCGGTTTGCAGGCGCGAATTGATGGCGATAAAGAGGCGGGGCAACAAACGGTTATCGATCTTTTATTCAATATCAGCCTGGCACTTCTGCACGAAGGTCTGAGATTCAAGGCAAAAGCCAATGCCCGGTTACGCTTGAGTGCCCCTGTCGATGAACCGTTGTTTACGATCTATAAACCTGAGGCCCTCCCGGCGGTTGAGCCAGTGTCCGCTAGCGTTATCGCGCAAAAGAAACAGCCCGATATTGAACCCCGTGCTGCCAGCCAGTATTCGTCCCTGGACTTCTCATGGTTCAGTGCTCAGCCCCGTTTGACAGAGCTGCAGCAGGCAAGCCTGGACACTTTTGTGCTGGATCTGGACTTGAGCCAGGGCACGCGCATCGAAGTAGGCCCCTTAAAAGGTGTTATCAACCATGAGGGCAAGTCATATGTGCAGATCGGTGCCAAAACCTATCGCGTTGGCCGTGACGCGGATGGGCTGGTGATCCAGGACGACAGGCAGCCTGAAAGATTTGGCCCGCGCCTGAGAAGGGATGAGGCCGGGCAGTGGCAACTCGATCTGCGTTTGGGATTGCGCGGCGGCGGTCCCAAAAAAACCATTCAGGCATTGCGCGAGAAAAAGACCCAGAAAGTGGCTGCGTTGCAGCAAGAGGCCGAACGCCTGGACGAAGAGCTTCTGAGGCGCGACCGAGTGCTGAAACTGACTGAAGAGTTGCTGACTAAATTTCCCGATCGGCGAGCGACGTTTGTTGATCGCTACGAAGCTGAGCTGGAAGTGTGGCGCGCGGGTGTGCTGGACATGATCAACGTCAAAACCAGGTCGAACCAAATTATCCCCCTTGAGGGCTTTGAGGCCAGAACACAGGAGACTTGGGTACAGCTGACCTTGAGGCTGTTCAAATTACAGAACTACCTGGAAGAAGCGCTGCGTGAACTGCCGGTATCCAACTCCGGGGTCTCTTATACCGCTTCGCTGCTGGAGGTTCTGGCAGAGATAAACAAGGGCTCGAGTGCCCCTTATGAGCGCTGGATTACCAACTTGAAACAGGCCGAACGGCTAGAGGCGCGGTTATATAAAAACTCGCTGCGCGAGTGCGATGCCCTTGATGAGGTAAGAACCAGGCCGTTGCCCAGATACAGCGCACTGGAAGAGATAATCAATCAACCCAATCGGGATTATTTCGACCGCCATTGGTCCGCCGCCTACCTGGAAACCCTGTGCGAACTGGTGATCCGCCGTGATGCGGTCAACCTCATACCTGAAGAGCAATATGCATTTGATCTGTTCGGGCAAGGAACATTGATTGATACCGCCTGGTCGCAATTAAGCTTGCGCCGTGAAGAGACGAAGTATCCCGGAGAGCATCTCGATTTCTTCGATAAGACCATCGAAAAATACGACGCAGCGGAAGGCGTTTGCCAGAACCTTGTCAGTCTTGGCTCCGAGCATTTCCGTAATGAATATCTGCCCGACATTATTGAGGTTCTAAGCAGCCTGAGAACGTTTGCAGAAGCCCAGATGCAGAATGTTATCCGTGAGTCCGAAAGCTCCTCTTCTGAAGCAGAAGAGCCCCGGCCAGGCCCCAGTCGCCTGATCAATGAGCCAGGAGCCGGGGCAGGATCGTCCCGCGGGACTCAGCAAGTAATCAAGACCACAAAAAATCTGACGCTGGTAGGGCAGCGTCGTCCTCCGTCCTCGGGGTCTGAAGATGAAATCGTCGATGTGACTGAGGGCATCGATCAAATGAATATCCGCTCCTATCGCAAAACAGAGGCGGGAGAATGGGAAGAAATCGGTAGCAGCAGACCACCTACTCTTCAGGCTTCACAAGCCAAGTCGTTATCCCGACTCCAGGCTGACGCCCGCACGTTGCTGGAGCGGATTTCGGGAGTCATTGCACAGAACAGGGCAAGCGCTGCAACATCCAGAATACCGATCGAAATAGAAGAAATTCTGAGCTTCAAAGCCAGCTCACTCGACGAGGTGGCGCAGAAGATGGAGCGGATTGTGCTCACATCCAGCCCTGAGGTTGAGCCCCTGACTCAAGAGCGCAGAGCTGGCGCTTTGGCATTAATTACCGACCTGAAGGCGGCGGCCGGCAGGTTACGCGCCGAGGGCCGAAGCCTGCGCATCAGCATTATCAAGCGGCTGCCGCCAACGGGTGCCAACGTCGAGTATTTAAAGGCCCAGGGCGAGGTAAACATTGCCCGCGTGGGGAGGCGGCGGTTTTTGTCCAAAGGCCAGCGCAAGGATTATCTTGAGGAATACGCCATTAGCACTTTGGATGGTAATGAGTTGTGGTTTGCACATTTTCATTACAAGGCAATGGACACACTCGCCGCCGACTTTGACGTGGCCCACTTGAAAACGGCCCAACAGCGCACCCTGAGTGAACAGGCGTTGTACGCCCGGGCACAGAGTTCCCATGACTATATCGCGGTGTATCGCGCCAAACTGGATCGGGCCATGGCGCAGCGGCTTTTTTTATCCCTTCCTTGATTGCGTCAGTCCAGAGCGTAGCGTACTGAGAGCACGCCCTTTTTCTGACTTACGGACAACACGTTGACGGTGCCCAGTTCAGCCAGGGATTGCACATGGGTGCCGCCACATGGATAGCCCGGCAGCTCGCCAAAACGGATGGCGCGCTGCTCCGAGTCCAGGCAGGTATGCCTTTGCAGGTCGGCAGCGATCCATTGTGCCAGGGTGTGCTGTACGGCCTCGGCTTCAAGGGGTTGCGGATTGTCGCCGGCTACAAAGCTTACCCGGCATTCGCCTGGCCAGTGATGGGCTTTGGTGGGTACCCAGCCCAGTTGCTCGCCGCAAACACCAATCAAATGCCCGGCCGAATGCAGGCGGGCATGCAACCGACGGCGGGTTTCGTCGACCTGAGCCTGTGCCCGGCCTGTCGGTACGGGCACGCTGACGTGGTGCACGATAGCATCCTGTCCCTGCACAACCTTGATGACCTGGCTGTCGCCGATCCAGCCCGTGTCGCTGGGTTGCCCGCCGCCCTGGGGATGAAAGGGAGTGGCGTAGAGGATGACGGCAAACCCGTCTTCTTGGGGCGCGCAGTGGATGACTTCGACCTCGCAGCTCACGGCGTCGTCATTGAAAAACAGGCGTTGGGTCATGGAAGTGTTCCTGAGCGGGTTTCGTTTTTAGTATAGGGGGGAGCCAAGAGTGTGATAATCCATCAAATTTTCAATGGACCTGTGCGCTGTGAGCATAAATCTCCCGTTGTCATTACTGGCTGAAATGGTCGTGTTTGTGAAAGTGGTCGAGGCAGGCAGCTTCTCTGAAGCCGCTCGTCAGCTTGGCACATCGCCTTCGGCGGTCAGTCGCAGTGTTGCCCGACTGGAAAAAGCCCTGGCCATTCGCTTGCTGCAACGCACAACCCGCAAGCTCGGCCTGACCGATGCAGGTGAAGAGGTTTTCAAACGTTGCGATGAAATGGCCTGTTCGGCTCAGGCGGTGATGGACCTGAGCGGGCGTTTTACCCGGGAGGCCGAGGGGCTCATTCGCCTGAGCGTGCCCAAGGCCGTGGGGCGGTACGTGATACATCCCCATATGCCCGAATTTCTGCGCCGTTACCCCAAGGTTGATGTGCAATTGATCCTCGAGGATCGTTATGTCGATTTGATCGATGACAACATTGACTTGAGCATTCGCATTACCGACCAGCCGCCACCGGGGCTGGTGGGGCGCCAACTGTTCCCGATCGAGCATTTACTCTGTGCCACGCCGCAGTATCTGGCCGGGCACGGGGTACCGCAGCAGCCTGAGGACTTGCGTGACCATAGTTGCATTTACCTGGGGGAAACCCCGGCTGATGCGCGCTGGAAATTCAGGCAGGGTGGCAGGTCGGTAACGGTGGGGGTGCGCGGACGTTATGCGGCCAATCATACGGGCGTGCGCCTGGATGCGGTGTTGCAGCATATCGGGATCGGCAGCTTGCCGTACTTTACGGCACGCCAGGCGCTGGAGGAGGGGGTGGTGGTGCAGGTGCTGCCCGAGTGGAATTTTATTGCTTCCTACCACGGCGGCGTGTGGTTGCTACAAACGCCCACCCGGTATTTGCCGCCCAAGCTGCGAGTGTTTATCGACTTTCTGGTGGAGCGGATGGCGCAGGAACCGACGCTGGAGATGTGGCGTAATCCGTAGCAGCTGCCGAGGGCTGCGCCGCCGAACGCAGCCGTTGGAACGGCTACAGAGCTTTTGCTTCTTCAAAAAAAGCCCGCCAGGCAAAACCGGGCGGGCTTTTGGGTCGGACTGCGATCAGTGCTGCGGGCTGTCTTGTGTCGTGGGCAGCGCCATCAGTTGTTTTTCCTGATTCCAGTCAAACGGCTCATCGTTCAGTTCGGCTTCGTGGCGGCGCTCTTCCAGGGCCTGATACATGTCCAGCTCTTCATCCGACAGGAAGTTGAAGCAGGCGCCGCCGAAGTACCACAGCAGGTCGCGCGGGACCAGGTGGGCGATCTGCGGATAGCGCTCGATTACCTGGCACATGATGTCCTGGCCCAGGTACTGGCTGTTGATCGGGTCAACCGGCAACGAGCTGCGCATGTCGTCAAAACGCTCCAGGAACAGCGCGTGGCTTTCCTCGGGGATCTGCTCAGCGTCACCGACAGCAACCAGGATGCTGCGCAGAATGTCGAGCAGGACAAGGTTGTGGTTCAGATCGTTGGTGGCCATTGCGGGTGTCCTCTAGGGTAAAACGGGCGCGAGAGTATAAAGCTCATCGCGCTCGCTGTCCTGTTATCGAATCTTTCCTTCTGTGTGGCTGAGTTCTTCCTTGCTGAAGTCATCCACGTCGATGACCTTGCGTCGTGCGGCTTCGGCGGTGCGCAAGGTTTCAGCTTCGGCCGGTTGCAGTACCCCGGCTTGCAGCGCGGCATCGATGGACGGTTCTCCAGCTGCGGGTTTTACCTGGCCACTTTTCAACGCTTCGTGGAGCTTTTTGTGCAGGGGGCGCGCTTCGCTCAGCAGGTTGCTGGCATGTTGCAGGGCGCCCACAGCGTCATCCGGCGATTGCGGGCGGTAGCAGCCAGCGAGCACGGCTTCAAGAGCCAGATCCCCTTTGGCGCGGCCCAATACTGCAGCGACCTCGGCATCCAGTGCGTCCGACGGACCGGTATGCCGGCGCCCAAACGGAAATACCACGCCGCGCAACAGAAAGCCCAGCGTTCGGCTCGGGAAGTTTTTCAACAGTTCATCCAGTGCGCGCTCAGCGTGGCCCAGGCTTTCTTCCATAGCCCATTTGAACAGCGGATCAAGGTATTGCGGCGAGTCGAGGTCGTGATAACGTTTGAGGGCGGCCGACGCCAGATACAAATGGCTCAGCACATCGCCCAGGCGCGCAGACAAGCGCTCGCGGCGTTTGAGTTCACCGCCCAGCAGCATCATGCTCAGGTCCGCGAGCAGGGCGAACGCCGCCGCCTGACGGTTGAGCGCGCGGAAGTAACCCTGGCTCAACGGGTTGCCGGGCGCAGCTTCGAAACGGCCAATGCCCAGGTTCAACACCAGCGTGCTGGAAGCGTTGCTGATGGCAAAACCAATGTGTTTGAGCAGCAGGGCGTCAAACTCCAGCATGGCTTGATCTTTATCTTCCCGCCCGGCCAAGGCCATTTCCTTCAGCACAAAGGGATGGCAACGGATGGCGCCCTGACCAAAGATCATCAGGTTTCGCGAGAGGATATTGGCGCCCTCTACAGTGATGAAGATCGGAGCCCCTTGCCAGTTACGCCCCAGGTAGTTGTTGGGGCCCATGATGATGCCTTTGCCACCGTGCACGTCCATCGCATGGCTGATGCACTCGCGGCCGCGTTCGGTAAGGTGGTACTTGAGAATGGCCGAAAGAACCGAGGGTTTTTCCCCCAGATCCACCGCGTTGGCGGTCAGCATGCGGGCGCTGTCCATCAGCCAGGCATTGCCGCCGATACGCGCCAGCGCCTCCTGAATGCCCTCGAAGGCGGCCAGTGGCACATTGAACTGTTCGCGTACCTGAGCATATTGGCCGGTCACCAGGCTGGTGAACTTGGCCGCGCCGGTGCCCACTGCCGGCAACGAAATCGACCGTCCCACCGACAGGCAATTCATCAGCATCATCCAGCCTTTGCCGAGCATTTCCTGGCCGCCGATCAGGTAGTCGAGCGGGATAAACACATCTTTGCCCGAGTTCGGGCCGTTCATGAAGGCTGCGCCCAGGGGGAGATGGCGACGGCCGATCTCGACGCCGGGGGTGTCGGTTGGGATCAATGCCAGGCTGATGCCCAGGTCCTCTTTGTCGCCCAACAGATGGTCCGGGTCATGGGCCTTGAACGCCAGGCCCAGCAGTGTGGCGACGGGGCCGAGAGTGATATAGCGTTTTTCCCAGTTCAGGCGCAGGCCGATAACTTCCTCACCTTGCCATTGGCCTTTGCAAATGATCCCGGTGTCGGGCATTGCCCCGGCATCTGAGCCTGCCAGTGGCCCGGTCAGGGCAAAGCAGGGGATGTCATCACCACGGGCCAGGCGTGGCAGATAGTGGTCGCGTTGTTCATCGGTACCGTAATGCAGCAGCAGTTCAGCGGGGCCCAGGGAATTGGGCACCATTACGGTGGAAGCCAGATCGCCACTGCGGGTGGCCAGTTTCATGGCGACCTGGGAATGGGCGTAGGCCGAGAACCCTTTACCGCCGTAGGCTTTGGGGATGATCAGGGCGAAGAAGCCATGCTCCTTGATGTGCGCCCAGGCCTGCGGTGGCAAGTCCATGGCCTGGCCGATTTCCCAGTCGCTGACCATTGCGCACAACTCTTCGGTGGGGCCGTCAATAAATGCCTGTTCCTCTTCGGTCAGCCGGGCCTTGGGGTAGGCCAGCAGCTGGTTCCAGTCGGGGCGGCCGCTAAACAACTGGCCGTCCCACCACACGGTGCCGGCATCGATGGCATCGCGTTCGGTTTGCGACATCGGCGGCAGGGTCTTCTGGAACCAGTTGAACAGGGGGGCGGTAAAGATTTTGCGACGAAGCTCGGGCAACAGCAGCAGGGCCGTGGGCGCGGCCAGCAGCAGCCAGAGGATTGCCAGCAACCCGCCAGGTACATGGCCGATAACCCCCATGGCCAGTAAATATACCGCGACCACGGCAATGATCGTCAGGGGGGCGATGCGGCGATGGGCCATATAGGCGATGCCAACAATCAGAACCAGTATCCACAACAACAGCATATTCAATCCTCCATGAAATCAGGGGCGTGCACCCTTGTGAGCTTAGTCGCAACTTTCGATCAGGGTTGTAGGGATAGTGACCTCGCGCTGGAGACGGAGTTCGTCATCCCGGCGTAGACTCCTTCGGCGTCTATCAATCAGGAGCCAGATCATGCTGAAAGTGTGGGGTCGCAAGAATTCGTCAAACGTGCGCAAGGCGTTGTGGTGTGTTGAAGAGCTGGCGTTGCCGTATAGCCGGGTAGAGGCGGGCGGCGCCTTTGGGGTGGTCAACAGCCCTGAGTACCGGGCGTTGAACCCTAATGGCCAGGTGCCTGTGATTGAAGAGGACGACGGCTTCGTGCTGTGGGAGTCAAACACCATCGTGCGTTACCTCTCTGCCAGATATGGCTCGGATACGTCATGGTACCCAACCGATGCACGTGTGCGGGCGCAGGCGGACAAGTGGATGGACTGGACCAGCACTTCCTTTGCCGGGGTGTTTCGCACGGTGTTCTGGGGTGTCTTGCGTACGCCTGCCGAGCAGCAGGACTGGGTGGCAATCAACGCCGCAATCAAGGCCAGCGGCGAATTGCTTGCCGTGGCCGATCGGGCCCTGGCTGAAAAACCCTACTTGTCCGGTGATGAAATCGGCATGGGTGATATCCCGCTGGGTAGCTTCATTTACGCCTGGTTTGAAATGCCCATCGAACGCCCGCCCCTGCCGCACCTGAGTGCCTGGTATGAGCGCTTGAAGCAGCGTCCGGCCTATCGAAATGCCGTCATGACCGCGTTGACTTAATAGCCACTATTAATACGGGCGACTGTACTTGTGCGGCGAGGCCAAGCACCATAGGGTCTTGTCGGACTTGTCCTACAGGCTGTTCGCCCTTATTTACAATTCCCCTTTCCTCCATCTTGGTGCGTAATCCGATATGAGTTCCGCTCTGTCCATACGGCAGCTAACCAAAACCTACGGCAACGGTTTCCAGGCCCTGAGTGGTATCGATCTGGATGTCGCCGAAGGTGACTTTTTTGCCTTGCTGGGCCCTAACGGTGCCGGCAAATCCACCACCATCGGCATTCTCTCGACCCTGGTCAACAAGACCGGCGGCACGGTGAATATCTTTGGCCATGATCTTGATCGCAATCCCGCAGCCCTCAAGCGTTCGATTGGTGTGGTTCCGCAGGAATTCAACTTCAACCAGTTTGAAAAGACCTTCGATATTGTCGTGACCCAGGCGGGGTACTACGGTATTCCGGCGAAAATCGCCAAGGAACGAGCCGAAAAATACCTGACGCAGTTAGGGCTCTGGGACAAGCGCGACACGCCATCGCGTTCGTTGTCCGGTGGCATGAAGCGCCGCCTGATGATTGCCCGGGCTTTGGTGCATGAGCCGCGTCTGTTGATCCTCGATGAGCCTACAGCCGGTGTCGACATTGAACTGCGCCGCTCGATGTGGTCCTTCCTCACCGGGCTGAACGAGCAGGGCACCACCATCATCCTCACCACCCACTATCTGGAAGAGGCTGAGCAGCTGTGCCGCAATATCGGGATCATCGATCACGGCACCATTGTCGAAAACACCAGCATGCGCCAACTGCTTGGGCAGTTGCATGTCGAGACCTTTTTGCTCGACTTGAAGCAACCGCTGCAGGCTGCCCCTCAGTTGATCGGCTACCCGAGCCAGTTGCTCGATGCCGCGACCCTGGAGGTCCAGGTCGACAAGGTTGTGGGCATTACCGGTCTGTTCACTCAATTGGCCGCGCAAAATATTGAAGTGGTGAGCTTGCGCAACAAAACCAATCGCCTTGAGGAGTTGTTTGTGTCGTTGGTCGAGAAAAACCTGGCAAAGGTGGCGGTATGAGCTCGGAGCTGCGTCCCAACCTGATTGCGTTGAACACCATTATTTACCGTGAGGTCCGCCGCTTTATGCGGATCTGGCCGCAAACCCTGCTGCCACCTGCGATCACGATGGTTTTGTACTTTGTGATCTTCGGTAACCTGATTGGTCGGCAAATCGGCGATATGGGTGGCTTCACCTATATGGAGTACATTGTGCCGGGTCTGATCATGATGTCGGTGATCACCAACTCCTACGGTAACGTGGTGTCGAGCTTCTTTGGCGCCAAGTTCCAGCGGTCGATTGAAGAGCTGATGGTCTCGCCGGTGTCGCCCCACACGATCCTGATCGGTTTTACCGTGGGCGGGATCTTGCGTGGCCTGATCGTGGGCCTGATCGTGACCCTGCTGTCGCTGTTCTTTACCCATCTGCAGGTGCATCACCTGGGCCTGACCATTGTGGTGGTGGTGCTGACCGCTACGATTTTCTCGTTGCTGGGGTTTATCAACGCCGTTTTTGCACGCAATTTCGACGATATTTCGATTATTCCGACCTTCGTACTGACGCCGCTGACGTATCTGGGCGGGGTTTTCTACTCCATCACCCTGCTGCCGCCGTTCTGGCAGAGCGTGTCGCTGGCCAACCCGGTGCTGCATATGGTCAACGCCTTTCGCTACGGCATCCTGGGCGTTTCGGACATCAAGATCAGTGTCGCGCTGACCTTTATGGTGGTGGCGACCATCGTGCTCTACTTCGGCTGCGCCAGGCTGCTGGTCAGCGGGCGCGGGATGCGTCAGTAGTTGTTGTGACATGCGGATAAAAAAGGCCCCTGTTCGGGGCCTTTTTTATGGGTGCCTGTTTTTGCGGGCTTTCCATTTATGGCTGACCCACCAGCGCCAATAGAGCATGGTCAGACAATAGGCCAATGCGCCGAGCACCACGCCGCAGACCACCGAGCCCAGCAAGAATGGCTGCCACACAGTAGAGAGCTGGCCGCTGATCCATTCCCAGGTCAGTTCGTCGGGCAGGGTGCGCGCCGGCACGTTCATCAGCCAGGCGCCCAGCTGGTAGGTGCAATAGAACACCGGGGGCATGGTGATGGGGTTGGTCAGCCATACCAGGCCCACGGAGATCGGCATATTGCTGCGAACCCTTATTGCCAGAAAGGCCGCCAGAAGCATCTGGAACGGCATGGGTATAAAGGCCGCGAAAATGCCCACCGCCATTGCCCGGGCCACGGAGTGACGGTTGAGGTGCCAGAGGTTGGGATCATGGAGCAAGGTGCCCAAAAATCGTAAGGACTTGTGTTCCCTGATCAGGGCCGGATCTGGCATGAAACGTTTGATCAAACGCCGTGGCATGGGCCTCTCCCTAGGTCAAGGGGGCAGTATGCCCAAATTCGACAGGATGCCTATTTAGACTTTGTGACAATTTCTTAAGCGCGGCCCCGGGATTCCAGCTAATCCGAGTCAAAGGGATAAGTTGAGTATAGGCATGTACACAGGGATGTTTGCGCTGGCAGCGGGCCTGATCACGCTGCGGTTTTTACCTGGTTTACCGTCTGCCGGGTGGTTGCTGCTGATGGTGACGGCGGGGGTGTTGCTATTGGCCTGCAGGGGCTGGCCGGTGGGGCTTTATGTGCTTGGGCTGTGCTGGGCCTGCTTTCAGGGGCAAAGGGCACTGGATAACCGTCTGGCTGACTCATTCGACGGGCGTACGCTCTGGGTCGAGGGGCGTGTGATCGGCTTGCCGCAGCAGTCTGGAACATCCGTCCGCTTTGAATTGCAGGGGGCAAAGTCGCGCCACGGTGCTTTGCCCGCGACTATCAGGCTGAGCTGGTATGGCGGCCCTGCGGTGAACAGCGGCGAGCGCTGGCGGCTGGCGGTCAAACTCAAGAAACCCAAAGGCTTGCTCAATCCTCAGGGGTTTGATTTTGAGGCCTGGTTACTGGCGCAGCGCATCGGTGCGACCGGTACGGTCAAGCAGGGGCATTTACAGGAGGCTGCCAGTCACGCCTGGCGTGACGGCTTGCGTCAGCGTCTGCTGCGCATTGATGCCCAGGGCCGGGCTTCGTGGTTGGCGGCGCTGGTACTGGGTGATGGATCGGGTCTGAGTCGCGATGACTGGACGTTGTTGCAAGCGACCGGCACGGTGCATCTGCTGGTGATCTCGGGCCAGCATATTGGCCTGTTTGCCGGCTTGATCTATGGATTTATCGCCTTGCTGGCGCGTTATGGACTGTGGCCACGTCGTTTGCCGTGGTTACCCTGGGCTTGTGCCCTGGCGTTTATTGGCGCCACAGGTTACGGCGTGCTGGCGGGCTTTGAAGTGCCGGTGCAGCGCGCGTGCATGATGCTCGGACTGGTGCTGGCATGGCGTTTGTGGTTTCGGCAACTGGGCGTGTGGCTGCCTTTTTTGCTGGCGCTCAATGCCGTGCTGATCGTCGAGCCGCTGGCGAGTTTACGGGCGGGGTTCTGGTTGTCATTCAGCGCCGTGGCGGTGCTTCTCTTTACCTTCAGTGGCCGCTTGGGGGCGTGGGGGTGGCAGGCCATGTGGTTGCGCCCTCACGGCCTGATCGCCCTGGGCTTGTTCCCGATGCTGTGGATACTCGATCTGCCCATCAGCCTGACCGGGCCGCTGGCCAATCTGATAGCCGTCCCCTGGATCAGCCTGGCAGTGCTGCCAACAGCTTTGCTGGGGACCTTGCTGTTGCCTGTGCCCTGGCTGGGGGAAAACCTGCTGTGGCTGTCAGGTGGTCTGATCGATGGGTTGGTCCAGGGCTTGAGCCTGCTGGCCGATGTTTTTACGCCGTGGTTGCCCGTATCCGTGCCGATTTACATTTGGCTGTTGAGTGCGGCCGGAGTGCTGATCCTGTTGTTGCCTGCGGGGATGGTCTTGCGGCCGCTGGGTTGGCCGCTGGTGCTGCTGGCGCTGTTTGCGCCCCGTGAACAGATCCCCCGCGGTCAGGTCGAGGTGCTGCAGCTGGATGTTGGTCAGGGTCTGGCGATTGCCTTGCGTACCCGCAATCACACTCTGTTGTACGACGCAGGCCCCAAGTCAGGGAGTCTGGATCAGGGCGAGCGGGTAGTGGTGCCGGTTTTGCGTTCATTGGGGGTGGCCGAGCTGGATTTGATGCTGCTCAGTCACGCCGATTCGGATCATGCCGGTGGGGCGCTGGCGGTGCAGCGGGGCGTCAGCGTGAAACGGGTGATTGGCGGCGATGTGCCGGGGCTGGCGGAGCCGTTGCGGGCGCAACCCTGTGTCAGTGGGGAAACTTGGGAATGGGATGGTGTGAGTTTTTCACTCTGGCAGTGGGCGGGGGCCAGCGACAGTAATCAAAAGTCTTGCGTGTTGCAGGTGCAGGCCGGTGATGAGCGGTTGCTGCTGACCGGGGATATCGATGCCAGGGCCGAGCGTGCCTTGCTGCAAAGCCCGCTGGGCGTGCCTACCCGCTGGTTGCAGGCTCCTCATCACGGCAGCAAGACCTCGTCGTCGATGGTGTTTCTCAAGGCGCTGGCGCCTGAAATCGTGCTGATCTCCCGGGGGCATGGCAACAGCTTCGGTCATCCCCATCCACAGGTGATGGCCCGGTATCAGGCGCTGGGGGTGCAGGTACTGGACAGCGCCGAGCAGGGTGCGGTGAAGTTTCGCCTGGGGGCGTCGGGCAAGGCTGAAAGCATGCGCGACCAACGCCGGTTCTGGCGCGATTGACGCTGCCCCTGTGGTAGAGTGGCACACTTTTTCGAGGGGATTGTCACTGTGTGGGAACTGGTCAAATCCGGCGGCTGGATGATGTTGCCGATCATTCTGAGCTCTGTTGCCGCGCTGGGCATTATTGTCGAGCGTCTGTGGACCCTGCGTGCCAGTCGCGTGACCCCGGAGCATCTGCTCGGTCAGGTCTGGGTCTGGATCAAAGACAAGCAAATGGACAAGGAAAAACTCAAGCAATTGCGTGCCGATTCGCCTCTGGGTGAGATTCTTGCCGCGGGCCTGGCCAACTCCCGTCATGGTCGCGAAATCATGAAAGAGTGCATTGAAGAGGCCGCCGCGCGCGTCATTCATGAGCTTGAGCGCTACCTAAATACCCTGGGCACCATTGCCGCAATGGCGCCCTTGCTGGGGCTGCTGGGTACGGTGCTGGGCATGATCGATATTTTCAGCTCGTTCATGGGCTCGGGAATGACCTCCAATGCTGCGGTGCTGGCGGGTGGTATTTCCAAGGCGCTGATCACCACGGCCGCAGGCCTGATGGTGGGTATCCCGGCCGTATTCTTCCATCGTTTCCTGCAGCGTCGTGTTGACGACCTGGTGGTTGGCATGGAGCAGGAGGCAATCAAGCTGGTTGAAGTGGTTCAGGGCGACCGTGAAGTCGATATGGTCGGGAGCAAAGCGTGAAATTTCGCCGCAAGCCACGGGAAACAGTTGATATCAACCTCGCGTCATTGATTGACGTGGTGTTTATCCTGTTGCTGTTTTTTGTCGTGACCACCACCTTCACCCGCGAAACCCAGTTGCGCGTCGATCTGCCGGAGGCTGTCAGCGGTTCACCCAGCGATGAGCAGAATGGCAAGCAACTGGATATCGCCATCAGCGCAGACGGGGTTTTCTCGGTGAATAACCAGTTGTTGCCCAAGAATGATCTGGCCAGCCTGATGGAGGCCCTGCAGAAAGAGTCCGGTGGCGATACCCGTTTGCCGCTGTCGATCAGCGCCGATGGCAAAACGCAACATCAGGCGGTCATCACCGCGATGGACGCGGCCGGCAAGCTCGGCTTTAGCCATTTGCGCATGACCACGGTTGAGGCGCAGACGACTCCCTGATGGCCATGTCCGATCGTTTACTGCGTGCCTGGTATGCCGGGCATCCGCTGCTGACCCTGTTGCGACCACTCGAATGCCTCTACCGACGGGTGGTTGAGCGCAAGCGGGCACGTTTTGTCGCCGGTGAGGGCGAGATCTATCGCCCGCCGGTGCCGTTGATCGTGGTGGGGAACATCACGGTCGGCGGCACCGGCAAAACGCCATTAATCCTGTGGCTGATAGAGCACTGTCAGCGCCAGGGGCTGCGCGTTGGCGTGGTCAGTCGCGGCTATGGCGCGACCCCGCCACAATTGCCGTGGCGTGTACGCGCCGAGCAAAGTGCTGTGCAGGCGGGGGATGAACCTTTGCTGATCGTGCAGCGCACCGGTGTGCCCCTGATGATCGATCCCGACCGCAGTCGGGCGATCAAGGCGCTACTGGCCAGCGAGCCGCTGGACCTGATCCTGTCGGATGACGGGTTGCAGCACTACCGTATGGCGCGGGATCTGGAGCTGGTGTTGATCGACAATGCCAGAGGCCTGGGTAATGGCCGTTGCCTGCCTGCCGGGCCGCTGCGCGAACCGGTCGAGCGCCTGCAGAGCGTTGACGCGGTGCTCTATAACGGCGCTGCCAGCGACCCGCAGGGCGGTTTTGCCTTTGCGTTGCAACCCACCGCACTGGTGAATCTGGTGAGTGGGGAGCGCAAGGCACTGGACTTTTTTCCTGCGCAGCAGGCTCTGCATGCGGTCGCCGGTATCGGCAACCCGCAGCGTTTCTTCACCACCCTTGAAACGCTACACTGGCGGCCAATTGCTCATGCGTTTGCTGATCACGCGCCTTATAGCGCCGAAATATTGAATTTCTCGCCATCATTACCCGTGGTCATGACCGAAAAGGACGCGGTGAAGTGCCGTGACTTCGCGTCATCCGACTGGTGGTATCTGGCTGTTGATGCAGTGCCTTCCGAGGCCTTTGTGTTGTGGTTTGACCAACAATTGCTGCGTCTTTTACCTGATCGTCTTTTACCCTAACTCATCTCAAGGGGAACATTTATGGACACCAAGCTGCTCGATATCCTCGCCTGCCCTGTTTGCAAAGGCCCGCTCAAGCTCAGCGCCGACAAGACCGAGCTGATCAGCAAGGGCGCAGGCCTGGCTTACCCGATCCGTGATGGCATTCCGGTAATGCTCGAAACCGAAGCCCGCACCCTCACTGCCGAAGAGCGTCTGGATAAATGATCCCGGTTTTTACCGTCGTTATCCCGTCGCGCTATGCCTCGACCCGTTTACCGGGCAAGCCGCTGCAAATGATCGCCGGCAAGCCGATGGTCCAGCATGTCTGGGAGCAGGCCTGTAAAAGCAGCGCGCAACGTGTGGTCGTTGCCACTGACGATATGCGTATTGTCGAGGCCTGCAAGGCGTTCGGCGCCGAGGTGCTGCTGACCCGTGCCGACCATGAATCCGGCACTGATCGCCTGGCCGAAGTGGCTACGCAACTGGGTCTGGCCAGCGATGCCATCGTGGTTAACGTGCAGGGCGATGAGCCGATGATCCCGCCACAGGTGATCGATCAGGTTGCGCTCAACCTGGCGGCCCATGGCGAGGCGAGCATGGCGACCCTGGCCGAGCCTATCGATGATGTCGAGACGCTGTTCAATCCCAATGTGGTCAAGGTGGTCAGTGATATCAACGGGCTGGCGCTGACCTTCAGCCGGGCCACGTTGCCCTGGGCGCGGGATGACTTTGCACTGCACCCGGACGCACTGCCAGCAGGCGTGCCTTACCGTCGACATATCGGCATCTACGCCTATCGAGCGGGCTTCCTGCATGACTTCGTCAGCTGGGGGCCTTGCTGGCTCGAAAACACCGAGCGCCTCGAGCAACTGCGGGCGCTGTGGCATGGTGTGCGTATTCACGTGGCCGATGTGCTTGAAGCTCCGCCTGCCGGGGTAGATACCGTGGAAGATCTTGAGCGCGTTCGGCGTTTGCTGGAGTCATGAGTTTGGACATGCAGGTCAATGCGTCGCTCAAGCCCTTCAATAGCTTTGGTGTTGATGTGAAGGCCAGCCTGTTTGCCCAGGCGCACAACGATGATGATGTGCGCCAGGCCTTGCTGTGTGCGGCTGAGCACAAGTTGCCGTTGCTGGTGATTGGCGGCGGCAGCAACCTGCTGTTGACCGGCGATGTGCCAGCGCTGGTTTTGCGCATGGCCAGTCGCGGTATCCGCTTGCTGGAAGATGATGGCGAGCGGGTAGTGGTGGAGGCTGAAGCGGGGGAGGTCTGGCATGCCTTCGTGCTGTGGACCCTTGAGCAGGGCTTGTCGGGCCTGGAAAACCTCAGCCTGATCCCTGGCACCGTGGGTGCTGCGCCGATGCAGAATATCGGCGCCTATGGGGTCGAGATCAAGGATGTATTCGCAGGCCTTACAGCGCTCGACCGACAAACCGGCGAGTTGCGTGAGTTCAGTCTGGCCGAATGCAACTTTGCCTATCGTGACAGTCTGTTCAAGCAGCAGGCCGGGCGCTGGTTGATTTTGCGTGTGCGCTTTGCCCTGAGCAGGGCCATGCATCTGCATCTGGAGTACGGCCCTGTGCGTCAGCGCCTGGCCGAGCAGGGCATTGAGCAGCCGACGGCCTGTGATGTAAGTCGGGCTATCTGCAGTATCCGCAGCGAAAAACTGCCTGACCCTGCGGTGTTGGGCAATGCCGGCAGCTTCTTCAAGAATCCGCTGGTATCGGCAAGCCTGGCGGCGGAATTGAAATTGGCCCACCCCGGCCTGATTGGTTACCCACAAGCCGATGGCCAGGTAAAGCTGGCGGCGGGCTGGCTGATCGAAACTGCAGGCTGGAAGGGCTTTCGTGAGGCGGATGCCGGAGTGCATCGCCTGCAGTCGTTGGTGCTGGTCAACTATGGGTCGGCTACCGGTTTGCAGTTGCTGGCCCTTGCGCAGCGTATTCAGGCAGATATCGAGCAGCGCTTTGCGGTGCAGCTGGAGATGGAGCCCAACCTGTATTAGCGGTCTGGACTATCAATGAAGCACATACCGGCAGGGGCGCTGGCGTTGGCACTGGTGACGTTGACCGGTTGTGTCACTGCTCCGCCCAAAGATCAAAACAACCTGTGCAGTATCTATAGGCAATATCCGGCCTGGTACAAAGACTCGGTAGCGATGCAGGAGCGCTGGGGCACGCCTGTGCATGTTGCGATGGCAATCATGAAGCAGGAAAGCAGCTTCGTTGCCGATGCGCTTCCGCCTCGTGCTTACCTTTTGTGGGTCATCCCGTGGGGCCGGGTCAGCCCGTCCTACGGCTATGCACAGGCTCAGCCTCCGGCATGGCGTGACTTTGAAAACAGCATGGGCAGTTCCGGGTCGCGCGACAATTTCGCTGACGCCATCATGTTTATCGGTTGGTACACCGCGGGTACCCAGCGGCAATTGGGGATCTCCAAGTGGGATACCTATAACCAGTACCTGGCGTATCACGAGGGCAGGGGGGGTTACAGTCGCAATACCTATCGCGCCAAACCCTGGTTGATGCAGGTGGCGCGTAAAGTCGAGCAGCAGTCCAAAACCTATGGTGCACAGCTTGGCCAATGTCGCGGTGAGCTGGAGAGAGGTCGTCGCTCGTTCTGGCCTTTTTGATTTACCTCACAGGCATAAAAAAAGCCCCGCCAGTTCAGAACTGGCGGGGCTTTTTAATGGCCTTTGGAATTAGGCGAGGGGTTTATCCTCGTGTGCCTTTTCCTGGGCTACGCCTTCATGCGCAGTTGCCTGAGCGGCCGCTGCAGCAGCTGCCTCTTCACGCTTGCGACGACGTACTTCACGCGGGTCGTTAGGTGCGCGACCGTTGCTTGGGGCGCTGACAACCGGAGTTGCTGCAACCACTACCTCAACCACTTCAGTTGTCACAACAGTCTCAACGGGGGCCGGCTCTACGGCTACTATCGTTTCGACCGCGGCTTCAACGGTTACCACTTCAGGTGCGGCAACAGGCTCTGCTACGGCTTCAGTAACGGCAGGCTCTGCTACTGGCGCGCGCACAACGCGGGCTTCGCGGGCATGCGGTGCTTTTTCGATAACCGGAGTTTCGACCGCTGGTGCTTCCACCACGGCTTCAACCACTGGCTCTGGAGTCGCTGCAACCGGCTGGGCAACGGCCTGGACTTCAGGCTGTGCTTCTTGAGCTGGTGCAACTTCAACTTCAGGCGCCTTGACGGCTTCGATCGGCGTCACTGCTTCTACTGTTGGCGCTTCTACTACCGGTGCTTCTACTACTGGAGTTTCAACAACAGGCGTTTCAGTGGTCGGTGCCTGGGCAGCGACTGCTTCTACTTTGGTTGCTGCTTCGCCAGCGGTTTCAACAGCTGGGGCCTGGGCCGCAGGTGTTTCGACAGCCACAATTTCCTTGTCAGCTTCAACGACGGCCACGGTTTCAACCGGGGCCGATTCCTGGGCCACTTCTGTTGCGCGTTCTGCCTGCTGGTGCGCCTGGGCTTCAGCAGGAGCGCTGACGACCTGGCTGGCAACGGTTTCAGTCACGGCCACGACGGCTGCTTCAGAGGTGGTTGCAGGAGCGTTCTGGCTGTTGCCTTCTTCGCTGTTCTCTTCCGAGCCTTCAATCACGTTGCCGTTGGCGTCACGCTGACGCTCGCGGCGGTTGCTGCGACGACGCTGGCCACGGGAGCGACGACGTGGACGATCGCCTTCGGCGTTGTCCTGGGTCTCGTCCTGGGACTGCTCTTCACCGTTCAGCACTTCTTCGTCTTCAGCGGCAGCTACAACCTGCTCTTCGCGTGGCGCACGTTCTTCGCGAGGTGCGCGCGGCTGGCGCTCTTCACGCGGCTGACGGGCTGGGCGCTCTTCAGCTACAGCAGTGGTAGCGGCCACAGCGGCTACGGCTGGTGCTGCATCCAGAGGCTCGCGCAGTTCACGTACGCGCTCTTCGCGTTCGCCACGCGGCTTGCGGTCTTCACGTGGTGCACGCGGCGCACGTTCTTCGCGCGGTGGGCGCGGTGCGCGCTCTTCGCGAGGAGTTTGAGCCACAACCGGAGTTTCTTCGCGAGGGCTGCGCTCTTCGCGTGGTTCGCGAGCGGCACGCTCTTCACGTGGAGCACGCTCTTCGCGCGGTTTACGTTCTTCGTCACGACGACCGTTGCGGTTACGGCTCTGCTGGCGACCGTTGCGACGTTCTTCGTTGCGTGCAGGGCGCTCAGGGGTTGCCGGCTTCTCGACTACGGTCGGTGCTGCAGGCTCTTCCTTGGAGGCAAACAGGCTTACCAGCGACTTGACCAGGCCCTTGAACAGGCTTGGCTCGGCGATGGTGGCCGCCGGTGCAGGAGCAGGTGCGGCAGCAGCAGCGGCTTCGGTCGGAACCGGTGCCGAGGTGCGTGGCGGTGCTGTTTTAACGGCGGCTTCCTGGCGAACCAGGGTGCGGGTGGCAGCAGCCGGTTGAACTTCTTCCACTTCAGCGGCAGCGGCAGCGATTTCATAGCTGGACTGGTTGGTGTGGGCTTCCGGGCTGTCATCACGCAGACGCTGAACTTCGAAGTGCGGCGTTTCGAGGTGGTCGTTCGGCAGAATGACGATGCGGGCACGGGTACGCAGTTCGATCTTGGTGATCGAGTTGCGTTTTTCGTTGAGCAGGAACGCTGCAACCGGGATTGGCACCTGGGCGCGGACTTCGGCAGTGCGGTCCTTCAGGGCTTCTTCTTCGATCAGGCGCAGGATCGCCAGCGACAGCGATTCAACATCACGGATGATGCCGGTGCCGTTGCAGCGCGGGCAAACGATGCCGCTGCTTTCACCCAGGGATGGGCGCAGACGCTGACGGGACATTTCCAGCAGGCCGAAGCGCGAGATACGACCCACTTGTACGCGGGCGCGGTCGGCTTCCAGGCATTCGCGGACTTTTTCTTCCACTGCGCGCTGGTTTTTGGCCGGGGTCATGTCGATGAAGTCGATGACGATCAGGCCGCCGATGTCGCGCAGGCGCAACTGACGGGCGATTTCTTCCGCCGCTTCAAGGTTGGTTTGCAGTGCGGTTTCTTCGATATCGCTGCCTTTGGTGGCGCGGGCCGAGTTGATGTCGATGGACACCAGGGCTTCGGTCGGGTCGATAACGATGGAGCCGCCGGAAGGCAGTTCAACGACGCGCTGGAAAGCGGTCTCGATCTGGCTTTCGATCTGGAAACGATTGAACAGCGGAACGCTGTCTTCGTAGAGTTTGATTTTGCTGGCGTACTGCGGCATCACCTGGCGGATGAAGGTCAGAGCTTCGTCCTGGGCTTCAACGCTGTCGATCAGTACTTCGCCGATGTCCTGGCGCAGGTAATCACGGATGGCGCGGATGATCACGTTGCTTTCCTGGTAGATCAGGAATGGCGCGGCGCGATCCAGCGAGGCTTCTTTGATGGCGGTCCACAGTTGCAGCAGGTAGTCGAGGTCCCACTGCATTTCTTCGCTGCTGCGGCCAAGGCCGGCAGTGCGTACGATCAGACCCATGTCGGCAGGGGCGATCAGGCCGTTCAGCGCTTCACGCAGTTCGTTGCGCTCTTCGCCTTCGATGCGACGGGAAATACCGCCTGCACGCGGGTTGTTTGGCATCAGCACCAGATAACGGCCGGCCAGGCTGATGAACGTGGTCAGGGCTGCGCCCTTGTTGCCGCGTTCTTCTTTTTCGACCTGCACGATAACTTCCTGGCCTTCGCTCAGGACGTCCTTGATGTTTACGCGGCCTTCAGGGGCTTTCTTGAAGTACTCGCGGGAGATTTCCTTGAGGGGCAGGAAGCCGTGGCGCTCGGAGCCGAAATCGACAAAGGCAGCCTCAAGGCTTGGTTCGATGCGAGTAATACGGCCTTTGTAAATGTTGGCTTTCTTCTGCTCGCGTGCACCCGACTCGATGTCCAGGTCGTAGAGGCGTTGGCCATCTACCAGTGCAACGCGCAACTCTTCAGGTTGAGTTGCGTTAATCAGCATTCTTTTCATGTTGTACCGTCGGTTTCCGGGCTACCGGAAACGGCGTTCGGCACACACGACTTCTCATGGTCGGTGTCAGGTGCGTCAGGAGTTGTTGGCCACTCCTGTGTACAACGAGGTTCGCCCCTTGGGGACGAAGTCGCGACTTACGCTTCCTGCTTGCTGTGGTGCTAATGCACCTCTTAAGCAAAAGTCTGGTCAGGAGGAGGAATCAACCGGCGGCTGTGGACGAGATGAAGCGTCTTGATAAAGCCTATTGCTACACAGTCCGGCGGTTGTGCATCTCCACCCTACACGTATCCCTGATAATTCGGGTGCTGCCGCGCGCAGAATCCGCAGCGGGTTGGCATTTACCGTGTTCTCCAAAGGGGAGTTCACGCATCATGGCTAATAAAGGCGTTGTTTCCGAAGCATTCGCTCGAAATTCCCGAGGCTGACTGCACTTTGTGAACTGGCCGTGAATATCGGCGTAAAAGGCGAGTTTGCACTCTGCTTTCCAGGCTCGCTTCAGGCCTCATGTCACCTGCGCTTGTTACAACTCCAGGTCTTGCGTATCCAGCAAAAGCCCCGTAGGACGGCCTCGCGTCCTGATCAAGAGCGTTGGTCAGGGCCGGTTGTTCACCGTTAATCCTCTGTCCAGGCCGCTTTTGGCGGCGTTCGCGACTATAGCAGCAATGATTAAGTGCTTCAATTCCATAAAAAATTGTTATCATTCGCGGCATGACGACGACTACCCCCCCGACCCCCAGCGTCCAGCTGCTTGAGGTCTCGCCGGAATATGCCGGCCAACGCATCGACAACTTTCTTCTTGCTCGGCTCAAGGGCGTTCCCAAGACCTTGATTTACCGCATTTTGCGTAAAGGCGAAGTGCGCGTGAACAAGGGTCGGATCAAGCCCGAGTACAAGCTGCAGGCTGGCGATATCGTGCGCGTGCCGCCGGTTCGCGTGCCTGAGCGTGACGAGCCGGTGCCGGTGGCGCAAGGTTTGCTGCTGCGTCTTGAGGCGGCGATTGTCTATGAAGACAAGGCGCTGATTGTATTGAACAAGCCGGCGGGTATCGCCGTGCATGGCGGCAGCGGCCTGACCTTTGGCGTGATTGAAGCCTTTCGTCAGATGCGCCCGGACGCCAAGGAACTGGAACTGGTACACCGCCTCGACCGTGACACGTCCGGCCTGCTGATGATCGCGAAAAAACGCAGCATGCTGCGTCACCTGCACGAAGCCCTGCGTGGCGATGGTATCGACAAGCGCTATATGGCCCTGGTGCGCGGCAACTGGGCGGCCTCCATCAAGCAGGTGCGTGCGCCGCTGATGAAGAGCAACTTGCGTTCGGGTGAGCGCATGGTTGAAGTCAACGAAGACGAAGGCAAAGAGTCGGTTACCGTGTTCAAGGTGCTGCGCCGCTTCGGCGACTTTGCCACCATGGTCGAAGCGCGGCCGATTACCGGGCGTACCCACCAGATCCGCGTGCATACCCTGCATGCCGGGCATTGCATTGCCGGCGACAGCAAGTACGGCGATGAAGGGTTCTCCAAGGAGATCCGCGACCTGGGTGGCAAGCGTCTGTTTCTGCATGCCTACATGCTGACCGTGCCGATGCCCGATGGTACTGAAATGAAATTCCAGGCCCCGGTTGATGAAATGTGGGCCAAAACCGTGGAGCGTCTGAGTGCCCCTTACTGAGTACAAGCTGCTCATTTTTGACTGGGATGGCACGCTGGCCGATTCCATTGGTCGGATTGTCACGGCGATGCAGGGCGCGGCGCAGCGTGCGGGGCGCCCTGAGCGTGATGCGCCTGCTGTAAAAGGGATTATCGGCTTGGGGTTGCCCGAGGCGATCCTGACCCTTTACCCCGACATGACGCCTGAAGAGGTCATTGCCTTCCGTCAGCACTATGCCGACCTCTATATCGCTATGGATGCCGAGCCCTCGCCGTTGTTTGCGGGGGTGCGGGAATCGCTGGAAGCCTTCCGTGCCCAGGGCTATCGTCTGGCGGTGGCCACGGGCAAGGCGCGTCGCGGCCTTGATCGTGTGCTCAAGGCTCACGGCTGGGAGGACTTCTTTGATATCACCCGTGCCGCAGACGAGACCGCCAGCAAGCCCGACCCGTTGATGCTTAATCAGATCCTGGCTCATTGTGCTGTGCGCCCGGAGCAGGCGTTGATGGTGGGGGATGCGTCCTTTGATTTACTGATGGCACGCAATGCGGGTATCGACTCGGTTGCGGTAGGCTATGGTGCTCAATCAATGGAGCGCTTGCTGACGTTCGAGCCCCGGTTGGCGATTGACAGTTTTCCCGAGTTGCGTGCCTGGCTTGAGCGTCAGGCTAATTAAGATCTTTGCTGGGGTAATGCATGGTCGATCAATGGAAAGCGCCCTCTGCGGCTGAAAACACTGTTGGTGATGATAAAAGCTGGCGGTTGCTGGAAAAAACCTTGTTGGCAGGTATTCAGGAGCAGCGCCGCTCGCGACGCTGGGGTATTTTCTTCAAGGTCTTGATGTTCTGCTACCTGATTGCGGTGTTGTTGCTGTTCACTCCGCTGGTGAGCATGGAGCGCAGCGCGGTCGGCGGCTCCAGCTATACCGCGCTGATCGATGTGCGCGGGCCGATTGCCGATAAAGAGCCGGCCAGTGCCGACAATCTGGTCACCAGCCTGCAGGCAGCGTTTGACGACCCGCGGGTCAAGGGCGTGGTGCTGCGCATCAATAGCCCGGGCGGCAGCCCTGTGCAGTCGGGTTATGTCTACGATGAGATCCGTCGTCTGCGCGGCTTGCATCCCGATACCAAGGTGTATGCGGTGATTTCCGATCTGGGCGCTTCCGGGGCTTACTACATTGCCAGTGCCGCAGACGAAATCTACGCCGACAAGGCCAGCCTCGTCGGGTCGATTGGTGTGACGGCGGCAGGTTTCGGCTTTGTCGGTGCGATGGACAAGCTGGGGATCCAGCGTCGCGCCTACACCTCGGGTGACCACAAGGCGTTCCTGGATCCGTTTGAGCCGGAGAAGCCGGACGAGACCAAGTTCTGGCAGGGCGTGTTGAATGTGACGCACCAGCAGTTTATTGACAGCGTCAAGCAGGGGCGTGGTGATCGCCTGAAAGACAAGGAGCACCCGGAGCTGTTCTCGGGCCTGGTCTGGACTGGTCAGCAGGCACTGCCGCTGGGCTTGATCGACGGGCTGGGCAATACCAGTTCGGTAGCGCGTGACGTGATCGGTGCCAAGGAATTGGTGGATTTCACGGTGCAGGAATCGGCGTTCGATCGCTTCTCGAAAAAGCTCGGTGCCAGCGTGGCTGAGCAATTGGCCATGTGGATGGGCTTTCAGGGGCCGACGCTGCGCTGATTGCTTTGCTGTTGTGGGAGCTGGCTTGCCTGCGATGCGGTCTGTCAGATGCACCGTGTTGATGCCATCGCGAGCAAGCCCGCTCCCACAGGCATGTTGCAAACAAAAAAACCGGCACGGCGATGCCGGTTTTTTTGTGGGTCAGGGAATCTCGACGCCCTCAGCAAGCAGCATATCCACCAGCCGGATCAGCGGCAGGCCGACCAGGCTGGTGGCATCATCGCCTTCAGTGCGCTGGAACAGGCTCACACCAAGCCCTTCGGCTTTAAAGCTGCCTGCGCAGTCGTAGGGTTGCTCGGCGCGCAGGTAGCGCTCGATCTGCTCTGCGCTCAGGCTGCGCATATGCACGGTAAATGGCACGCAGTCGGTCTGATAATGGCCGGTCTGGCTGTTGAGCAGGGTCAGGCCCGTCAGGAAGCTGACGCTGGCGCCACTTGCCCTGGTCAGTTGCTGGTGTGCTTTTTCGTGGGTGTGGGGTTTGCCGATGATCTGTCCGTCGAGAACGGCGACCTGATCCGAGCCGATAATCAGATGATCCGGATGGCGGGCGGCGAGTGCGCGGGCTTTTTCCAGTGACAGGCGCTTGACCAGTTCGGTGGCAGTTTCGCCTTGATGGTGGCTTTCGTCGATATCCGGCGAGCTGCAAGTGAAGGGCAGGCGCAGGCGAGACAATAAATCGCGGCGATAAACCGAGCTTGAAGCGAGTAATAAAGGTAGCATGCGCGACTCCTGTAGGCAGTTGACGATTCTAATGCTCGTACGCAATGTCGCACAGACACAATTT
>Ga0302347_1001183_pt1 | contig 32707 bp, 30 predicted proteins | sample PhyWR1_FD_202178 | JGI IMG/M metagenome (GOLD analysis project Ga0302347, IMG submission 202178) | Leaf surface microbial communities from wheat plants in UC Gill Tract Community Farm, Albany, California, United States - DLSL W.R1 (v2)... | ecosystem: Host-associated > Plants > Phyllosphere >... | reverse complement strand
CCGTGTCAGTGGTGGCGCATTATAGGGAGTTCTTTCGTGATGACAAGCATAAATTTAAAAAAACTTATCGTTAGCTTTTTTTTCATTCGCATTGCTTATTTCAACGACGAATTGGCAGTTATTTGCGCAATTTCACGCGCAAAAACCGCTGCCTGGTTCCAGTCGGTATACACCACTTCTTTACGCGTATCCGTTTCTCCGCCAGTCATCTTCATAATGAGGCGGATCATCATCCGATCATACCAGCGATAATGAGGATAACGCAGCGCGCCCGCGAATACTGCGCACAGCGTCGGCTGCCACGGGGAGCTAAGCAGGAATTTACGCGTATAACTGTTTGTTTGAGGCGTACGCTTCTCTGCTTTACGTGCGACCAGGTTTACTGAAAAGAATGCCCCCGGCAAAGACTCCAGCGCGTGGAGGTGCTTTTTAATAAAGCTTTCCAGTGCCGGATGGTAATGGCCATATCGGATAGAGGCACCAATAACGACCCGATCATAAAGCGCCCAGTCGATATCATCTGTCCGATTGAGATTGACCAAATCAGAATAGATGCCCTGCTCTTTGAGTTCAGAGGCAATGAAAGCGGCAATCTCACGCGTTTGCCCATCTCTCGTCGAGAACAGAATCAGTGTTTTCAAAACGTACTCCAGTTAATCACGCCAGAATGTCGGGGTAAAAAGTACCAATAGCGTAAAGACTTCAAGTCGACCAAACAGCATGTTGGCAATCAGTATCCATTTTGCGACCGGATTCATGCTGGCAAAGTTGTCTGCCACCACGCCAAGACCCGGCCCAAGGTTATTGAGTGTAGCGACAACCGATGCGAAGGCAGAGAAATCATCGACGCCGGTCGCAATGATAGCCAGCATACTGACAATGAATACCAGCGCATAGGCCGAGAAAAATCCCCATACCGCTTCAAGTATCCGTTCAGGCAACGCTCTGTTACCTAGCTTAATACTATAAACCGCATTGGGATGGACCAGACGTTTCAGTTCCCGGTTGCCTTGTTTGAACAGCAGCAGGATACGAATAACTTTCAGCCCGCCGCCGGTTGACCCCGCACAGCCGCCAATAAAAGCAGAACAAAGCAGCAATACCGGCAGGAACAACGGCCAGCGTGCGATGCTATCAGTCGTAAATCCGGCCGTTGTAGCCATGGATACTACCTGGAAAAAAGCCTGGTTAAGCGTGGTTATTGCTGCGTTATAGACATCATGAAACCAGAGTACTAACGTGCAAATCACCACCAGCGTCAGTTGAACGCCAATAAACATGCGGAATTCCGGATCGCGCCAGTAGACTTTAAGGTTACGCCCGCTTAGCAGAGAAAAGTGCAGCCCATAGTTACAGCCAGAGATCAGCAGAAAGATAGCAATAATAGTATTTATAGTGGGACTATCGAAATAACCGATACTCGCGTCATGCGTTGAGAAGCCGCCAATCGCGATCGTCGAGAAGCTGTGCCCGATGGCATCAAATGCGGGCATACCGGCAAACCACAGTGCCAGCGCGCAGGCGACGGTCAGCAGAACGTAGATCAGCCACAGCGTTTTTGCCGTCTCGGCAATACGCGGACGCATTTTGTTATCTTTCAATGGCCCCGGCATTTCAGCCCGATAAAGCTGCATTCCCCCAACGCCGAGGATAGGCAGAATAGCCACCGCCAGGACGATGATCCCCATCCCGCCGAACCATTGCAGCATCTGACGGTAAAAGAGAATACCGTGGGGTAATGAATCCAGCCCGACCAGGGTGGTCGCGCCCGTTGTCGTCAGACCGGAGAAAGACTCAAAGAAAGCATCGGTGATGGTCAGGTTGGGGCGTTCGGAGAAGACAAAGGGCAAGGCCCCGACGCTGCCCAGCACGGTCCAGAAAAGCACGACAATCAGAAACCCTTCCCGCGACTTTAATTCGCCTTTCTGTCGGCGGTTAGGCCACCACAGCAGAGAGCCAATCGCCAGCGCAACGAAGAACGTCTGGGTAAATGCTCGTCCTGCCCCATCGCGATAGATCAGCGCTACCAGTCCGGGCAGGATCATCGTCCCCGAGAATAAGATAACCAATAGTCCAACAATTCGGGTAATGGCGCGAAAATGCATCTCTGCCGCTTCCTGTGATAGTAAAAATGAGGTGGGGATTATTCTTCAATCGCTAACAATTGCAATGAACCACGGCTAAAATCCGCCAGCCTTGCTGAAAATTCAGCCACTTTTGCATAAGGAAGTGCCACTCTTAACAGGACAACGGCCTGATAATCGCTTTCCACTATCTTACCGGCAAACCGCTCTAACAGCGCCTCGACTCCGGCCAGCTGACTATATTCACACTGCAAAGTATATTCGGTTAATGGCGTCTTGCGCTGTGTTGTTAACTGTCTTAACGCCTGATTCACTCCGCCACCGTAGGCTTTTACCAGGCCACCCGTGCCGAGAAGAATACCACCATAGTAGCGAACAACCACTGCGGTTACCTCGCCGACATCGCTGCCCATCAGTTGCGCAAGCATTGGCTTACCGGCCGTTCCTGCCGGTTCACCATCGTCTGAAAATCCTAACTGCTGGGAATCATCTGGTGCACCGGCTACCCACGCTACGCAGTGATGGCGAGCATCAGGATGTTCAGCCCGCACAGACTCGACAAACAGTTTGGCCGCCTCAACGCCGTCGGTATGGGCGAGCAACGTAATAAAGCGGCTCTTTTTGATTTCATCGACAACGCTCACCGGCGCCGCAGGAATTAACCAACTGTCCATTACGCCAGCTTCAGATCCCGCGTCATGTTCTCAACATGATTATCATGGATAACGACATTATCCTCGATGCGAATACCGCCAAACGGTTTCAGCGCGTCAATTTTCTGCCAGTTGAAATGCTGACTGAACTGCCCTTCACGCCACGGCGCTAATAGCGATTCAATAAAATAAATGCCCGGCTCGATAGTCAATACCATGCCCGGCTGGAGCACACGGGTACAACGGAGATAAGGATATTTCGACGGCGCAGCCAGATGGGTGCCGGTATCATCTTGCATGAAACCAGCAACATCATGCACCTGAAGGCCCAGCGGATGTCCGATGCCGTGCGGCATAAACGGTCCGGTAAGATCGTTTTCTACCAGCGCCTCTTCACTCATATCCACAAGGATCTGATGTTTACGCAGGATTTTGGCGATGCGCTGATGGAACTGGATGTGATAATCCACATAGCTGACGCCTGCTTTCATCGTTCCGATAAGCGCCAGCTGTTCATCATTCACATCTTTGATTAGCTGCGCATAGTCATTATCGCTACTCGCCGCCCAGGTACGCGTGAGGTCGGCTGCATAACCGTTGTATTCGGCCCCCGCATCCAACAAGAAACTGCGCATTTCTGATGGCGCATGATGATCGAGCTTAGTGTAATGCAGTACAGAGGCATGTTCATTAAGCGCCACAATATTGCTATAAGGAACGTCGATATCACGATGACCGGTGGCGGTCAGGTAGGCAATATTAATATCAAACTCGCTCATGCCTGAACGAAACGCTTCTTCAGCTGCGCGATGACCGTTTACCGCTGTTTTTTGCGCTTCACGCATACAGGCCAGTTCATAGTCAGTTTTATAAGCCCGGTAATAGTGTAAATAGTCGATAACCGCTTTTGGGTTAATGTTGCTGGCCGGAATATCAAGGCTCAGCGCGCGCTCAGGCACCGGACCAATATAGCCGATATTACTACGCCCGGCAGGTAACTGGCTGGCAATACCGTCAGCTTTCGGCAGCGCAATAACGTCAATTTCTTCGGTCCAGAATGACGTCGGCAGCGGCTCCACGTTGTGCCAGTAATCTACCGGCAGATAAAACCATAATTTTGGTTTATTCACGCCATCCACCAGCAACCAGCAGTTTGGGACCTGCGTTACCGGAACCCACGCTTTGAATTGCGGGTTGACCTTGAACGGATACGGATGGTCGTCAAGAAAGACGTTGAACAGCTCACCGGAATGAATAAGCAGCGCATCAAGCTGAGAGCGTGCCAGTACGTCGCGGGTGCGTTCCTGCAACGTAACGATATGATTTTTATAAAGTGAAGCCAGCGATTCCATCTTGTTACCCTTCAAAATATAGCCCCTAATCTTCGCATAGTAGCACACCTCGCAAAGGCCGGGCGATTTCCCATGAGCGTGATCGAGTCAGCAATTTTTTAATGATTAATTTGCATTTTATTAACATAAAATCCACACTCCGCTTCATCTGGTATGACCAGATCCCTTGCGGATTCAGGAGACTGACATGCTTTATAAAGGCGAAACGCTTTACCTTGACTGGCTGGAAGATGGCATCGCCGAACTGGTGTTTGATGCGCCAGGTTCGGTCAATAAACTCGACACTGCAACCGTCGCCAGCCTCGGCCAGGCGCTCGACGTGCTGGAAAATCAACGCGATTTAAAAGGGCTGCTGCTCCGTTCCAGTAAAGCGGCGTTTATTGTCGGCGCTGATATCACCGAATTTCTCTCACTGTTTCTCGTTCCGCCAGAACAGCTGAGTCAGTGGCTGCGGTTTGCGAACACTGTTTTTTGCCGCCTGGAGGATCTGCCGGTCCCGACGATCTCTGCTATCAGCGGCTACGCCTTAGGCGGCGGCTGTGAGTGCGTGCTGGCGACGGATTATCGTCTGGCAACGCCAGATCTGCGTATCGGCCTGCCCGAAACCAAACTCGGTATTATGCCAGGATTTGGTGGCTCAGTACGTCTGCCGCGCCTGCTCGGCGCTGACAGCGCGCTGGAAATTATTGCTGCCGGTAAAGATGTCAGTGCCGATCGGGCACTGAAAATTGGGCTGGTTGACGGCGTTGTAAAGGCAGAAAAGTTGCGTGACGGCGCTATTGCCATCCTGCGGCAGGCTATTAGCGGCGATCTGGACTGGAAAGCGAAACGCCAGCCTAAGCTGGAGCCGCTGCATCTTAGTAAAATCGAAGCCACCATGAGTTTTACCATTGCCAAAGGTATGGTGATGCAGACGGCGGGTAAACATTATCCTGCCCCTCTTACCGCGGTAAAAACCATCGAAGCCGCTTCACGCCATGGTCGGGAAGAAGCGCTGGAGCTGGAAAATAAGAGCTTTGTTCCGCTGGCCCACTCGACTGAAGCACGGGCGCTGGTCGGGATATTCCTTAACGATCAATACGTGAAAGGTAAAGCGAAAAAGCTGACTAAAGATGTAGAGACACCGACGCAGGCGGCCGTACTGGGCGCAGGCATTATGGGCGGCGGCATTGCGTATCAGTCAGCCTCGAAAGGTGTTCCTGTGATTATGAAAGACATCAATGAGAAATCATTGATCCTCGGCATGAATGAGGCCGGTAAATTACTCAATAAACAACTTGAGCGCGGCAAGCTCGACGGTCTGAAACTGGCCGGAATTATTTCCACTATCCAGCCGACCTTACATTATGCCGATTTTGACCGGGCCGACATTATCGTTGAAGCCGTGGTCGAAAACCCGAAAGTGAAAAAGGCCGTACTGGCAGAAACGGAGGATAAGGTGCGTGAAGATGCCGTGCTCGCGTCCAATACCTCAACCATTCCGATTAGCGAACTGGCAAGCGTTCTGAAACGCCCGGAGAATTTCTGTGGTATGCACTTCTTTAATCCGGTTCACCGGATGCCGCTGGTTGAAGTGATCCGTGGAGAGAAAACGTCTGACGAAACCCTCGCCAAAGTTGTCGCCTGGGCCAGCAAAATGGGCAAAACGCCGATTGTGGTCAACGACTGCCCCGGCTTCTTTGTTAACCGCGTCCTGTTTCCCTACTTTGCCGGATTCAGCCAGCTGCTGCGCGATGGCGCAGACTTCCGTAACGTCGATAAGGTCATGGAAAAACAGTTTGGCTGGCCAATGGGTCCTGCGTATCTACTGGACGTCGTCGGTATCGATACCGCGCACCATGCGCAGGCGGTAATGGCCGCCGGTTTTCCGCAGCGAATGCAGAAAGATTACCGCGATGCTATCGATGCGTTGTTTGATGCCGGGCGCTACGGGCAAAAAAATGGCCTCGGCTTCTGGCGCTATAAAGAAGACAGTAAAGGTAAGCCGAAGAAAGAACAGGATGAGGCGGTGGCCGGCCTGTTGGCCGACGTCAGCGAAACTAAACACGATTTCAGTGACGATGAGATTATCGCGCGGATGATGATCCCGATGGTCAACGAAGTGGTGCGTTGTCTGGAGGAAGGCATTATTGCCAGTCCGGCAGAAGCGGATATGGCGCTGGTTTACGGCCTCGGTTTCCCACCGTTCCACGGCGGCGCATTCCGCTGGCTGGATACTATTGGCAGCGCCAAATATCTTGATATGGCCCAGCAATATCAGCACCTTGGTCCACTTTATGCTGTGCCGGAAGGTCTGAAGCAGAAAGCGCGCCACAACGAACCGTACTATCCCCAGGTTGAGCCTGCCCGTCCGGTTGGCGAGCTGAAAACGGCTTAAGGAGTCACAATGGAACAGGTTGTTATTGTCGATGCAATTCGTACTCCAATGGGGCGCTCCAAAGGGGGCGCATTCCGCCACGTCCGTGCAGAAGATCTCTCCGCGCACTTAATGCGTAGCCTGCTGGCGCGTAATCCCGCGCTGGAAGCGGCGGCGCTGGACGACATTTACTGGGGCTGCGTGCAGCAGACGCTGGAGCAGGGCTTCAATATTGCCCGTAATGCCGCCTTACTGGCTGAAATTCCCCATTCTGTCCCTGCCGTTACCGTTAACCGTCTGTGTGGTTCATCAATGCAGGCGTTACACGATGCGGCACGAATGATCATGACGGGCGATGCGCAGGCTTGTCTGGTTGGCGGCGTTGAGCATATGGGCCACGTACCAATGAGTCACGGCGTGGATTTTCACCCGGGATTAAGTCGTAACGTCGCTAAAGCGGCGGGGATGATGGGGCTAACCGCAGAAATGCTTTCCCGCATGCACGGTATCAGCCGTGAAATGCAGGATGCTTTCGCCGCACGTTCACATGCCCGTGCCTGGGCTGCCACACAGTCCGGCGCGTTTAAAAATGAAATCCTTCCGACCGGCGGCCATGATGCCGATGGCGTACTAAAACAGTTTAACTATGATGAAGTCATCCGCCCGGAAACCACGGTTGAAGCGCTGTCAGCGTTAAAACCGGCGTTCGATCCGGTCAATGGTACAGTGACCGCGGGTACATCATCGGCCCTTTCAGACGGCGCGGCAGCCATGCTGGTGATGAGCGAAAGCCGTGCTCGCGAGCTTGGCCTCACGCCGCGCGCCCGTATTCGCTCGATGGCGGTAGTCGGCTGCGATCCGTCGATCATGGGTTATGGTCCGGTGCCGGCATCCAGACTGGCGTTACAGAAAGCCGGGCTTTCTACTCAGGACATCGGCCTTTTTGAGATGAACGAAGCCTTTGCCGCACAGATCCTGCCGTGCATTAAAGCTCTGGGGCTAATGGAGCAGATCGACGAGAAGATTAACCTTAACGGCGGTGCCATCGCGTTGGGCCATCCACTCGGCTGTTCAGGCGCACGGATCAGCACCACATTACTGAATCTGATGGAGCGTCAGAATGTACAGTTCGGTCTGGCCACGATGTGCATCGGGCTGGGTCAGGGAATTGCCACCGTGTTTGAGCGGGTTTAATCATACATACGGCAGACTGACGTCTTCAGTCTGTCGCCATCACGTTGTCTTAGCGAAAAAGTTTAGTTGCCGTTCTTCCCGCCTGTCAGGGGCGGGCTTTTTTATGCCAAATAGCGTTACAGCCCGGCAGGAAGATCAGGAACCGGGAAAGCGACGTTTCCCGGTAAACACTTAAATAAAGGCGAAGGCATCGCCGAACAAACGATCTTCACGCGCGCCGCGTTCGTTACAAAATAAATCGCGAGCGATTTTTGCCATTTCGAAGCGCCCGGCAATGTAAATGTCATGTTCGGTCAGCGAACCATGATCCTGAAGCACTGCGGTTAATACCGTTCCCGTGCGCCCGCGCCAGTTTTCTTCCGGTTGTTCAACAACGGCTTCAATTCGCAGATTAGGATGGCTGACTGACAGCGCCTCAAGCTCGGAAAGATCATAAAGATGCTTCTCTTCACGTCCGCCCCAGTAAATGGTGATATGACGATGCGGATTGCGCGCCAGCGCGGTCAGCAGAATAGAACGTACGTAGGAGAACCCTGTTCCTCCGGCAATCAGGATCAGCGGACGCTCTTCATCGTCACGCAGCCACGCTTCTCCGTGAGGAATATCAATAACGATATTACGCTCCTTCAGAATACGGTCCATTACTGCCATCGCGTAGAGATTCAGTTCAGAAGCACCAATGTGCAGCTCGATAAACTCTTTTTCAGACGGAGTAGACGCCATGGAAAAGGGACGTTTGTCACGCTCATCCATGACGACCATCAGGTACTGGCCTGCGCGAAAAGAAAACGCGGTTTCCGGCACCAGGCGGACGCGATACACAGTGTCGGTGATCGCTTCCACCGAGGTCACTTTACAGCTTAAGGTTGTCATGGTTTCCCTCTGTCGGGTCTTTTATTCATCACACTTCAGGTTGCAGATGAATGGCAATATGCCACTCTGACTCACCGTCCGGGGTTAGCGCTTACTCTCATTAAAGATAGCCAGTTCATCCCAGATGGCATCAATACGTGCCGTTACAGCAGGATCTTTTTTGATGGGGCGCCCCCATTCCCGCTGCGTCTCTCCCGGCCATTTATTCGTAGCATCCAGACCCATTTTGGAGCCAAGACCAGAAACCGGAGAGGCAAAATCCAGATAATCTATTGGTGTATTTTCTACCAGTACCGTATCACGCGCCGGGTCCATACGGGTAGTGATCGCCCAGATCACATCGTTCCAGTCGCGAGCATTAACATCATCATCGCAGACGATAACAAACTTAGTGTACATAAACTGGCGTAGAAAAGACCAGACGCCCATCATCACGCGTTTGGCATGACCAGGGTACTGTTTTTTCATTGTTACCACGGCCAGCCGATAAGAGCAGCCTTCCGGGGGAAGATAAAAATCGACAATTTCTGGAAATTGCTTTTGCAAAATAGGGACGAAGACTTCGTTGAGCGCCACGCCCAGTACTGCCGGCTCATCGGGTGGACGTCCGGTATAGGTCGAATGATAAATCGCATCTTGCCGCTGCGTAATATGCGTCACGGTAAAGACCGGGAAATTATCCACTTCGTTATAGTAACCGGTATGATCGCCATACGGGCCTTCCGGGGCCATTTCGCCTGACTCAATGTACCCCTCAAGCACGATTTCCGCGCTGGCAGGCACTTCCAGATCGTTGGACACGCACTTCACAACCTCTGTTTTCGTTCCGCGCAGCAGCCCGGCAAATGCATATTCGGAAAGCGTGTCGGGAACCGGAGTTACCGCACCGAGAATCGTCGCCGGATCGGCTCCCAGCGCGACGGCAACCGGAAAGCGTTCACCAGGATGCGCAGCACACCACTCCTGGTAATCCAGGGCGCCACCGCGATGCGACAGCCAGCGCATAATCAGCTTATTTTTACCTATTAGCTGCTGGCGATAAATACCCAGATTTTGCCGCTCTTTATGCGGACCACGCGTTACCGTAAGTCCCCACGTAATCAGCGGTGCCGCATCTTCAGGCCAGCAGGTCATGATGGGAATGCGCGATAAATCCACGTCATCGCCCTGAAACACTTTTTGCTGACACGGCGCACCACGCAGACGCTTAGTCGGCATGTTCAGGACTTGTTTAAACTGCGGAAGTTTGTCGAAAAGATCGCGAAATCCTTTCGGCGGCTCTGGCTCTTTCAGGAAGGCCAGCAGCTTGCCGACTTCACGTAGCGCTTTAACATCCTGCTGCCCCATTCCCATTGCCACGCGTTCAGGGGTGCCAAAAAGATTACACAGTACCGGCATGTCGTAACCCTTAGGATTTTCAAACAGCAGCGCTGGCCCACCAGCACGTAATGTGCGGTCGGCAATTTCGGTGATTTCAAGATGAGGATCGACCGCAAGCGTAATACGTTTAAGTTCACCCTGCTTTTCCAGCAGCGTCAGAAAATCGCGTAAATCGTGGTATTTCATGGCGTCAGTTATGGCCTCTTTGTCAGCGGTTTATTATACGGCCTAAGGTACAGCGATGCTGTATTTTTGTTAAATTAAGGTAAATTCCAATCCCACGCATTGCCAGAGGTGATTAGAATTAACTTAAGGACGACCTTTTGTTATGCTTGCGCCGGGATAAGCGGAATAGAGTCATTATGCAAGCCTGGTATTTACTGTACTGCAAACGCGGGCAACTTCAGCGAGCTCAGGAACATCTGGAGCGACAGTCGGTTAACTGCGTGACGCCGATGATCACCCTCGAGAAAATAGTGCGTGGCAAAAGAACGCCTGTCAGTGAGCCACTGTTCCCCAATTATATGTTCGTCGAGTTCGATCCTGAAGTCATCCATACCACGACAATCAACGCTACCCGCGGGGTCAGCCATTTTGTCCGTTTTGGCGCAAACGCGGCGACCGTTCCATCATCCGTTATTCATCAGCTTTCCATTGCCAGCCCTGAGGGGATAACCGATCCACAAACGCCTTATCCTGGTGACAGCGTGCTGATCACCGAAGGTGCATTCGAAGGCCTGGAGGCTATTTTTACTGAGCCAGATGGTGAAGCACGCTCAATGCTGCTGCTTAATCTGCTGAACAAGCAGATTAAGCATAGCGTTAAAAACACAGAATTCCGCAAGGTCTGATGCTTAAAACTGAATGCGAAACAACGCTTTGACATTAGCATCGGTATAACTTTCCAGCTGTTCAGGATCCTCGCCGCGCCAGTATGCCACGCGTTCCAGAATATGCTTAAGCAGTGCGGGTTCATTGCGCCGTGACGCAGGTTTCGGCCGGATATCGCGTGGTAACAACCATGGCGCATCGGTTTCAATCATCAGCCGGTCAGCAGGAATAAAGGGCAACAGTTCCCTGAGTTCCAGTCCGCGACGCTCATCGCAAACCCAGCCGGTAATGCCGACGTATAACCCGCGATCAATACACTGCTGCATCTCCTCACGTGTACCGGTAAAGCAATGCACGACTGCGCCCGGAAGCTTATCCAGCCAGGGTCCCAGCAAGGCCATAAAGCGTGGGTGGGCATCCCGACAGTGAAGGAAAACCGGCATACTGCGTTCGGCGGCTATCGCCAGTTGCGCACTGAATGCGGCTTCCTGTGCCTGTGGCGTAGAGTAGTTACGATTGAAATCCAGGCCGCATTCGCCAATTGCCACCACTTCCGGCTGCGATGACAGCGCATAAATAGCATCAGCAACGTCCTGGCTCCAGCTGCTACTGTCGTGAGGATGAACGCCAGCCGTTGACCAGCATCCTTCTAATTGCGTCGCCATCCGCTGTGCCTGCTCACTTTCATGTAGATTGGTGCCGGTTAACAGCATTCCTTTGACGCCTGCGCGCTGCGCACGTTCGACGACATCCACATAATCGCTGGCAAACTGCGAACTGGTCAGATTTACACCGATATCAAACATAGTATTCCCTACAAAAAACCGCCCTTTTTGGGCGGTTAACATTACTCTTCGCTTTCTGTTTCCTGCTCTGCATCATCGTGGCGGGTGCGACGTTTGCCAACGTAGAAGCGGGAGAAAAACAGGCCCACTTCAAACAGACAGTACATCGGGATCGCCAGCAACGTCTGCGAAAAAACGTCCGGCGGCGTCAACAGCATCCCGACGACAAATGCGCCAACCAGCACATAAGGACGTTTGGCACGCAGATCTTCAGGCGTGGTTATACCCAACCAGCAGATAAGAATAATAGCGACAGGAACTTCAAATGCCACGCCAAAGGCCATGAACAGCGACATAACAAAGCTCAGATAGCTGCTAATATCCGTCGAAACCTGTACCCCTTCTGGCGCGGTATGCGTCAGAAAGCCAAACGCCAGCGGAAAAACGACAAGGTAGGCAAACGCCATACCGATATAAAATAGCAGCGTACTGGAGACCAGCAGCGGCATGACCAGGCGGCGTTCGTGCTTATAGAGTGCAGGCGCAACGAAAGCCCAGACCTGATAGAGGATCACCGGTGCGGATAAAATGACCGATACCATGAAGGTCAGTTTTATCGGGGTAAAAAACGGCGATGCCACATCGGTGGCAATCATTGTTGCGCCCAGCGGCATTTGCTTAATCAGCGGTGCGGCGACCAGGTGGTAAATGTCATTAGCAAAGTACACCAGCGCCAGGAAAATGGCGACAACGGCAATAATGCTGTTAAGCAGGCGCTTGCGCAGTTCAATAAGATGCGCGATAAGCGGTTGAGTATCTTCTACGGCCATGTTTACGATTTATCACTTGAAGAAGAGGATGAGTCAGAAACCGGTGCGGCTACCGGCTTTTTTGCCAGCGTAACGGGAGCATCACTCGCCTGTGCCTCAGGCTGTAGAGGAGACTGCTCCTCGGCGCTGGCCTGATGTACTGCGGTTGCAGGGGTAACGCCTTCATGCTGTGCTTCGTTGCCTTTTACCAGCGGATTATGGATGGTATGGGCTTCGTCACTCTCTTTCTCAGGATCGTGAGCGCTGTAAGAACGCTTCATAGATTCCGCCGCTTCCCGCAGTTCATCCATTGAGGCTTTCAGCTCAGGCGATAAATTATTGAGGCTGGCCTTCTCCACTTTCTTCAGGCTGTCCTGAAGCTCCTGGAGCTTTAATTCCTGCGCCAGCTCATTTTGCACTGTTGAGGCCAGAGAGCGCATTGCGCGGATCCAGCCGACAACCGTTTTGACAGCGACCGGCAGACGTTTTGGCCCGAGAACAATTAGGCCAATCACGAATACCAGTAGCAGTTCACTAAATCCAATCTCGAACACGAATTACACCTGCTTGTCGTCGTGGCGTTTGATCTCTTCTTTTTTGGCCTCTTCCTGCTTTTCAGTCAGCGTTTTCGCCGTGAAATCAGCATCCTGAGAAGACGTATTAGGCTTGTCGTCATCGCTCATCGCTTTTTTAAAGCCTTTGATCGAAGACCCCAGATCGGATCCCAGCGAGCTGAGTTTCTTGGTACCAAACAGCAATACCACGATAACCACGATAATCAATAACTGCCAAATGCTAATACCACCCATACAAAATCCTCACTATCAACTCGCAGGACGGCGAGCGTGAATAAATAAGCAGATCGCATAGCATTTGCGATCGCGATGCAAAATTTAGCGCGTTTTACGCCAGCCAACGAGCCATGAGACAATGCCAGCGGCAATAAGCCATGCAGGCATCATTTCCCACTCGGGCCGATTAATCAACAGCAACGTGCCGCTCAGAATCAATGTTGCCCCGATACCAAATAAATAGCGGGACTGGCCTTGCCGCACGTGATTGGCCTGCAATTCAACGGCTATTTTATCAACACTGTACTGCAATTGCTTGTGCTGGCGCAGGCTGTTGTAGATCAGTTCAGGTAATTCCGGCATTTTCTCAATCCAGAACGGTGCTTTTTCTTTGCAGGCTCTAATCAACGACGGAATGCCGACCTGATCTTTAATCCATGTCTCAAGGAAAGGTTTCGCCGTTTTCCACAGATCCAGCTGCGGGTAAAGCTGTCTGCCCACGCCTTCAACATAAAGCAGCGTTTTTTGCAGCAGCACCAGCTGCGGCTGCACTTCCATGTTGAAGCGGCGTGCCGTATTAAACAGATTCAGCAGCACATGACCAAACGAAATTTCAGCCAGCGGTTTCTCAAAGATAGGTTCGCAGACGGTGCGAATGGCAAATTCAAACTCTTCGACATTGGTGTCAGGCGGTACCCAGCCGGAATCAACGTGAAGTTCAGCCACTTTGCGATAATCGCGGTTGAAAAAGGCGATAAAATTCTCTGCCAGATAGCGCTTATCTTCTTTGTTCAGCGACCCCACGATGCCGCAATCAATACCAATGTATTGCGGATCTTCCGGATGTTCATAGCTGACGAAAATATTGCCCGGATGCATATCCGCATGGAAGAAGCTGTCGCGGAAAACCTGGGTAAAGAAAACCTGAACACCACGCTCGGCCAGCAGTTTCATGTTAGTGCCATGCTGCTCCAGCTGGGCAACATCGGAAATAGGAATGCCGTAAATACGCTCCATTACCAGCATGTTCTGGCTACAGTAGTCAGAATAAACTTCCGGCACATACAGCATTGGACTGTTTTCAAAATTGCGGCGTAGCTGAATGGCATTTGCCGCTTCGCGCAGCAAATCGAGCTCATCAATCAGCGTCTTTTCGTACTCGCGCACCACTTCCATCGGACGCAAACGACGGCCGTCCGGTAATAGCCGTGGTACCCAGCGTGCCAGCCGGTGAATAAGTTTCATATCGGCTTTGATCACCGGCAGAATATCCGGGCGGATCACTTTGATGACCACCTTTTTACCGGTTTCTTTTAGCGTCGCCGTATGAACCTGAGCAATCGAAGCCGATGCCAGCGGGTTGATATCGAAATCGTCAAACCATGTTTCTACCGGCCTGTCACCCATCGCTTTTTCGATCTGCTGCTTAGCAAGTTTACCGTCAAAGGGAGCCACTTTATCCTGTAGCAGGGCGAGCTGATCGGCAATCAGCGGCGGGAAAAGATCGCGACGCGTTGAGAGCATTTGCCCGAACTTAATCCACACCGGACCAAGCTCCTGCAATGCCAGCCGCAGACGTTCGCCTAACTGCCGATCTTTATGCCGGTTGGGCATCCAGAATAGCGTACGCCGCCAGAGCCTTAGTGGCAACGTCAGGCGCATTCTTGGGATCAGCTCATCGAGTCCATAACTCAAAAATGTCTGGATGATAAAATACAGGCGGCGAACTTCACCTGGCGTCATTTGTCCTCCAGTTTTTCCAGCCGTGTCGTTAGATTATCTGCTGCACGTTCGACGGCAGCGACTTCTTCAGCAAACCATACAACTTCCAGCGCGCCGGGCGCCAGACGCCACTCTTCTGTCAGCGCATCAGCGACATACCTCTGCTGACGCCGCGCACTGTGATTAAGAAAGGTCGCTCCGCGACGTAAAACCCGGCTTATGCCTTCAGCCGCGATATCGCCGGTCCATGGAGCCAGTAATTCCGCCGGGTCCAGCTCTGCCAAATCGCTCAGGGCAACAAAATTTTGTACCACCTGAATGTCGCCGTTAACGTCCAGCTCGCCGCTACGGATTAACGCAGTGAGCTGCTGGCGATCGCGCAGTTTTGGCAATACGCTCAGGCGAGTGGTTACCGTACAGTCCGCTTCACCTTCCCACTCACCCAGCACATCGACCTGCCGCTCGCTAAAGCAAAGCACCAGCGGTGATGAGAACTCTTTCAGCACAACGCGTAATACTTTCCCGTGCAGACGCTGACGAGCAGGTTTCAGGCCGCGCTCACGCCACAAAAAGGCGTTGAGGGCATTCTCTACGCCCGCAGTGATTAAAGGTTTGAACGGCATGACGCTCTCCTGTTAAAACTTATAGCCACGGTGCAGCGCTACAATACCCGCCGTCAGGTTGTAGTAGTTTACGTTTTCCATTCCGGCATCTTCCATCATCGCTTTCAGGGTTTCCTGGTCGGGATGCATACGGATAGATTCGGCCAGATAACGATAGCTTTCCGCATCATTGGCGACCATTTGACCAATACGTGGCAACACGTGAAATGAGTAGGCATCATAGGCTTTACTAAGCGGATCGATAACCGGCTTCGAAAATTCCAGCACCAGCAAACGTCCACCCGGCTTAAGCACGCGGTACATGGAACGCAGCGCTTTTTCTTTGTCGGTGACGTTACGCAGCCCAAAAGAGATAGTGATGCAGTCGAAGGTATTATCCGGGAACGGCAGCGCCTCGGCATTGGCCTGAACGTACTCAACGTTACCGACGATGCCCAAATTGCGCAGTTTTTCACGCCCCATTTTCAGCATTGAGTCGTTAATGTCGGCCAGCACTACCCGGCCAGTCTCACCGACGAGGCGAGAGAATTTTGCCGTCAGGTCGCCTGTTCCCCCTGCCAGATCAAGCACGGTTTGGCCGCGACGTACGCCACTGCAATCAATGGTGTAGCGCTTCCACAGACGATGAATGCCGAATGACATCAGATCGTTCATGACATCATATTTTGCAGCTACCGAATGGAATACATGCGCCACCATGTCAGCTTTCTGTGCGCTGGCGACAGTCTGAAAACCAAAATGCGTCGTATCCTGAGAATTCTCGTCCATCTTAAGGCCTGCTTATCAAGAAATTGTTCGTAAAGTGTAACAGATCGAGGGCATTTCCCCTATGACTCAACCACCACGAGGAAAGGAGTTTAGCGCATGGATCGCGGCGTTTCTGTCGGGCACTGGCTCTCATCATTGGCCTCTGCTCCTGAGCGTAGTCGAAACTCCTCATCCTGCGCGGTTGCCTGCTCGGTTAAATCCGGATTTATCTCGCGCTTAATCTCGACGCCAAGCGCACGAAAGGCCTCTGCCTGCGCCAGCACGTTGCCGCGTCCCGATGTCAGTTTTTTCATGGCCTGACGGTAATTATCCTGCGCTTTATCAAGACTCTGGCCGATGGACGACATGTCGTCCACAAACAGGCGCATTTTGTCATACAGGCGGCTGGCACGATCGGCGATGTGCTGTGCATTGCGGCTTTGATGCTCATAACGCCACAGATTTGCAATGGTGCGCAGCGCCACCAGTAATGTAGTCGGACTGACTAACATAATATTATTTTTCAGCGCTTCGGTGATAAGTTCCGGCTGCCGATCAATGGCGAGTAAAAATGCCGGTTCAACGGGGATGAACATCAGCACATAGTCGAGGCTGCGCAACCCCGGCAACTGCTGATAATCTTTGCGACTCAGCAGACGAATATGGTTGCGAACGGAGGCAATATGCTCCTGAAGCGCGGCTTCACGGGTATAGTCTTCTTCAGCGTTGAAATAGCGTTCATAAGCTACCAGGGTCATTTTGGCATCAACCACCACATCTTTGCCCTGCGGCAGGCGAACAATTACGTCAGGCTGCATACGCGAGCGGGTGTCGGTTTCGATACTCACCTGCGTTTCATATTCATGCCCCTTGCGCAGCCCGGAGGCTTCCAGCACGCGGGTCAGCACTACCTCACCCCAGTTTCCCTGCGCTTTGTTATCGCCCTTTAATGCACGCGTTAGATTCAGCGCTTCCTGCGCCATTTGCGCATTAAGCTGCTGGAGATTACGAATTTCATGCGCCAGCGTATGTCTTTCCCGCGCTTCCTGACCAAAGCTGTCCTGCACCTGACGACGAAAACCGTCAAGCTGATCGCGCAGCGGCGTAAGCAACCCATGCAGGCTCTGCCGATTTTGCTCATCGACGCGCCGGTTGCTGTGTTCGAAGATGCGATTTGCCAGATTTTCAAACTGTTCGCTGAGCCGTTGCTCGCTGTTGATCATTTGGCGGGTTTTATCCTGCGAGGCCTCAAGGCGCGTGGTGACCTCGCGCAAATCGGCCTCCAGTGAGGTATTAATTTCCCGCAGGCTGCGCAGTTCATTATTCAGCAGGTCGCACTCATCGCGCCAGTGACTGTGCTGGGCAATCTGCTGTTTTGCCGCACTTAGTTCGCCAAAAATATCGCGCTGTTCAGCGAGGATATCGGCCTGCTGCTGCGCGGCGCGGTAGCTTGCTGCCAGCCAGCCGACGACGATCCCCGCCAGCATGAGTAGTACGCTGATAATGATTGCGCTGTCCATTTATCCTCCCGCATGATTCATTCCTCATGCAAAATACGGGCTTGCTGTATAAACGTCCAGCCTAAACGGTTTTTCTGCGAGGCTTTACGCAAAAAGAAAGGGCCGAACGTGTCGGCCCCTGGCAAAACAAAAGAAAATTTAGAGAAGGCGACGGGCGGCTTCAACCACAATTTTCACCGCGTGGCTTTCGGTTTGTTTCATGGTTTCAGCGTTCGGAATTTCCTGCTGGGTACGATTAACAATCACACCGGCAACCATTCCCGCGCGCAGGCCCTGGCTGGAGCACATGGTCAGCAGGGTCGCAGATTCCATTTCATAGTTCATGACGCCCATGGACTGCCACTCTTCCATAGAGCCTTTGAAACGGCTAACAACACGTCCGGAAAGGGTATCGTAGCGCTCCTGACCTGGATAGAAGGTGTCAGAAGACGCGGTAACACCAATGTGCGTTGTCGCACCAATCGATTTTGCAGCCTCGACCAGGGCAGTGGTACATGCGAAGTCGGCAACAGCCGGGTATTCCATTGGCGCGAAGTGCAGGCTTGCACCGTCCAGACGGACAGACGCGGTAGTGACCAGAACATCACCCACATTAATGTGGGGCTGGATAGCACCGGTCGTGCCTATACGCAGGAAGGTACGAATACCGAGCTGCGCCAGCTCTTCAACGGCGATAGAGGTAGAAGGTCCGCCAATACCGGTAGAACAAATAATGATGGCTTTACCGTCAAGTTCAGCACGCCAGGAGGTAAATTCGCGATGCGATGCCAGTTTAACCGGCTTATCCATCAGCGCGGCGATTTTTTCCACACGCTCAGGATCGCCCGGGACGATAGCCAGCGTGGCCCCTTGTAGATCGTTTTTGGTGAGGCCGAGATGAAAAACATCAGACTTGGACATAAAAAGACTCCTCTGTGGGTCGGTTTGTCAGAAGAAGCAAAAAGGTACTCTACAGAAGTGACCGGAATAATTTCGTGACCCGAGTCACTCATGAGAAAACTTGTTGCAGTTTATTTCTACAAAATAGTGATATGCGTCACGCTAATGTACCGAAATAGCGTAACCATCAACATGATGAATTGTCCTTTAACGCGGAAAATTACGGATGCGGGGTCTATAGTTAACACTGCGCTAATACTGGGTACGGAGAATGCCATGACTACAGATCGCCAGCCGGGTTTTGCCCCTGCCGCCTCACCCCATGCTTCCACTCTTGTTCGCACGCCCGAAGAGGCAATTGCGACGGGTGACACGACGATCCCGACGCAGGGCGAGAATATGCCTGCTTATTATGCTCAACCTAAGGACGCAAAAGAGCCGCTTCCTGTCATTATCGTAGTGCAGGAAATTTTCGGCGTACATGAGCATATTCGCGATTTATGTCGTCGCCTTGCACTGGAAGGTTATCTGGCGATTGCCCCGGAACTCTATTTTCGTCAGGGCGATCCCAACGCGTATAACGATATCCCGACGCTGTTTAAAGAGCTGGTGTCGCATGTGCCGGATGCGCAGGTGATGGCGGATTTGGATCATGTCGCAAACTGGGCAGCACGCAACGGCGGCGACGCTCATCGGTTGGGCACTACCGGTTTTTGCTGGGGTGGAAGGATCGCCTGGCTGTATGCCGCGCATAACCCACAGCTGAAAGCTGCGGTGGCCTGGTATGGCAAAGTGACTGGCGATAAGACGTTAACCTCGCCTGTCCATCCTGTTGATGTCGCCCATGACTTAAGCGCCCCGGTGCTCGGCCTTTACGGCGCGCAGGATGAAAGCATTCCTCAGGAAACCCTCGAAAACATGCGCCAGGCACTGAATGCGGCGAATGCGACGGGAGAAATTATTGTCTATCCGCAGGCCGGACACGCGTTCAATGCTGACTATCGTTCAAGTTATCATGAGGCGTCGGCTACTGATGGCTGGCAGAGAATGCTGGCGTGGTTTACCCGCTACCTCGATAAATAACAAAACGCCAGCCCACAGGCTGGCGTCTGTTTTTTATTGTGCCTGACGCAGATTCTGCGCGGCTTTCACCATATTCGCCAGCGCGCTTCTGGTTTCTGGCCAGCCGCGGGTTTTCAGGCCGCAGTCCGGGTTAACCCACAGGCGCCCGGCAGGAATACGCCGGGCGGCTTTTTCCAGCAGCGCTTCAATCCACTCCACGCTCGGCACATTCGGCGAGTGAATATCGTAAACCCCCGGCCCGATTTCATTCGGATAGTCGAATTCTTCGAAAGACTCCAGCAGCTCCATGTCTGAACGCGAGGTTTCGATGGTAATGACATCGGCATCCAGTGCGGCAATAGAATCCATGATGTCGTTAAACTCGCAATAACACATATGCGTATGGATCTGAGTGTCGTCCTGCGCGACGGCGGCATTAATGCGGAAGGCTTCAACACCCCATTGCAGATAAGCATCCCAGTCGCTGCGCTTGAGCGGCAAACCTTCGCGCAGCGCAGGCTCATCAATCTGAATGATGCCAATACCTGCCGCTTCCAGATCGGCAACCTCATCACGCAATGCCAGCGCGATTTGTTTGGCAATGGTTTCGCGGCTGACATCTTCACGCGGGAAGGACCAGCAGAGGATCGTTACCGGGCCGGTTAACATGCCCTTGACGGGTTTATCAGTCAGAGACTGGGCGTACTTCGCCCATTCAACGGTGATCGCTTGCGGACGGCTGATGTCGCCAATAACCACCGGCGGCTTCACGCAGCGGGAGCCATAGCTCTGTACCCAGCCGTTTTGGGTAAAAATAAACCCGTCCAGATGTTCGCCGAAATACTCTACCATGTCGTTACGCTCGGCCTCGCCGTGGACCAGCACATCCAGCCCCAGACGCTCCTGCTCGACAATCGCCTGTTTAATATGCTCAGCAATGCCCGTACGGTAGTGGCTGGCGTCGAGGTTGCCTTTTTTGAAGTCCAGACGCAGGCCGCGAATTTCCGTGGTCTGCGGGAATGACCCTATAGTGGTGGTCGGCCAGGCGGGCAGATTAAACCGCGCACGCTGGGCTTCAGCACGCACCGTGTAGGCGCTGGCACGCTGGCTGTCCTGAGCAGTAATGCCAGCCAGACGCGTCTGTACCGCCGCGTTATGTACGCGGCCAGAGTGACGGCGAGCCTGAATCGGTGCGCTCCATGCGTCAATCGCGGTGGTGTCGCGACGGTTCAACGCATCGCGCAGCAGGGCTAACTCCTCGCATTTTTGCAGCGCAAAGGCGAACCAGCTTTTTACTTCTTCATCCAGGCGGGTTTCGACACTCAGATCGATGGGGCTGTGCAGCAGCGAGCAGGAAGACGCCACCCACAGCTCGCGCTTATCTGCGATGTCTTTAATCTGCGCATATTTTTCCGTGAGATCCGCCCGCCAGACGTTACGACCATTGATAAGGCCAGCAGACAATAACCAGTCGGACGGTAAACGCGCATGCAGTTCAGCGACATCATCCTTACCGTGCACCAGATCGACATGCAGGCCCTGGACCGGCAGTGCAGAAATGGTATTAAGATTGGCAGAGATACCTTCAAAATAGGTGGTTAACAGCAATTTGACCTGACCGTTGAGCGCGTCATAAGCTGGTTTAAACGCATCCAGCCATTCCTGAGGCAGCTCCAGCACCAGCGCAGGCTCATCAATCTGCACCCATTCAATACCGCGACTGGCCAGTTCTGCCAGCACCTGCTGATAGACCGGGAGAATGTCGTTTAGGAGGCTCAGACGATCAAACTGCTCGCCTTTGACTTTACCCAGCCACAGGTAAGTGACTGGCCCCAGCAGTACCGGTTTTATTTTGTGGCCCAGTGCCAGCGCTTCATCGACCTCGTCCAGCAGCTGTGTCCAGGTCAGCTTGAACTGCTGACCCTTAACGAACTCTGGCACCATGTAGTGGTAGTTGGTGTTAAACCATTTGGTCATTTCGGCAGCCGCAGCGGGTTCACCTGTCGGCGCACGTCCTCGACCAATGCGGAACAGCGTATCGATATCGACCGACCCGTCTTTGTTCTGATGACGAGCCGGTACGTTGCCAAGTAGCAGGCTGGTGGTCAGAACATGGTCGTACCAGGCGAAATCCCCTACCGGAAGCACATCCACACCCGCTGCTTTTTGTTGCTCCCAGTGGCGGGCACGCAGTTCACGGCCCACCGCCAGCAGATCGTCACGCGAACTATTACCTGCCCAGTAGCTCTCCTGCGCTTTTTTTAGCTCACGGCGCAGGCCGATACGGGGAAAACCGAGGGTGTGATTCAAAATTGTCATGATATGCCCCTTATGGAATTTTTAGTATTTAGCCGTCCAGATGTTTACACATCCATAATGTGTAGGTACTGTATATTGCTCAAGCGCAATTTATTCATGCTGAAGTGAAGGACTTTCATGATCGAGATTAAACATCTGAAAACGCTACAAGCGTTGCGAAGCTGCGGATCGCTGGCTGCGGCAGCAGCCACGTTGCATCAGACCCAGTCGGCTCTCTCGCACCAGTTCAGCGATCTGGAACAGCGCCTTGGCTTTCGCTTATTTGTCCGTAAAAGCCAGCCGTTACGCTTCACGCCGCAGGGCGAAGTATTATTGCAACTGGCCAATCAAATTCTGCCGCAAATCAGCCGGGCGCTGCAGGCGTGTAATGAGCCGCAGCAAACCACGTTGCGGATTGCTATTGAATGCCATAGCTGTATTCAATGGTTAACCCCGGCGCTTGAAAATTTTCGCGCGAAATGGCCGCAGGTGGAGATGGATTTTAAATCCGGCGTGACGTTTGATCCGCAGCCCGCGCTACAGCAAAGCGAACTGGATCTGGTGATGACCTCTGACATTCTGCCGCGCAGCGGTCTGCATTATTCGCCAATGTTTGATTTTGAGGTGCGTCTGGTACTGGCTCCGGATCATCCGCTGGCAGCAAAAGCCCGCATCACACCGGAAGATTTAGCCTGTGAAACCCTGCTAATTTATCCGGTACAGCGCAGCCGACTCGACGTCTGGCGGCATTTCCTGCAACCCGCAGGTATTAGTCCGCAGTTAAAAAGCGTGGATAATACATTGCTGCTGATTCAGATGGTGGCAGCCCGGATGGGTGTGGCCGCGCTGCCGCACTGGGTGGTGGAGAGTTTTGAACGCCAGGGTCTGGTGGTGACCAAAACCCTGGGCGAGGGATTATGGAGCCGGCTGTACGCCGCCGTGCGCGACGGCGAACAGCGCCAGCCGGTGGTCGAGGCGTTTATTCGCTCGGCGCGGAATCACGCCTGCGATCATCTGCCGTTTGTCCGGAGCGCGGAGCGACCCAGCGGCGATGCACCCACAGTGAAATCAGGATCACAACCGCACCCGTAATAAACGTCGGCCAGTGCGGTTGTTGATGCCAGATGGCCAGATTGACCAGCAGTCCCGCCGGGACATGCATATTGTTCATGATGCCCAGGGTGCCGGCATCCACCTGCGTTGCGCCGACGTTCCACATAAAATAGCCAATCCCCGAGGCCACAACGCCAAGGAAGACCAGAATGCTCCATTGCAGCGGAGTTTCCGGCATTTTCTGGGCATTCCCCAGTAGCGACCATCCCACTATTGCCACCAGAAGCGCGCCCACGTAAAACCAGGCGAAGGCGTTATGCTGCGGCATCGGCCGGGTTTCCATCAGGCGCTTATATCCCACCATGCCGATAGCAAAACTGATATTGGAAAGCTGCACCAGCAGCAGCCCGGTCCAGAAATGATCGGTAACCTGGTTATAACGAATAATTCCTGCGCCAATCACTGCCAGCAGCGCGCTAAACAGGTAACCCCAGCGTAGAGGGCGTTTACTCATCAGATCGTAAATCAGCGTGATATACAGCGGCGTCAGCACGGTAAACAGCAGCAGTTCGGAAACGGTCAGATACAGGTAGGCCCGGAAGCTTAACATGTACATAATGCCTAACTGCATCGCGCCAACCAGCATATACAGGCCAAGTGTTTTTACACTGTGCCCGCGGGTGCGCAGAAACGGCAGGAATACCAGTGCAGCCAACCCGACACGGACCAGTACCGCGAAATAGCTGTCTACATGCCCGGCAACATACTCGCCAAACAGGCTGAAAGAGAAAGCCCACAAAATAGTGGTGATAATAAGAAGCGCCACAATGAATGTCTCACAGAGTAAAGATCACCCATTGTAGCGAAGAGAGAGGTTGACAACTGACTAATAAATAATCACTTGAGATAAAGCTGGCGTAAATATACCGGCACGGCGTTATCGGCGTTGGTGCCAATCACTTCCAGCTTAGGGTACATATCTTTCAGGCGCTGGTGCGCATTAGACATAATGCAACCTTTACCCGCCATGCTGAGCATCTCCGCATCATTCATGCCGTCACCAAACGCAATGCAATCCTGTAAACCGTATCCCATTGCGCCAGCAACAGCCTCCAGCGCATGTCCTTTCGATACGCCGCCCGCCATCACTTCCAGACAGGTCAGCGTGGAGAAACTCACGTTCACGCGATCGCCCCAGCGGGCATTAATGGCCTGCTCAAGCGGCAAAAGCTGTTCGTGATCGGGGCTGGTGAAAAACACCTTGCTGATCCCTTGCGGATCCAGCAGCCCCGGCTCATACAGCGTATAGTTGAAGATTGCTTCTTTGAAAAACCGCATCTCTTCGGGACGATGGCGATTCATAAACCACTCATCATCGCGATAAACGTTGGTCACGATATCCGGATTGGTATGCACTACGCCGAAAAGATCGGCAGCAATATCGCTGTCCAGATTATGCGTAAAAACCAGATTGCCGTCAGTATCATGCACCCGCGCACCGTTTGAGGTGATCATATACGCTTTGATTTCAAGGGCATCGCGAATTTGCCCGACATCAATATGGTGGCGACCGGTGGCAAAAACAAAGTTAACGCCCTGAGCAGTCAGCAGCTTTAGCGTTTCTTTAGCAAAAGGAGACAAACGGTGGTCGGGAGAGAGTAGCGTACCATCTAAATCGGATGCAACAACCTGATACATAAGAAAATTCAACCTCTGGTCAGTAAAGCAGTAATCAATGGTGTCGATCGAAAAAGTCGACGATGGCATGTAGCGCGACTGAGCGCATGGCGTCCTTTTCAAACAGGATCTCATGATATGCGCCTTCTATGACAAGCGGTTTACCTCCCTCGCAAGGATGGCCCGCCGCGGCGCGAATAGTACAAAAGTGGTCGTGAACGCGATTATCGACAACGCGCTCCTCTTCCGCCTGAAGCAGCAGCATCGGAGTGGCGTCATCACCTGCGCCAGCCAGGACCTGCTCACCCGCCAGAATGCCTTCCCGTACCCAGTGATGAGTAGGCCCACCCATGCGTAATTTTGGCTCATCCGCATAAAAACGCAGGTTGCGCCGGTAGCGTGCGCGACTGTGGGTTAGTACGTTAACGCTAAACGGCAGCGCGTGCCAGCGTCCGGTTCCCAGCGCGTAGCTCTCCCGAAAACGCTGATGGCCCTCAGCCCAGTCGAGGATCTGCCGTACCATCCAGTCCGGCAGATGAATGATAATACCGAACATCGGCGCGCATAGCGCAATAGCGTCACAGGCGCCCGGCGTACGCTGTAAAAACAGTGTAGCAATAGTCCCGCCCATCGAGTGCGCCAGAATATAACGTTTACGCCAGGGGCCTGGCTGGACTTCCTGCTCCCAGAATGCGGCAAAATCGTCAACGTAGTCGCTAAAATTAACTACATGGCCGCGATGCGTATCCGATAGCATACGGCCTGAATGCCCTTGCCCCCGATGGTCGATGATGAGCACATCAAATCCCATGTGGAACAGGTCATAGGCCAGTTCTGCATATTTCACGTAGCTTTCGATTCGGCCCGGACAAACCACGATAACGCGGTCATTTTCCGGCGCATGAAAACGCACAAAGCGAACCGGGATGTTATCTACACCGGTAAATTCCGCCTCTTCTCGTTGCCGCCAGAAATCAGTTAGCGGCCCCATAGAAAAAGCCGCAAACGCGTTTTCTCTCGTTTCCCAGTTCCTTTTTTGCCGAAACATCGGGTTTCCACCCCTGCTCACCGTGTAAAATCGTTTTTTATATGATTCATCGCACAACGCGACGACACCAGGTTATTGTGGCATAAAAATAAACACGCAGGGAATTTCTCATGACTTTCGAATGGTGGTTTGCCTATCTGCTAACATCAATAATCCTTAGCCTTTCACCGGGCTCTGGCGCCATCAATACTATGACCACCGCCATCAGTCATGGCTATCGCGGTGCCGCGGCCTCGATTGCCGGTTTACAAACCGGGCTGGGTATTCATATTGTGCTGGTAGGCGTAGGTCTCGGGACGCTATTTTCACGTTCTCTGCTGGCGTTTGAGATCCTGAAATGGGCAGGTGCCGCGTATCTTATCTGGCTCGGCATTCAACAGTGGCGTACGGCAGGCTCGCTGGATCTTAATACACTCGCACAATCGCAATCGCGCGGACGGCTGTTTAAACGGGCAGTCTTCGTCAATCTGACCAATCCCAAGAGCATTGTTTTCCTGGCCGCGCTGTTTCCCCAGTTTATTATGCCTGCGCAGCCGCAGATTGCACAGTATGTGGTGCTTGGCGTCACCACTGTTGTCGTCGATATCATTGTGATGATTGGTTACGCCACCCTGGCAAAGCACATCGCTGCGTGGATCAAGGGACCAAAGCAGATGAAGGCCATGAATCGGGTATTCGGTTCGCTGTTTATGATGATAGGCGCGCTGCTGGCTTCAGCCCGCCACGCCTGAAGACAGCGCGCATTTTCCATTAATATGTATGTCGCGAGTCGCATAACGTTGCGGGATACATCGCAAGCGGTGAAAGACATTTTCTTTCCGCGTAGCCGACCTGCCTGACCAGTGCCAGAATGCCGTCCAGGATCGTTATACAGGGACGGCACAACATGGCAAAAGCCACTACACCGCATGATGCGGTTTTCAAAACCTTTCTCTCACAGGTTGAAACAGCGCGAGATTTTATCCAGTTACACCTACCTGCGAAGTTACTTAGCCTTTGCGACCTTAGTACATTGCAGCTGGAGTCCAGTAGCTTTGTCGAAGATGATTTACGCCAGTATTACAGCGATATTCTCTATTCGCTGACGACCGCTGACGGCCAGGGCTATATACATATAGTTATTGAGCATCAAAGTTCGCCCGACAAGCATATGGCGTTTCGCCTGATACGTTATGCCATCGCGGCCATGCAGCGCCACCTGGAGGCAGGGCATACCCGATTACCGCTGGTTATTCCTGTTTTGTTCTACCAGGGTGAACGCAGTCCTTATCCGTACTCAATGAACTGGCTTGATGATTTTCACGACCCAATGATTGCCCGACATGTGTACTGTGGTGCATTTCCGCTGGTAGATATTACCGTTATCCCTGACGATGACATCATGCATCACCGCAGCATGGCGGCATTAACGCTAGTGCAAAAGCACATTCGCCGGCGTGACATGCTCCGTCTGCTGGACCTGCTTGCTGAGCTTTTGATGATGGAGCAGATGAGCAGACAACAAATAATGGCGCTGGTAAACTACATGATGCTTGCAGGAGAAAAAAAGAGTATTCAACCGTTATTATATGAACTGGCACAGCGGGTGCCGAAACATGGAGAGACACTAATGACCATGGCAGAAGAATTGCTTCAGGAGGGCATCCAGCAGGGTAAGCGTAACACCCTTCTGGAGGTGGCAAAATCCATGCTAGAGCATGGTATGAATAAAGCCACGATCGTGGAAATCACCGGCCTGTCACAGGACGAACTGCAGCAGCTTGAACAGTAAAAATGACCCACCCGATAAATGCCGGGTGGGCCGGTTGTTAGCGCGAAATAATCAGGTGAATACCGAAGCCTGCAAACAACACGCCGGCAAACCCATCAATCCATTTCGCCAGACGCTGATAGCCGCGACGCATAGTCGGTAGCGCAAACAGACTGGCAACCAGCGTAAACCACGCCAGCGTTTCAATGGCGATTAACACAAAAATGCCCCAGCGCTCAGGCGCGCCTACACTGTCGCTAACAAAAAGCGAGAAAACGGAGCCGAAGTAAATAATCGCTTTGGGATTGGCCAGATTGGTCATTAATCCTTTGAGGAAACTGCGCCCGCTTGCCGCCAGTTCAACCTTCGGCGCTGGCGCATCGACGGCGTCTTTTTTCAACGCGCCGCGCAGCATCTGATAGCCCATCCAGCAAAGATACAGACCACCACCCACCATAATAATGTTATGCAGCCAGGCCATTTTTTCGAGGATCAGATGCAGGCCCAACAGGGCGACGCCTGCCCACACCATGACGCCACAGGTAATACCCAACACGCCCATCATGGCTTCTTTACGGGAGCGGCTGACAGCCGTTTGGGAGACAAAGAAAAAGTCAGGACCGGGGCTCATCAGGGCAATAAAATGCACAAAAGCCACGGTGAGGAATAACATCAACATGGTTAACTCACGAGGAAATGGTTAGTGAGCTATCATCCTGCCACTTTTTGAGTCGGCTGACTACTCATCGTCATCACCATCCACGTGCGAGCGGATGAGCGCCATAAACTCTTTACCAAAACGCTCCAGTTTACGTACGCCAACGCCGTTGACGCTGAGCATTTCGCTGGGTGAAAGCGGCATCTGCTCGGCCATTTCGATAAGCGTTGCGTCGTTAAAGACCACGTAAGGCGGAATATTTTCTTCGTCAGCGATGGCCTTACGCAACTTACGCAGCTTGGCAAATAACTTGCGATCGTAATTGCCTACTGCCGCTTTCTGCATCACGCGCGGTTTCAGGGCGATAACACGCGGCACGGCGAGCATAAGCGGTTCACCGCGCAATATGGGACGCGCGGCATCCGTTAATTGCAGGGCAGAGTGCTGGGCGATGTTTTGCGTCACCATGCCAAGGTGAATAAGCTGGCGGATCACGCTGACCCAGTGTTCGTGGCTTTTGTCGCGCCCCATGCCATAGACTTTTAGCTTATCGTGACCGAATTCGCGGATGCGCTGATTATTCGCGCCGCGGATTACCTCTACCACATAACCCATTCCAAAACGCTGGTTAACGCGCCCGACGGTTGAAAGCGCCACCTGAGCATCGTTAGAACCGTCGTACTGTTTCGGCGGGTCGAGACAAATATCGCAGTTGCCGCACGCAGCCTGACGACCCTCACCGAAATAATTGAGCAATACCAGACGACGGCAGGTTTGTGCCTCGGCGAACGCGCCCATTGCGTTCAGTTTATGGCGTTCAATATCCTGAAGTTGTCCGGCAGGCTTCTCTTCCAGACAGCGGCGCAGCCAGGCCATGTCTGCCGGATCGTAAAATAACATCGCTTCCGCTGGCAGTCCGTCACGTCCGGCGCGTCCGGTCTCCTGATAGTAGGATTCAATATTACGCGGGATGTCGAAATGCACGACAAAACGCACGTTGGGTTTATTAATCCCCATACCGAAGGCCACGGTCGCTACCACGATTTGCAAATCGTCGCGCTGGAATTTCTCCTGCACCTCAGCACGCACGGTGTGTTCCAGCCCGGCGTGATACGCTGCGGCACTAAAACCACGGCTTTGCAGACGCGCGGCGGTGTCCTCTACTTTTGCCCGGCTGTTACAGTAGATAATACCGCACTTGCCGCGCTGCTCCTGGGCATAGCGCAGCAGCTGATCGAGAGGCTTGAACTTTTCCATCAGCATGTAACGAATATTCGGGCGGTCGAAGCTGCTGATTTGAATGAGCGGATCGTTAAGCCCCAGCAGTCTGACAATATCCAGCCGGGTAGTATCGTCCGCTGTTGCGGTTAATGCCATAAACGGCAGCGCAGGAAAACGCTGGCGAAGATGGCCGAGGAGCGCATATTCCGGGCGGAAATCATGGCCCCACTGGGAAATACAGTGCGCTTCATCGACGGCGAGCATCACCGGATTCCAGTGCCCGAGATGATCAAGAAAGTTATCCAGCATCAGGCGTTCTGGTGCAATATAGAGCAAACGAATTTCGCCGTTTCGACAGCCCGCCATCACCTGTTGCTGCTGCTCGCGCGTTTGCGTTGAATTCAAACAGGCGGCTGATACCCCGTTTGCCAGTAGCTGATCGACCTGGTCTTTCATCAGCGAAATCAGTGGAGAGACAACCACGGTCAGCCCGTCGAGCAGAAGAGCAGGGATCTGATAGCACAGCGATTTACCGCCGCCCGTAGGCATAACAACCAGACAATCGCGTCCCGCCAGCGCCGTATGAATAATCTCTTCCTGGCCGGGGCGAAACTGCTGATAGCCAAAGGTTTCCCGTAAAACCTGTTTAGCCAGCGACTCCTGATTCAATACTTCCGCCTGCGCCACATCGACTCCAACCGCCTAAAATAAAAACAGGCGCTATTTTCAGCGCCTGAGAGGGAAACTGCAATGCCTGACACACAATCATTCGAGGCTGTTTCCCGTTTTTTGTAAATTCGCCTGCAAAATCAATATGTCGCCAGGCAATAATTACAGTGAATTAAAAGAGGTCGTTAAGCATTACGCCTACGCCGACCCGCGTCTGATTAAAGTTATAATCAATGAGCGATTCGCCGTAGCCGCTGTACACCTGAGTATAAAGGCGTACATGCTTGCTTACCGGGTAGCTTACGCCCAGCTCTGCGCCACCATAGCCGGTATTCCAGTTATATTGACCTTTCGCACTCAGGATGGCATCACCTATCTCATACCCAAGCTTAAGCTGATAATACCCCATATACTTTGTGATATCCGGGTTGTCATCCGTACTGCCTATGACGTACCAGGGTTTAACTTCAACCAGCCAGTTACCATTCTGCGCCATTAAACGGGTATAAGCGCGATTCCAGCTGCGTGATGTCGGATCGGAGCGACCATTGGAGTCATGGTTAAACCCAACTTCTACGTCACGTAATGACCAGTCGCCGAGGCGATAATCGGTGGCGAAACCGAGAAAGAGTTGCGGCTCGTAGTTTGTCTCGCGAAAAGGCGAAGACTCACCGCTATTTGATAGCTGCCACCAGGATTTTTGCGTATAGGATGCGCCCAGCACCGAATTCGGCCCAAGAATGCCGCGCCAGAACGGGAATGCCAGACTGAGCTGGAATTTCACTTCATCTTTACGCGCATTATCGGCCCAGTTATAGGTGTTGATTGCTTCTTTGTTAAGGTCGCTGGTCCATGTGTAAAGCACATAGTTTGAGTCATACGGATACAGCGTGAAAGGATTATCGTGCTCCTGCAAAAGGTTAGCGATGACACTGCCCCGCACCGCAGGCGCATCGTGAACCTTTTTAACAGTGGCCTCCTGCGCGCAGACAAAAAAGGGCGCTAGCGCCGCGAACGCGGTCAACCGGGCCAAAGACTTACGCTTCAATTGAGTGCTCCTGAATAAAATTATTATGCTTGCCTGTAACTCACTAACATCCATTCTACATATTTCTCATTTTTATGCCTATCAAAGCTGATTCCGATCTGCCCCCCAACAAGTTACAATCATAAAATCAACATATAATTAACAATCAGGAAATGGCTTCGCTATGTCATCTGCACTTACTGCTGAAGAGACGCTTCGTCTGGTCGGCGAAATCTTCGTCTACCATATGCCTTTCAATCGCGCCCTTGGGCTGGAGCTAGATCGCTATGAGAAAGCGTTCGCTCAGGTCAGTTTCAATAATCAGCCGATGATGGTGGGAAACTGGGCGCAAAGTATTCTGCACGGCGGTGTTATTGCCTCGGCGCTGGACGTGGCTGCCGGCCTGGTCTGTGTCGGCAGTACGCTTACCCGCCATGACACGATTAGCGAAGAAGAGCTACGTCAGCGCCTTTCGCGGATGGGTACCATCGATCTGCGCGTCGATTACCTTCGTCCGGGGCGCGGAAATCGCTTTACCGCAACCAGCTCATTGCTGCGAGCCGGGAATAAAGTCGCCGTTGCCCGGGTGGAATTACACAATGAAGAGCAGGTCTATATCGCCAGCGCAACTGCCACTTATATGGTGGGTTGAGGACGTGAATTCGGGTAGACTGGTTTAACTTTTTTGTAACGAGTTTTTCTGATGGATGCTAAACAAACGCGACAGGGCGTGTTGCTCGCGCTGGCCGCTTATTTTATCTGGGGCATTGCTCCCGCCTATTTCAAGTTGATTTACTATGTTCCCGCCAATGAAATTCTGACCCACCGTGTCATCTGGTCATTCTTTTTCATGCTGGCCCTGATCAGCATTAGCCGGCAGTGGCCCCAGGTCAAAAAATTGCTGGCAACGCCGAAGAAAATCTTTCTGCTGGCGCTTTCCGCGGTGCTGATAGGCGGTAACTGGCTGCTGTTTATCTGGGCGGTGAATAATCATCATATGCTTGAAGCCAGCCTCGGCTATTTTATTAATCCGCTGGTCAATATCGTGCTGGGCATGATTTTTCTCGGCGAGCGTTTTCGCCAGATGCAGTGGATGGCGGTTATCCTCGCAGCCTGCGGCGTGCTGGTACAACTCTGGACATTCGGCTCCCTGCCGCTGATCGCCCTGGGGCTGGCGTTTAGCTTTGCCTTCTATGGCCTGGTGCGTAAGAAAATTGCCGTCGATGCGCAAACCGGTATGCTGGTTGAAACGTTATGGCTGCTGCCGGTAGCGGCAATCTGGCTGTTCGGTATTGCCGACAGCGCAACAAGCCATATGGGGCAGAACCCATGGTCGCTGAATCTGCTGCTGATTGCCGCAGGCGTGGTCACCACTATCCCTCTGCTGTGCTTTACCGGTGCGGCGACGCGTCTGCGTCTCTCCACGCTGGGATTTTTCCAGTACATTGGCCCGACGTTGATGTTCCTGCTGGCAGTCGTATTTTATGACGAGCATCCGGGGGCAGACAAAATGGTGACCTTTGCCTTTATCTGGGTGGCGCTGGCGGTGTTTGTGATGGATGCGATATATACGCAGCGCAGAACGCGCAGGATAAGATAACGTATCCGCCAGGCCGGATTGTTAACCGGCCTGGCGGGATGCTAT
>Ga0302347_1001181_pt1 | contig 32749 bp, 25 predicted proteins | sample PhyWR1_FD_202178 | JGI IMG/M metagenome (GOLD analysis project Ga0302347, IMG submission 202178) | Leaf surface microbial communities from wheat plants in UC Gill Tract Community Farm, Albany, California, United States - DLSL W.R1 (v2)... | ecosystem: Host-associated > Plants > Phyllosphere >... | reverse complement strand
CGTGCTGGCCCTGCCAGAAAAGCAGTCGCTGACGTTTGACTTCAACGGCTACAAAACCAAGCTGGACCGCAGCTTCGCCCTGGAAAACCAGAAAGACGCTGACGCCCGTGACAACAAGATCTGGAGCCTGGGCGCTACGTGGGCTGTCGGCCCGCACAGCTTCACCGTCGCTCACCAGCGCAGCACCGGCGACACCGGCTACCTCTACGGCGGCTACCGCAATGCTGGCGGCATCGGTGACGGTGGTAACACCATCTTGCTGGCGAACTCCTACTGGTCCGACTTCAACGGCAAGGACGAGCGTTCCTGGCAGCTTGGCTACGGCATCGACTTCGCCACCTTCGGCGTACCGGGCCTGACCTACAACGTTGCCTACGTGCGCGGTACCAACATTGACGACGGTACCAACCGTGGCGATGGCACCGAGCGTGAAATCTGGAACCAGTTCAAATACGTCGTACAGAGCGGTCCAGCCAAAGACCTGAGCCTGCGTGCGCGTGCGTCGTGGTTGCGCGTGTCCAATAACGCCGACCAGTACAACGTGGGCGGTAACGAAATCCGTCTGTTCGCCGACTACCCGATCAACGTCTTCTAATGATCCGGCGTCGCGCCTGATTCCAGGCGAAAAAAACCCCGACTGGTTCGGGGTTTTTTTATGTGCGCTAGTGCGCTGCAGTCTTGTTACACCGCAGTACGAATGAAGTACTCGGCCCCACCTTTATCCCTCCCCGACGCAAGCCTAAATTGACCTCACTGCCCGCCCATCACCCCGATGGCCGGCCACTGGAGTCCCTGCCATGCCCTTTGTCAGCCTGCGCATCACCCGTGACGGCGTTACCTCGGAGCAAAAAGCCCAGGTCATCGCCGAGTTCACCGAAACCCTCGAACGCGTCCTGCACAAACGCCCCGATCTGACCCACATCGTCATCGAAGAAGTCGACACCGACAACTGGGGCTATGCGGGTATCACCACCACCGAATACCGCAAATCCCAAGCCTGAATCCCTACTGGAGAATCCTCATGAAGAAAGTCGTCATCATCACCGGCGCATCCCAAGGTATCGGTGCTGCCGTGGTCCAGGCCTACCGTGCCCTCGACTACCGCGTGGTCGCTACTTCGCGCTCGATCCAGCCATCCACCGACCCGGACATCCTCACCGTCGCCGGCGACATTGCTGACCGGGCCACCGCCCAGCGCGTCATCCACGAAACCCTGGCCACCTTCGGGCGCATCGACAGCCTGATCAACAACGCCGGTATCTTCGTCGCCAAACCGTTCACGGCCTACACGCAAGAGGACTACGCCAACGTCCTCGCGGTGAACCTCAACGGCTTCTTTTACATCACCCAACTCGCCATTGCCGAAATGGAAAAAAACAACGCCGGCCACATCGTCAACGTCACCACCAGCCTGGCGGATCACGCGATTGACGGCGTGCCGTCGGTACTCGCGAACCTCACCAAGGGCGGACTGAATTCGGCCACCAAGTCCCTGGCGATCGAGTACGCCAAACGTGGCATCCGGGTGAACGCGGTGAGCCCGGGGATCATCAAGACGCCGATGCACGGCGCGGAAACCCACGCGGCGCTCGGGCAATTGCATCCGGTCGGGCACATGGGCGAGGTGAGTGACATCGCCCAGGCGATTGTCTACCTGGAGAACGCCGGGTTTGTGACCGGCGAAATTCTGCATGTAGACGGTGGGCAAAGCGCCGGTCACTAAACGTCAGGCTTTGGCCGGCACGAGTTTTTTGCAGTTCTCTTTACGTGCCGGATATTGCTCACACTTGCGCAGCACGGTTTGCACCTGCTGCGCATTTTGCACTTGCTGGTTAGCCAATAATTTCTCGGTAATGAACAGTTCTTCAGAGCCGAGGTGACGTTCCGCCTTGTCGATCATCGCCAGCGCCGACTGCCCATCTCCGCGTTTGAGGTGATAGCTGATCATCAGGTCGAAGGTGGAGGGGCCCGCCAGGCTCCAGTCCTTGATCGCTTGCAGCTCTTTCAGCGCTTCGCCGCTCCGGCCCTGGGCCAGTCGCACGGTGTAGGCGGTGCGGCGGATACCGGGTTGGTCTTTGACGGGAGAGGCCAAGGCTTTGCGGATGAACCCATCAGCGTCTGGGACTTTGTTTTTCTCCAGGGCGTCGTTGGCGAAGTAGGCATCCTTGTAACCTTGCATGGCTTTCGCCACTTGCGGCGTGCTCTTCATTTTCGTCCAGCTTTGCGTGTTGATCCGTGCACGGCGCTCCTGGCGATACTCGCGTTGCAGGTACTGGCGTAACTCGGTGTCGCGATCAGTTGCCGACATATGGGAGCGATTGAAGTACTGGGCGGTCGCGGTGATGCTGGTGGTCAGGCCGTCTTTGACCAGCACATCCAGTTCCTGGGTAAACCGGTTCAGGTTGAACTGCTGCAGCGAATCCTGCATGGCGTTTTTACGCGCGGTCAGAAAGCCCGTGAGCAACGGTTTTTGCTTGCCCTGAAAATCACTGAGGCGTTCAAGGCTGTGGGTCGCGGCACGCGGTGCATAACCGGCGCGGATCATCAAGTCAGTGCCAAGCAAGTCGGCCTGGTCTTCCTGGGTGCGGCCCCAGGCGGTGCTCCAGACATGGTCGGAAAACGTGTTGGCCAGCGCGGTATACAGCACGGTATTCCCGATGGTCTTCTGGGTGCCGGCGGGGTCTTTGCTGAACAATTTCATCGTGCCGGAACTGCGATCCACGCCCGTGTCGGCAGCCATGGTGGCCAACGCGACCGTGGAGGCGACCGTGGTGAACATCTCTTTCTGCTGCTGGAAGGCGGCCATGCGATCGTGGTGGTGCAGCAATACGTGGCTCATCTCATGACCGAGCATCGCCGCGATTTCGTCTTCGCTCCCTACGTTATCCAGCATGCCCAGGGGCACGAACACATTTCCGTAAGGGTCAGCCGAAGGGCCGAAGCTGTAACTGTCGGTGATTTTTACCTGCAAGGCCGGCAACTCGCCCGGCCAGCCCTTGGATAAGCGCGTGACAATACCCTGCAGATACACCTGCAGCATCGGAATATCCACCAGGTTCTGCTGGCGAGCCTCGGCTGCGGGTACTGTGCGTCCGTCATAGCTCAAGCGTTGTTGGCTCTGGCGTTGCGGGTCGAGTTTGTAATACGGGCGCACGTCTGTGTTATCCACATAATGGCCCTGCACCCGGGATTGGGTCGAAGGTCCCACCAGATTCATGAACGCCTGATCGGCGCCCTTCAACGTGGCGCAGCCACTGAGTAGCGTGCTTGCCAGCAGGCTGGCCGCCCATAGAGATCCTTTCACCGCAGCGCTCCTTTTTATTGATTGCAGCCGGCACCAAAACCAATGGTGGAGTTGTTGCGGCTGTCTTTGGTCTGGCTTTTGGTCAGGCCTTGGCAGGGTAGGTCCACCACGTTCAGCGGCGGCTCGATGCGCAGGTCCATCGTGTCCAACCAGACCTTCTGGCCGGCCAGTTCCACCTGCACCAAGTCCAGCGCCTTGTTGTACTGCAACACCGGCAAGGGCTGCGTAGGCGTTTCCTGCTTCGATAACTCGCGCTGTTGTTTACCTTGCTCATCGAGCACCGCTACCGGGTCGGCGAGGAATGCCTTGATGCTGTGGGTTTCCGCCCAGGCGCCCTGGGTAAAGAGGGTGGCAAGCAAGACAATGAGGCTTCTGTTCATCCTTGGGTTCCTTGAGTCAGACATCTGAGCGGCACACTCAGCGATCTCGGTCGAAGAAGGCTTCGATCCGCTCGCTGAACAGCACCAATGACAGCAATACGATGCCCAGCACGTTGACCGGGGTGATGTTGTTGACGCTCAACAACACACTCATCAGGGCAAGCACCGACATCACTAACAACCACGACGGGCACGGCGAAGAAAAAAACCGGATCTCGCGGCGGCGCCAACGGCTCCAGGGGCGGTGACCCGCCAGCCGTCGCGCATGCAGCGCCTTGAGCACGGCGATCAACGCCAATAGGGCGAGCTCCAGCAGGTCCAGCCAATTGAAGGGCAGGCCGGGAAAGTTGGCGGGCTCATGGGCGTAGTCCATGCCTGCATTGATCAGGTTATCCAAGGCCATGGCGTGCAGGTACACGCCCGGTAGCTGGCCGTGAACCGGCGAGTCCACCAAGTCTCCCGTGGAGGTGATATTGGCGCCGACCAGGACCAGGCGATCGCGCAATAACTCGGTGAGCAATGCCTGGTCTTGCGGGTCGCTGACTTCCAAGTCGCTGGCTGACACCGTCAGGGTATAAGGGCAGCGGGCCAGGGCCGAGTCGTCGAGTTTCCAGAACACCGCCTGGAAAAACTGTGCGAGTCCATCCAGGACAAAATGCCGCGCCGGCGCGCAGTGGCGCACATCAGCAATACGCGCTTGCTCTGGCGCCAGCTTCAGCCCCCACTGCACCGCGATCGGCTGCCGCTGTGCGGCGGTTTGGGCATCCACCGGCGGCGACTGGCACTTCTGCGTTCTGCAGAGTTCGCGGTAGAGCACCATGGCTGGTGTTTCCATAAGCCCTAGTGGCGTCTGAACTGCCAACGGGTACTGGTCGTCCACGCCTTCCCAGGCCACCAGGCCTGGGCGGCTGACCTCGGCGAAGGGTTGCAGTGTGTTGGCCTGGCCCGCCTCTCCTCGCACGACGCCGGTATTCGCCAGCCACAGCGGGATACCCTGGCGCTGATAACGCTCGAACACATTTGCCAGTAGCTGGCTGCCCCGCGCCGGGTCGCCAAAAGAATGGTCATGGCTGTACAGCAAGTCCACGAAAACAGCCTTGGGCTTGTACGCCAGCAAACGTTTGAACAATTTGCTCTGCTCGCCGTAGGGCATCGGCCAAGAGGTGCCGTTGCGCATCAGGTAGGCGTCATCGATCACCACCACCGCCACGCGTTGTTGACCTTCGTTGGAATAGTGACTGGCGAACATGCGGTTAAGCCACTGCGCTGACGCCTTGTCGCTGGAACTGGCCAGGCCGAAAGGGTCCAGGACCGCCAGTAGCACGATGATTGCCGCGAGCCAGTAGCGGCGGTGATTAAAAAGCGGTGGGGTCGACAAATCCATGTCTCGATTAGAAGCACAAGCAAGGCAGGGTTTTTAACGGAGCGGGGAGGGGGTGTCAATGAAAAAAGGTGGCTAAGTGCCATATAGGTGTCGCACGCGCGGGCTCTCAGCAATGTTCGTGCGTGGCGAGCGTCCAGCATGGGTTTACAGGCGCGACTGAACGCCGCCTCGGACGCATAGCCAATCGCGAAGACAACGTAATGATCAATAAGCGCCGTCAATTAAATGACTTATTTATGGCTGAGGCTGCCGTTTGGCGGCAAGTTAGACAATACGTTGACAGTCCCTTTCGGATCCAACATTATTCGCGACGATTTTGATGGCTCTAAGCCATTAAAATGACATTAGTGACGCGCATTCGTCCCAGGCTGTGGTTCTTCAAGATTCAGGGATAAGGCGGCTTGGACTCGGATGGCCAGGCGACGTTGGTCAGGGTAGCCCTTAAACACTGTCACCTTTAATTAGCGGGTTCGCTGCTGCGTGCCTGCGCTCGAGTCTTAGGAAGCAAACTTCATGGCTGTAGGACGAATTCTGGTTACCGGCGGTGCAGGTTTTATTGGGTCACATCTGGTAGAAGCTTTGCTGGGTAAAGGCTACAAGATTCGCGTACTGGACAACTTGTCGACCGGTAAGGTGGCTAACCTGCCCGTCGCACATCCTGACCTGGAGCTGATGATTGGCGATGTCGCAGACAGTGCCGTGGTCGAGCAGGCCATGGCTGACTGCAGCGCAGTCGTGCATCTGGCTGCGGTGGCGTCGGTGCAGGCTTCGGTAGACGACCCCGTCGCCACCCACCAGGCCAATTTCGTCGGCACGCTCAATGTGTGCCAAAGCATGCTCAAGGCCGGCGTGACGCGGGTAGTGTTTGCCTCCAGCGCAGCGACCTACGGCAACAACGGCGAAGGCACGGCCATCGCCGAAGACACCCCCAAGTCCCCACTGACGCCTTATGCCAGCGACAAACTGGCCAGTGAGTACTACCTGGACTTCTACCGTCGCGAGCACGGCCTGGAGCCGGTGATATTCCGCTTCTTCAATATCTTCGGCCCACGCCAGGATCCGTCTTCGCCGTACTCCGGCGTGATCAGCATCTTCACCGAGCGCGCGTTGGCGGGTAAGCCAATTACCGTCTTTGGTGACGGCGAGCAAACCCGCGATTTCGTTTACGTGCAGGATCTGGTGAGCATCCTCGTCCAGGCAGTCGAGACCCGCGAACCGGCACCTGAAGCAATCAACGTAGGGCTCAGCCGCTCGACCAGTCTCAATGACCTGATCGCTGAACTGGGCAATGCCACCGGCACCGCGTTGAACGTGACGTACCAGGCACCGCGCCAAGGCGACATCCGCCATTCGCGCGCCAATAACACCCGTCTGCTGGAGCGCTTTGCACTCCCGCAACCGACGTCGATTGGCCAGGGTTTGGCGCAGCTGTTGCGCAGTTTGTAGTTCGCCGGTCACTTCGCCCGACGTTTACGCAGTATTGGCTCAGTCATCTTCAAGAGTAAATTATGGAAATCGTTTTCCGCAGGACGCGTATCCGCGCGATCGCTGAGCGGCTATTCGCCGCTTTTGCCTTATTCGTCGGTGGGCCGGCTGTGCACGCTGCTGCTTTATCTCAACCGAGCAGCGTGGCTTTCTGGTACGCCGAGCAACCTCCGCTGCCGGAACTGTCGCAGTTCGACTGGGCCGTGGTCGAGCCGGGCCACATGACGCCCGGCGATGTGAAGACCTTGCGGGCGCTGGGTAGCCAGCCGTTTGCGTACCTGTCCATCGGTGAGTTCGATGGCAACAAGGCTGAGGTCGAGAAAGCCGGGTTGAGCAAAGCGGTTTCCCCGGTGCGTAACGACGCCTGGGACAGTCAGGTGATGGACCTCACCTCGACGGCCTGGCGTGAGCATCTCTTCGGGCGCGCCAAGGCGCTTGAAGCGCAAGGCTATGCGGGCCTGTTCCTCGATACGCTCGACAGCTTCCAACTGATGCCCCAGGCCTCGCGCGAAAGCCAACGCGTCGGCCTGGCCAGCTTGCTGCGTGAACTGCACAAGCGTCAGCCGAACCTGAAGCTGTTTTTCAACCGTGGTTTCGAAGTGTTGCCTGAGCTGGACGGCGTTGCCGCCGCCGTGGCGGTCGAGTCGATTCATGCCGGTTGGGATGCTTCCGCCAAACGCTATCGCCCGGTGTCCGAGTCCGATCGCCAGTGGCTCGAAACCCATCTGCAACCGCTGCGCGCCAAGGGCGTGCCGCTGGTGGCCATCGACTACTTGCCACCGGACCGCCGTGAAGAAGCGCGCAAGCTCGCCAAGCGTCTGCGCGATGAAGGTTTCATTCCCTACATCAGTACCCCGGACCTCAACACCTTGGGTATCAGCAGCATCGAGGTCCAGCCGCGCCGCATTGCGATGATCTTCGATCCGCGTGAAGGCGCGCTGGAAGATGCCGCCGGCCATAGCAACCTGGGGGGGGTGCTGGAGTATCTTGGCTACCGTGTCGATTATCTGCCTGCCGACAGTAACCTGCCGCTTTACGGTTTCAGTGGCTTGTACGCAGGCGTGGTCACCTGGATGACCAGCGGCCCATCGCAGGATGCACCGGCGTTCAATCGCTTTATCAACGCACGCCTGGACGAACAGGTCCCGGTGGTGTTTTTCAGTGGCCTGCCGGTTGAGGACAAGCTGCTGCTCAAGCGCCTGGGCCTCAAGCGGGATACGCCGCCCGCCACTCAAGTGTTGACCGTCACCCACCAGGACAAGGCCCTGCTGGGCGCATTCGAGGCACCGGTGGTGCCTCGCTCCCGTGACCTGGCAGCGGTCTCGGTATTGCCCAACGGCCCCACCCCGGCGTTGTCCTTGAGCGGTGCCAATGGCGCCGTTTTCAACCCGGTGGTGGTTGGCAAATGGGGCGGCATTGCGCTCGCGCCTTACCTGCTTGAAAGCAACAACGAGCGCAGCCGCTGGATTCTCGATCCGTTCGCGTTCCTCCAGGCCAGCCTGCAGTTGCCGGCGCAACCGCGGCCGGACACCACCACCGAAAATGGCCGGCGCATTGCGACCGTGCACATCGATGGCGACGGTTTCCCCTCCCGTGCCGAAGTGCGGGGTACGCCCTACGCCGGCCGCCACACCCTGGACGACTACATCAAGCCCAACCCGTTCCTGACATCAGTGTCGATCATCGAAGGCGAGATCTCGCCGCGTGGCGCGTTCCCGTTCCTGGCGCGTGAGCTTGAGCCGATTGCCCGTGAGATCTTCGCCAACCCTAAGGTCGAAGTGGCCACGCACACCTTCAGCCACCCGTTTTTCATGCAGCCGGAAAAAGCCCAGAAGCGCGAGAATTTCAGCCCGGAATACGGCTTGAATATGAAAATCGCTGGCTACGATAAAATCGACTTTCGCCGCGAGATCTTTGGCTCGCGCGACTACATCAACCAGAACCTGACCACCCCGCAGAAGCCGGTGAAGATGGTGTTCTGGCCAGGTGATGCACTGCCGTCCTCGGACACCATCAAGCTGGCGTATGACGCTGGCCTGAAGAACGTCAACGGCGCTGAAACCATCATGACCAAGGCCAACCCGTCGCTGACCGGCCTCAACCCCTTGCTGCGCCCGACACCTGGCGGGTTGCAGTACTACGCGCCGATCATCAACGAGAACCTGTACACCAACCTGTGGAAAGGCCCGTACTACGGGTTCCGCGAGTTGATCGAGACCTTCGAGCTGACTGACAGCCCGCGCCGCCTGCGTGGCCTGCACCTCTACTACCACTTCTATTCCAGCACCAAGCAGGCCTCGATCAAGGCCATGCACGAGATCTACGGCTACATGCGCGAGCAGCAACCGATGTCGTTGTGGATGACTGACTACATCGATCGTCTGCACGGCCTGTATCAGTCAAGCCTGGCGCGTACTGCCGACGGCGCTTGGCAGATTCGCGGGATGGACGCACTGCGTACCGTGCGCCTCGACGCGCAAATGGGCTGGCCGGACTTGCTCAAATCACAAGGCATCGCTGGCGTTCGCGACCTGCCGCAAGGGCGCTACGTGGCCTTGAGCAGCGACCGGGCGTTGCTGGCATTGCGTGCCGACAGAGACCCTCGACCTGCGCTGGAGGAAGCCAACGTGCCGTTACTCGATTGGCGTTACCTGGATGATCGTCGCGTGAGCTTTTCCTTTGCCGGTCAGTTCGACTTGACCTTCTCCGTGCGCTCGGCAACTGCCTGCCGCGTGGAAGCCGATGGGCAACGATTCGCGGGCAAGGCTTCGGCCGGCCTTTGGACTTTTCAACTTCCTATGAAGCAGGTGAGTAATGGTCAACTCCTCTGCAACTAAAAGCAGCCGCCTGCTCAACCCATGGGCACTGGCGGTGGTCGCGGTGGCCGTGGGTGGCCTGCTGTGGGCAACCTTCCAGCGTGAAGAAGTGTTCCAGCCCGACGGGCGTGAGCCCGACGCCGTGTCGGCCAACTATGCCGAGCTATTGCTGACGGCGCATCCGGACGACGACCACTTGCGTTTGCAACTGGTCGACTTGCTGATTCGCCTCGGTGACTACACCAAGGCGCGCCAACACGTGGATGCCTGGCCCAAGCCGCAACCCGAACTCCAGGCCTACTATCGCCTGGAACTGGACGCGCTGATCGCGGCCGGTGGCAATGACCTGATCGTGCAACAGGCGTTGGTCGAGCGTTTGCAAAGCTTCGATCATCGCAAGCTGCCGGTGGCCCAGCTGCAGAGCCTGGCGAAGCTGGCGCTGACCCTGCAGGCTCCGGGGTTTGCCGCCACGGTGTTCGAAGAGATCGCAGGGCGTGACCCGGCGCAACGTACCGATGCGCTCAAATCAGCCGCGCAGTGGTACCTGGCGGGGGAGCAACCTGCGCGCGCGGCAGACATCTATCTGCAACTTAAGCGTGACGCCCAGCAACCGGGTGAGCGACGGGAATACGCGCAACTCGCGTTCAACAGCCTGCTGTCGGCCGGCCGTGACGAGCAGGCCGCGCAAGTGCTGGCTGACGAGTTGCCCCAGCTGAAAAACCCGCAAACCGACGTGGCATGGCTGGAGCAAGGCGTGGATGTCGCCGTCGCGACCAAGCAGTTCGAACTGGCCCAGCGTGTGCTCCAGCAGTGGCATGACCTGGAGCCTGACAATCGCAAAATCCTGGTCAAAGAATTCCATGTACGCCTGTCTATCAATGATCTGGCAGGTGCGTGGGAAACCGGTCAGGAGCTGGTCATCGATTACCCGGATGACAGCGAGTTGCTGGAGCAAATGGCCAAGCTCGGTGAGTGGCGCGGCGATAACGAAGCCGCGCTGGACTACTGGATTCACCTGCTGAAACTCAAGGAAGACCCGAAAATCCGCGAGCACGCCTGGCGTCTCGCTAGCCTGCAATTCGACTTTGCCCGTTCGATCCCATTGCTTGCAGAGATCATGCAGCAGCGTCCGCTCACGGATATCGAACTGGATGCGTTGATCTACGGGCATGAGTCCCGCGGCACTCCCGCTGAGGCCGAGTCCTGGTTGCGTACTTACCTGCGCAAGTACCCGGCCCATCGCCTGGCCTGGACACGCTTGCTGCAGAACCTGGAAAACACCGGGCAGTTCGCGGCCAAAGGCAAGCTCTACAAGGACTATGCAAAACGCTACAAGCTGACCACCGCCGAATTGGTCGATTGGGCCAGCACGGAAATGAAGTTGTTCGACGAGCAAGCGGCCTGGGAAGTGGTGAAGTCGGACGATGCGTCCATCGATGATCCTGAATACTGGCACACCCGTGCGGCGCTCGCTTGGGGCCTGGAGCGCGACGAAGACTTACGCGTCTCCCTGGAAAAGCTGCTGTCCCTCAAAGGCAAGCTGACCAGTGGCGACGAGAGCCAGTTGATCACCCTGTATCGCACCAGCGATCCGCAGCGTGCCTTGAAGTTGATGGTCGACAGTTGGCACCGTGCCCAAGACCCGCAGCGGTTGGTCGAGGCACTGCAACTGGCCCAGGAGCTCCAGGAGTGGGATCAGGTGGTTGCCCTGTTGGAAGACGCCAAAAAATACCCGGAAGCCTACGAGCAAGCCCAGGTTCTGGCGGTACGCGGTGCCCTGGCAGCGGAGCAGGGCGATGCCACCGAGGCTGAGCGTCTCTATCTGCTGGGCTTGTCGCGCTACCCCGATGACAACCTGTTCCGCGAGCGCTTGACCTGGCTGTATGTCGACCAGGCCGACACGGCAAAACTCAAACCCTTGCTGACCAAATGGCGTGCAAATGCACGGCACGACCGTCTGCTCTGGCTGCCGTTCGCCAGTGCCAGCCAGCTATTGGGGCGCGATGCCGAAGCATTGGCCTGGTATCGCCTGTACCTCAAGCTCAGCCCGAATGACTGGCTGGTGCAGGCGGCGTATGCCGACGCACTGGAAACGTCTGGCTACCAGGACGCCGCCCAGCGCCTGCGCCTGAAGTTGCTGCGCAGCCCTGAGGCCGAGAACCTGCAACCGTCGTCCCAGCGCTACGCGATCTGGTTGCGTTTGATGTCGAGCAGCTATTCACCGCAAAAGGCCCAGCAAGCACTCCTGAAGTGGAAAGACGGTTCGCCGTCGATGAAACAGCTGTGGTTCGAGCGCCTGCTGGCTCGTCTGGATGCGACCAACCAGCAAGCGCAGAAAGACGACTGGCTGGCCTGGGCGCGCACCCAGGGCCTCAAGGTTGACCGTTACGAGCAGATCCAGGAAGCCTTGCGCAGCCGTAATAAAGCCCAGGTCGAAACCCTGTTGGCCAGCAGCGACCTGAACCCGGCGCAGCGCGCACAGGCGCTCAGCCGTTTGGGGCGCACCAACGAGGCACTGGAAACCAGCCTGTCTGCACTGGGCGACGACCAGCCGGATTCGGTGAACGAGCAACTGCGTCGCCAGGCGGTGGAGATCCACGAAGCCACTCCGCAAGGCGCATTGCTGTCGTATCAGAAACAGGATTTCGGTGGCTTGTCGTTTGACTCGCCGCGCCTGGAAATCGCCCACAACCTGGGTGATAACTGGTACGCCGATGTCGAGATGGAACACGGCAACTATAAAGGCGACGACGTCATCTCCTCGCGCATTGGCGACGAGAGCAACGCGGCCCTGACCTTGGTGCGCTCAGTGGAAAACGGCAGCTGGAAGTTGTTCGCCGACACCAGCCAGCGCAAGGACGACGACCGTAACGGCCTGGGCCTGTCGCGCATGTGGCAGTTGGGCGAAAGCCACCAGATCGAGACCGGCCTGGACTGGCATCGCAAAAGCGACGACAGCGGCCTGATGCGTGCTTTCGGCCAGCAGGACCGCGCCTGGGTCGGCGGCCGTCACGGCCTGACCGCGCGGGACCAGTTGAGCTGGGAAGTGGCACAGCGCTCATTCTCGACACGTACCGACAAATCGTTGGGTAATGGTCATGCGCTGAAGCTGGAGCTGAATCACACACTGGAATTCGCCGGGCCTAACTGGACGGTGCGCAGCGGTGTGGATTACCAGAAGAACAACGTGAAGGATCGCAACCTGGATTACCTCTCCAGCGATTTCAATGGGCCGATTCGAGTGCCTGATGTCGCGCCGCCTGAGCCGGGTGATCCGATCGAGTTGCAGACCATTGCGTCGGGCGACCTGCTGCAAAGCCGCTACGGCCAACTCTACGTCGGCACGTCCTGGCGCCGCGGCATCCCTGGTGCCCTGGTGCGCAGCAAGCCGCAGTACACCTGGCTGGTGGACATGACGGCAGGGTGGCAATGGACCGACCAAACCTTCAACTACGGCATCAATACGGGCATTGGTTTCGAAGTCCTGGGTGACGACGAACTGGCCCTCACCTTCGGCTACCAATCTGCGCCACAGGGCGGGGATGGCAAGTCCGGCGGCACACTGGGTATGAGCTACGGCGTGCGTTTCGGGCGCTGATTACAGAATCTACGGGAGAAAAACCTATGCAAGCAATTCGTAACCTGAGCCTGGCTCTGACAGTACTGTTCGTCGCCGGCTGCTCCAGCTTCACCAGTGAAAGCAGCCCGAACCTGCCGCGCAATGCGCAGTGGGGCATCGTGCCGATGGTCAACTATTCGCAGACCCCGCAGGCGGGTGAGCGCAGCGAGCAGATCCTGCTCAGCGTGCTCAGCAGCCACGGCCTGCAACCTCGGGTCTACCCAACCAGCACCCAGGGCGAACAGGCGCTGATGGATGACAATGAGCGCCTCACCGGTGCCCTGGAATGGGCGCGTGAGCAGAAGCTCGATTACGTCGTCGCCGGCAGCGTCGAAGAGTGGCAGTACAAGAACGGCCTCGACGGCGAGCCAGCGGTGGGCATCAGCCTGCGCGTGCTGGAAGCCAACAGCGGTCGCGTGCTCTGGAGCAAAAGCGGCGCGCGCGCCGGTTGGTCCCGTGAAAGCCTGGCGGGCAATGCTCAGACGGTAATCGACAAATTGGTTGGCGCCCTTCGATTCGAGTGAACGCAATGAATTCTCCACACATGGATTACAGCCTGGCGCCTCGCGCCAGCGGGCCGGTGTCTTGGCTGGAAACGCTATTGGTGACGGGCTTGGCCATTGGCCTCGGCTTCTGGCTGACTCCCGAAGACCCGTTGCAAATGCACGGTGGTTTCCCCTGGCCAATCCTGGCGCCGCTGCTGTTGGGTGTGCGTTACGGTTTTGTGCGCGGCCTATTCAGCGCCGTACTGCTGGTGGCGGCGCTGTTTGCCCTGCGCTACACCGGGCATGAAGGTTATACCCAGCTTGAGCCGTCGTTCATCGTCGGTGTGCTGGTTTGCGGGATGCTGGTGGGCGAGGTTCGCGACCTGTGGGTGCGCCGTCTGGAGCGTCTGCAGATGGCCAACGAATACCGTCAGTACCGTCTCGACGAATTCACCCGTGCCCACCAGATCCTGCGGGTGTCCCATGACCTGCTGGAGCAGCGTGTGGCCGGCAGTGACCAGAGCCTGCGCAGCTCGTTGCTGGGCCTGCGTGAAAAACTGCGTGGCATGCCGGTTGAAGGCGACGCATTGAGCGAGTTGGCCGAGCCGATCGTGGCGATGCTCGGCCAATACGGTGCATTGCGCGTGGCGGGCCTGTACCGCGTCGACGAAAGCGAGAGAAACGTACTGCCCCAAGCCTTGGCAATGATCGGCGTGATGGGGCCGCTGGAAACCGATGACGGTTTGATCAAGCTCTGCCTGGAACGCGGCGAGCTGGTGAGTGTGCGTCAGGAACTGATTGATGCCGGTAACGCCGCGCAGTTTTCCTCGCTGCAGGCGTGCATTCCGTTGATCGATGCCGAAGGCCGCCTGCTGGCGATCCTGGCGGTTCGGCAGATGCCGTTCTTTGCGTTCCAGGATCGCACCTTGAGCCTCTTGTCGCTGCTGGCCGGCCACATTGCCGACCTGTTGCGCCGCGATTCGCAGGTGCTGCGCCTGCCCGATGCGGACGCCCAGCAATTTTCGTTGCAGCTCAAGCGGTCGCTGGTGGATGTTGAACAGCACACCTTGCCTGCCGGGTTATTCGCGTTCGAGATGACACGCGTCAACGACGAGCTGACACGCTTGATGGCGCGCAGCCAACGTGGCCTGGACCTGCACTTGCCAGTGCGCAACAACCGCGATCACGCACTGCTGCTGGTGCTGTTGCCGTTGACCAGCCCGGAAGGCACCCAAGGCTACCTCGCGCGTATCGGCCTGTTGCTGCACGAACACTTTGGCATCGACACGGATCTGGACAGCCTGGGTGTACGGGTCATGCCTTTCAATCTGGAGCCTGGCTGTGATCGCAACGGGCTGCGTAACTTCCTTTACAACGAGTGTGGCCTGAATGATCAGCAAGTGGCTGTTTAGCGGCGCCGTGTTGTTGGAGGCGGGCAGTTGGGCCAGTTTGTGGCTCGATGCGCCGCAGTTGCACCAACTGTTGGTGTTTATCGTCAGCCATGGCCTTGCCTGCCTGATGCTGTGCGGCGCCGTATGGTTGCTGTTGCCGGCACGCTACCGGGCACCTTTGCCGTGGAGCCCGTTGTTCATTTTCAGCCTGGCATTTTTTGTGCCGGTGATCGGCACCCTGGGCGTGGTGGCGTCGATCTTCCCGGCGCTGTACCTGCCGCGTAAACGCGACCAGCAAGCGTGGCAATCGGTCGGCATTCCTGGCCTGCCGTTCCGCGCGCAGGCCCAGACGCGCACGCCGATCTTCGCCGACGGTGGTTTGCAGGACGTGCTGCGTCACGCGCCCAACCCCGATCAGCGACTGGCCGCTCTATTGGCGACTCGCCGCATGCCGGGCAAGGACGCGGTTCCTATCCTCAAGCTGGCCTTGGGTGACCCCAGTGATGACGTCCGTCTCCTGGCGTACTCGATGCTCGACAAGCAGGAAAGCGACATCAACCTGCACATCCAGATGGCGTTGGAACAGTTGGCGGGCGTCAGTCCCCGAATGGCCGGCCCGGTGCACAGCATGTTGGCGCGCTGGTATTGGGAGTTGGCCTACCTCGGCCTGGCCCAAGGCAGTGTGCTTGAGCACGTGCTGAACCAGGCGAGTGAACATGCCGAGCAAGGTCTGGCGGCAGGTGAGGGCGGTGAGCTGTTTTTGCTGGCCGGCCGTATTGCCCTGGAGCGCGGTGAAAATGAGCGGGCTGAGGCCCTCTTGCACGAAGCTGAGCGAAACGGCCTGGGTGCGGCTCAGTTACTGCCTTTCCATGCCGAGCTGGCGTTCGAGACGGGTCGCTATCACGAAATCCCCGGGCTGCTTGCCAGCCTGCCGGAAAAAACCCGTCAGCGGCCACCCTTCGTTGAGTTGGTGAGGAGCTGGAATGAATCATAAGGAAGCCACCCCGACGGCCGACATCTGCCTGCTGCTGGAAGGCACCTGGCCGTACGTGCGCGGCGGTGTATCAAGCTGGATTCACCAGATGATCCTGGGCCTGCCGGAACTGACTTTTTCGGTGATGTTCATCGGTGGCCAGCGTTCGGCGTATACCTCGCGGCGTTATGAAGTGCCGGCGAACGTGGTGCACATCGAAGAAGTGTTCCTCGAAGACGCAACGCACCCCGCCGACACCCGTGGCAAGCCACGCGATGCCGACCCGCAGCAACTGGCTGACCTCTATCGCTTTTTGCATCACCCGGACCCGCCGGAGCGGGAACTGGGTGAGCGCATGCTCAATTGCATCGCCGAGGGCCATATGACCCTGGATGATGTACTGCGCAGCCGTGCCAGCTGGGAAACCCTCAGCGAAGGCTACCGTCAGCATTGCGCCGACCCCTCGTTCGTCAACTATTTCTGGACCCTGCGCTCGTTGCAGTCACCCTTGCTGATGCTCGCCGAAGCCTCGCGCAAGATGCCGCCTGCGCGGGTGCTGCATTCGATTTCCACCGGTTACGCCGGGCTGCTGGGCTGCATCCTCAAGCACCGCTGGAAATGCACTTACCTGCTGAGCGAACACGGTATCTACACCAAGGAGCGCAAGATCGATCTGGCCCAGGCCACGTGGATTGCCGAAAGCTCCGGGCAGGCGCTCAACCGCAGCCTCGACGGGGGCTCGGGGTATATCCGCACCCTGTGGGTACGCTACTTCGAACGGATCGGCCAACTGGCGTACAACAGCGCCGACAAGATCATTGCCTTGTACGACGGCAACCGTCAGCGCCAAATCAAGGACGGTGCCGATCCGAGCCGTACACAGTTGATCGCCAATGGCATCGACCTGTCGCAATGGTCCCGCGCCATGGAAACCCGCGAGCCGGGCATCGCCCCCGTGGTGGGGTTGATCGGCCGCGTGGTGCCGATCAAAGACGTGAAAACCTTCCTGCGTGCCATGCGTGGCGTGATCAGCGCCATGCCGAATGCCGAAGGCTGGATTGTCGGCCCCGAAGAGGAAGACCCGGAATACGTCAGTGAATGCCGCAGCTTGATGGCGAGCCTTGGGCTTGAAGGCAAGGTGCACTTCCTGGGCTTCCAGCGCATCCAGGACATCTTGCCCAAGCTGGGGCTGATGGTGCTGACCTCGATCAGCGAAGCGCAACCCTTGGTGATCCTCGAAGCCTGGGCCGCCGGTACGCCAGTGATCAGCAGCGACGTCGGCTCATGCCGCGAGCTGATCGAAGGTGGCAGCGCCGAAGACCGTGACCTGGGCATGGCGGGCAAGGTGGTGGCGATTGCCGATCCACAAGCCACGTCCGCCGCCATCCTGGAACTGCTGCGTAGCCCCGCGCGCTGGAAGGCTGCGCAGGCCGCCGGCTTGCTGCGGGTCAACCGTTACTACACCGAAGCCTTGATGCTGCAGCGCTACCGCGACCTGTACCAGGCAGCCATGGAGAACAGTTAAATGGCCGGTATTGGCTTCGAACTGCGCAAGATCCTCTCGCGCGACTCATACACCGCCACCTTGCACGCGTATGTGTATGCGGGCCTGATCAGCTCCGGCCCGTGGGTGCTGTCGATCATCAGCGTGATGCTGGTGGGGATCATCAGCCTGGGCCTGCTGTTGCCCAACTCGTTGGTGGGGCAGTTCCTGGTCACGGTGACCTACCTGATGGCCAGCTCGTTGATCCTCACGGGCGGCCTGCAGTTGTTCTTCACCCGCTTTGTGTCCGACCAGCTATTCGAGCACAACTACGAACAGATCCTGCCCAACCTGCTGGGCATCCTGTTGATGGTCACGGTCGGCGCCGGGGTGCTGGGGATTATCGTGCTGGCGGTGCTGTTCGATCAGCCGCTGATCTACCGCGTGCTGGTGTTGTCGAACTTCGTGGTGCTGTGCAACCTATGGCTGGTGATCATCTTTCTGTCGGGGATGAAAAAGTACAACCGCATCCTGATGGTGATGGTGGTGGGTTACTCGCTGATGGTGGCGAGCGCCTACCTGCTGAGCTTCCTGAAAATGCCTGGCCTGTTGCTGGCGTTGTTGATCGGGCACGGCAGCCTGCTGTTCTTGTACCTGTACGACATCCTGCGCGAGTACCGCGCCGAGAAAATGATTGCCTTCGATTTCCTCAATCGTCGCAACGTATTCCTCAGCCTGCTGGTGACGGGGTTCTTCTACAACTTCGGCATTTGGGTCGACAAGATCCTGTTCTGGTTCAACCCAGGCACCTCCAACTCGGTCATCGGCCCGCTGCGTGCCTCGATCCTGTACGACATGCCGATCTTCATCGCCTACCTGGCGATCATCCCCGGCATGGCGGTGTTCCTGGTGCGCATCGAAACCGACTTCGCCGAATGGTACGACCGTCTGTTCCGCGCCATCCGAGACGGCGAGACCTTGCAGCACATCGGCTCGCTGAAAACCGAAATGACCCTCTCCATCCGCCAGGGCCTGCTGGAAATCTGCAAAGTCCAGGGCCTGACCGTGGTGCTGCTGTTCCTCTTCGCACCCCGCCTACTGGAGTGGATCGGCATCTCCAGCTACTACCTGCCCCTGTTCTACATCGACTTGATCGGCGTGAGCATCCAGGTGGTGTTCATGGCGTTGCTCAACGTGTTCTTCTACCTCGACAAACGCCGCGTAGTGTTGGAGCTGTGCGTACTGTTCGCCGTGCTAAACGCCGCTTTGACGCTGCTGAGCATGCACCTGGGGCCTAGCTTCTTTGGGTATGGGTTCACGCTGTCGTTGCTGGTGTGTGTACTGCTGGGGCTGGCGCGGCTGTCGTCGGCGCTGGAAGATCTGGAGTATGAGACGTTTATGTTGGCGCGGTGATTGGGTTTCGGGTGATGTGAGAAAGGCACTTGGCGTTCGCGGCAAGTGCCTTTTTTGTTGTGGGAATGGTGGGGCGGTTTGGCGCTGAACTAGTAACCGAAAAATCAGTTACTTATGGCGTTCGGTGGAATCGAACTCGGGATTTTTTTGATGCCAGCACATTGTCGGTCTGCAAGTCATTCAGAGCCGCATACGGAAGGGTAAACCTCCCGAATTCGAACGTTGATGATCATCTCTTCCGTCGAGAATAGGCAGGAATCCGCCAAAAGCTGCCGTGGCGACAGGCAACAGACGGTCAGAAGTGGACACCTGGATGCCCCCGACCTTTGCATCGCCTTGGAAGAGATCACATTGGCCAACCCAAAACGCACCTTGAGCAAACGCGGCTAGGCGCGTTCACGCCGTTATAGTCGACTCTATTGCCGACCGTACGTCCCGGAGCCTTTTCCCAGTGTCTGACATGCCGACCAACTTCGCTTACACAAAACGCTTCAACGCCGTACTCGCCTACATTGATGCCAATCTCGAAGGTGACCTGTCGGTGAAGACGTTGAGCCATGTGGCGAACTTTTCGGCGTTTCACTTCCATCGGCAATTCACCGCGTTCGTAGGAGTGACTGTTTCGCGTTATGTGCAACTGATGCGGCTACGACGCGCGGCCCATCGCTTGGCCTCCCTCGCTGATCACTCGGTACTGGACGCCGCACTCGGTGCCGGCTTTGAAAGTCCCGAGGCATTTTGCAGGGCGTTCAGGCGGGCGTTCGGTATGACGCCGAGTGCGTTCGGGAAAGAACCGAACTGGCAGGTCTGGAGTACGGTATTCGCAATCCCTCACTTTTCCAGGACTATCATCATGCAAGTACGAATCGTGGAATTCCCTGAAGTCAGGGTAGCAACGCTTGAGCACTGCGGACCCGCCGGGCTCGTCAATGAGAGCGTACGCAAGTTCATCGAGTGGCGTATGCAGAGCGGACAGTCGCCGGTGGCGTCGAGTCGCACCTTTGGCATTCCCTATGGCAACCCCGATACGACACCTCCACAAGAATTCCGCTTCGCAATCTGCGGCGAGATTCACGAGGCCGTGGCGTCGAATGAGTTCGGTGTGCACGAGATCGTCATTCCTGGCGGTCGCTGCGTCGTGGTGCGACACACGGGGTCACCGGATCACATCGGCGAAACGATCTATCCGATTTACCGCGATTGGCTTCCGGCCAGCGGAGAGGAACTTCGTGACCAGCCGCTGTTCTTTCATTACCTGAGCGCCTATCCCGAGACACCGCAGGATCAATGGCAAACTGATGTGTATGTTCCGCTGCAATAGCGGAGCAAGCAGCTTTCGACCCTGGCGGACGTTGACGAATGTCCGCGCAGCAATGTGACAGGTTCTAGGGGGCGTTTCCAAACCCCAGAAACAACAAAGCCCTCGCATTTCTGCGAGGGCTTCGTTTTGTATGGTGCGGCACCAGGAGTCGAACCCGGGACCTACTGATTACAAGCTAGGTGCTCAGAATATACAAATCAATGAGTTACGAGATTCCTTGTTACGTGCGGACGCGCCAAAGCCCGCGTAGATAGCGGGCTCTGGTTCGCTTGTTACGTGGGGTTTGCTCAGTCTGCAGACGGTGAGACTGTGGGGATGCTCAGGTCGTAGACGTCCATCATCTTGGGGTCACGATGGCCGCTGGCCTCTTGCTTGTCCGCTCGGTTGCCAACGGTGAGCGCCCGGGAAGATGACAACCTGCGCGCCTGGCTGATCCAGTTCACCCTGACCGAAAAGCTCTCCAATCCGGAAAAAGTGGAAGGGCGCCGATCGGGCAACGCGGTGACGGCGCAGTCTGGACCGGGCGGCGCGGTAGGTGGCACCGGTGGCGACACACCTGGTGGCCCCGAAGAGCTGACCGGCTTTGAAGCCACGCTGAAAAAGGTGGATACCTGGTTAGGCGGGAGTCCCAAGGCATGAAGCTCCACAAGGAATTGACCATCAGCGGGGTGCCTTATGTCCTGGTCAAAAACGAAGTCCGGCTGGATGCGAAAAGCCCAGGCCGGGCGACGTTCACGATTCAGGCTACGGCGCCGGTCAAGGGGCTGGTGACACTCGATATCGGCTACAACAGCAGTACGCTGCAGCGACACTTCATTGGCTACGTCGAGCGCAGCAGCACGGCCAGCAGCACCCAGCAGGTGCTGTTCTGTCGCGAGCTGGCCGCGATCCTGGCCAACCCGCTGCCGCTGAACCTGCGTCACGTCGACCTGCGCGCCGTCCTGGTCGAGATCGGCCAGCACACCGGTTTGCGCTTCCGCGTCCCGGAACAGCCGTATGCCAGCGTCAAGGCGCCATTTTTCTACAGCCTGGCCGCCGGCTATCAAGCCATGGACAGCCTGGCCCGGGTTTTCAATATCCCCGACTTCATCTGGCAGCAGCAGGGTGACGGGGAAGTGTTCGTGGGCAGTTGGGCCGACAGCTTCTTTGGCGTTCGCCCGCCGCTGCAGCTGCCGGTGGAACTGTTCGACGACTACCAGGGCAATCAGAGCGCGATGATTGCGGCCCTTCCGGGGTTGCGACCAGGTGCAACAATCAACCACGGCGAGCGCATCACCAGTGTCGCGCTCATCGACAACCAGATGGCCATCCGATGGACGACGCAATCCGCCGCAGCGTAGAACGACAATTCCCTGAACTCACGGGCGGTTACCACCTGCCACGCTTTGCCAGGGTTGTCGCCGTGGCCGATGCGCCCGCCGGCTCCGGGATCTGCGACGACTTCCGCCCACGCTACGCGGTCGACATCGAGGTCATGGGCCCGGACGGGGAGCCAGACACCAAGCTTCCGATCCTGGCCGGTGTGCCTCTGCCGCTGCCCACTGGTGGCGAGGAAATGGGCATCTATGCGTTCCCCGAGGAAGGTACCCAGGTTGTGGTGTGCTTTGCCTACGGCCTGCCGCACAAGCCCTATATCCAAACCATTCTGCCCCACGGCCTGAGCATGCCCAGTGTCCCGAAGGGTGACCAGGTGTGGCAGCACAGCGAAGCCTGTCAGCAGCGTGTCGACGCGGACGGCAATTGGCTGCGCCAGACTGACGGCAAGATCCTGGACAAGGCGATCGAGCGGGAAGTAGAGGCGATGGGCAACACCGAGCGGTTCCAGAGCCATACCAGGACGGTGGACGACCATTCAACCGAATCGGTAGGAGGCATCAAGACCGTTGAAGCCCTGGGCGCGCTCAAGCTGCTATCGGGTGGTTCTGCGAGCCTGGCGGCGGTGGATGATCTGCACCAGGCGACCGGGCGGGATCTGAACCTGGTGGTGGGGCAGAAGCACAACGCCACGGTGGGTGGCGATATGGAGGAAAGGATTCATGGGCTTCGAATGAGCGTGACGCGACTGGGTCAAAGTTTTGAAGCACCAAAAACTTGGTTAGGTTCAACAGAAATCAACTTTTTGGCCGTAGCATGCGAACTTTTGGGCTTAGTTGAACAAATGAACTATCAGTTGGCGGAGCATAAGCATGGTGAGGGGGCAGTTCCGAACAATGCGCAGTTTTTCAGCACCGCCGGGGCGAGTGTCAAAAAATTAAGCAACGATATGGAATCCATTACTTTGCGCTGAAGTTAATAAGCGAGGCTGCCATATGCAGCCTCGCTGGAGAGTATTCAGATACCGTATTTTCTCTCTCTTCTTTCAAATGCAGTATGCCCTCCTTCTAATATGGAGCAAACCTTAGCTCTAACTCCGGTGCCGCTTTTAACGTCACCATCTTCTAATGCACCTGAGCTGTATGTAATAAGTTCTCCATCGTTATCTGCAACTATAACTTGCTCGGCATCCGAGTTTACAACAAGATTTGCATTGTGCGTGACAATGATTACTTGTCTGTATTTTTTGATGACGTTGAATAGTGGTACTAGTTGAGTAACTATAAATTCGTTATCGAGATCGTCTTCAGGTTGGTCAAAGATAAATGGACTGCCGAAAGGATCCGTTGCCAGCTTCAGACATACATAAAATGTTCCGCGTTGGCCTACGGACAGTTTGTTGACCGGTTTTGCTTTGTAAGTAAACTCGGCGTTTACATATAAGAAAGATTTTATGTTTTCAGGGGAGAATAAGTAGTTTATTAGTTCGTATCTTCCCCCTTGGTTAAAATATTCATCCTTCCAGAAAAATTCTTCAATGGATATAAATTTATCATCAACATTCATTATCTTCTGACCTGTAAGTAGCCTGAAGAAATCATCTTTGCTCCGTACGCAAAAAGTTGAATCAAGTTTTTCTTTAGTGGTTTTCTCAGCGGAACCTCTAAATTTGCCTCTGTTTACACAGCGTTCTAATCCGTTGTAGAATTTTTCAATGTCAAATACAATCGTGCCGATAATGTTGATATCTCTGAGGATATGTTGAACTAACCCATTTTGTTCCTCGTTCCATTCAGGGTTGGGTTGCTGAAGGCGACCGAATGCTATATCTATCTCAAGTCGCATGTTTTCAATGTATGAATTGTAATGGCCCCCAAGCTCGCCTCGTCTGGCTACGTATCTATGATATTCTCTTGTCTTTAAGTCTATTTCATTAAGTTTGTCTTTCGCCAGATCTATTGCATATTGATATTCGGTGATTTTATGTAGTAGGGATGAAATGTCTTGGTTTATGCCTTGTTTTGCAAACTCTGCACGAATTTGTTCGTTGTCCCTGCTAAGTTCTAATATTTTAGCATCGGCGGAGATGTTGTTCAGATTCATCGTTTGCGTGATTTGATCCACCACTATGAATGGAACTTTTGTTAGTGAATCTCGATAGTCGTTGTATTCAACAAGCTTTTCATTGAGTTTGCCAATGGTTCGAATCAATTCTGATAGTATTTCAGCGGACCGGCCTGTAAACGCCTTCTTCTCATTTATTGTGCTTGAGTTTGCTTGGTATCGTTCTATTAATGCGTGGTTTTGCGGGTTCGTCAGGGTGCTTATAAGTTGGGTATTCTTTTCTATTATTGAATTTTGATACCCCGGTTTATTGATTTGGGCGCCATTTGCATCCTTTGCGTTCCAATACTCTACAAAAGCTCTATAATCTCCAAGAATTTGCACTAGTTCTTGTGAAATTACTGGGTCAAAGGGGATTGAGCGTATTCCTAGCATCCGTTTAATTTCGTTGCTAAGAGAAATAGGGTCTTTGCTGTAGCTATGTATGTTTCCTTGTGAGACGTGAAGGTACGTATAGGCGTCTTCTGTTAAGCTATCGAACTCAATATCTGCGCCGTCTACGCCGCCTTGATTTAGAGTGATTGATAAATTCTCGACATTTACCCCTCTAACTCTCTCTGTTCCTTGGCAGTTTCCTAGTCTTGAAAATACAGCGTCAAGTAGTAAGCTTTTGCCTGTTCCTCTTCCGCCAATTATTGCGACCATGTTAGGGTTTAGTAAGATGTCTTGGTGTGAAAATTTTATGTCGCCATCTTCAAAGATTTTACCCTGTACCGATATCTTTCTAAAATAAGGTTTGATGAAAGAGCGTTCTACAAAGTCATCAGTTTGCTGGACTCTATCGGAAGGTTCAAAAACGGATTGTCGGAGCCCTTGAAAGTTTGGTTTGGCTTTCACCCAAGTGTACTTTTCTCCTATCTGTTCGATTGCATGAGCGTCTGAACAGTTGAAAACTGGTTTTGCAATAGCCCCTTCGAAGCGATCGGTTAGGAGGAAAAAGCCACGGTCTCTCGGCCTGCCGAATATTACATGGCTAAATTTGTCAATTTCCAAAGCTACCGCTACTGACCGCCCCTCTTTTCTATCTGGTTGAAACCCTCCGTATCCATTCGGGCACATGGCGACTATGAAGTCTTTCCCAGCAATCAAGTTTTCCTCAAGATGCTTTATCAGAAGTCTTGGGTCGATAACTATTTCGCCCGCGTTTACACCACAGTTTTTAAATGACTCTTCAGAGCACCATATGCTCTTACCTTCCGTAGTGGTGTTGGTTACTGGAAATTTGGATAAGAGTTCATTAATGGTTTTGGTCGCAATCGTTTCTGAGAAGATAATGTGGATGTTGATCCACTCTCCATCTTTATTTGGTTGGTTAATTCTGAATTCGATATTTCCGAGAACTACAGCTTTAGCGTCGGCTTCATAAAGAGCAGACCGGATAATTTCGAGTTCGTCTTCTTTGAAGAAGAAATAATTTGTTATTCCTATTAGAGATAGCTCTGCGCTCTTTATGGCTTGTGCATACTCTCTAATGTCGGACTTTCCATAGTTGTTGTTTAGGTTGGTAAAAGGGGAGTGTAGGTGGAGATCCCATTTGTTCCATACAGAGCCTATCATTGAAAGTCCCTTTGTCTTATCTCGCAGATTATATGGCGAACGTAAGACTATAGCCGCATGCTGGCGATTTGCCTACGGCTTGTATGGAGCACCTTGAATCAAAAATACGACACAAAAAATGACGTCAAAATATTTTCTTCATAAGAAAAAAATGTATAAAAAAGCACTTATCCCCCTCCCGCCGACGGGGTTTGTGTCCTTTTTTTGTGCAAACCCGGATGTAGTACAAACGAACCGGCAGCCCAGGCGGGCCGGGGCGCTCTGCGGGCGATCGGCAGTTTCACAGATTGCAAAATTTTGAAGAGAAGTGCAGTGCGGTTGCACAGCGGTGCAGCAGACGACTACGAACGGGTCAGGGCTGGAGGCCCCGGTTTCATTGGGTCGAAAATTTTAAAACATTCGAACCAGGCGGTTTTCAGAATCGCAACCGGTCGAAAGTGCACGTCATTGCAGGTACAGGGCGTGTCTCAGGATATGCAGGGAGTTGCCCGCCGGCTGGGCCTGGCAGGCTGATTACATGGGGGAGAGGGGTTTCAAACTTTTGCAGCGGCGCCGCGTACATGAGGAAGGGCGCCGAGGCGTTCCAGGCGGGCGAATTCCGCTTCTACCAAAGGGACCAGCAACTGGTTCAATGAGCCATAAAGTGTGTCGGCCTGATGTCGAGTCAGTCGTTTTACCGTGCCGGTCACGCCGCTGGCGCAGCACACGCAATCGGGATCAATCCCGAGGATGTCCAGCGCACCATCTATATAGCCTCGCAGGTAGTCAGCACGGTTGAACAGAATCAGGCTGGCCGGTCCTTCCTGGTAGTCCCAATGGACCTCCCACAGGGCGCCTTTTTTGATGACTTCAATTTTTGGAATGGGAGCGACGGAGCTGGGCTTTGTCATGGTGTTCTCCGGATTAAAGTCACGAGGCGAGAGCAGTCTGGTGGGGCGTGCCTGAACGGCTGCTGAAAACTTTTCCAGGTACACCCCCTCCTGACACGTAAGTGGCGTAAGCGGGTCGAGAAACGCCTGAAAAGCCCCGGATTCATTGGGGGGCGTCACTTACAGTCACGTCGTCAAAAAGTGTAAGTCAGGAAAGCGGATCAAAAAAACCCTTTGAAAACAGTAGGTTGCTGACTCCGTCACTTACAGTCACGAACTGTTCGGCGCCGACACTGATCTGACAGTCTACTTACGGTTTAGAAATGGCTCTAAGCTATTGAAATATAAGGGATAGAGATAGATAAAAAATCTCACTTACACTTCTTACGCACTTTTGATGGGTGCACCGAAAAAATTTTCCCGTATGTAGAGAGGGTGACGCATGACGTGTTCAGACATTACCGTGGCGCTGGATTTGCGGGCTACTGGTTATCCCACACCCGTTGATCGAAGCCTGCTGCCAGCATCTGAGTAATACTTTCATATCAGCTTGAACCGTGCGCTGGAGCATATTTAGCACCAGGTGCAGGGGAGTGCCCATAAGGCTTACTCGAGAGCTTCGGTGTGGAGACTCTTGGGGTACTTACGCCTTGTCCAAAACCTGTTGTTGAGCCACATACCCACGAATGCGCCCAGAAACGAGTAGAAGAAAAGCCCGCTGTCTGGATTGGTAAGGAAAAATGCTGGTCGTGGTCCGTAGACAGCGGCGAGGAAGCCTCCCACAGCCATAACTGGCGGAGACAGAATCCAGGTGATAGAGCGCAATTTGCCTGACGTTTTCTTCTGGGGTTTGGGCCGCGTGAATTGGCCAAGGTTTCGAAAACCCTGTGGGAGACCTTTCAAGGTGCCTTTTATGCTGGGTTTTCGATCAGTGCTGGTATGCAGAACCTCCACCACAACGCCATCGTTTTTATCGAGGAAGTTGAAGGTGAACTCCATCTCACTAACGTCTCCGTCTGGCGGCTTTGGAATTGAGAAGTCGTTTACCGCCCGAGTCGATTTCAGTATTACGGCGGATAGGATCCGTCCGTCGCCTCCAACATGGAAGCGGAGCGGATCCTTAGCAACGATATCTTCACCATTAATGGTGTTCTCGCCACTGTTCCAGAGAATCAGAATGGATTTGGTTAGACGAGGAATACTGATGCCGTTGTATTGAACGACTATCTCTGGTGGTAGCGCGTCTGAGGCGCTCCCCAGGAGATGCTCTCCCAGGTAGACATAGGCCAAGCTGGTTCGTCTGCGAGTCCATAGGTAAGTAAGGACCGCGATTACGATGCCTGTAATCCCAAGCAACGTGCCAAGCCAGCTTTTTTCCAGGAGGCCCTGCGCATAGTCGATCCACGACATAACCGTATCCCTACAGATGATGAGGAAGCGAAAACTGGTTGCTTGTTACGTGCCTTGTTACGTATTGCACAAAAAACAAAGGCCTGCATCGCTGCAAGCCTTTGTTTTTAAATGGTGCCGGCACCAGGAGTCGAACCCGGGACCTACTGATTACAAGTCAGTTGCTCTACCAACTGAGCTATACCGGCGTGTTAGGGCGACGATTATAGCGATTGGCGAGGTTCTGTAAACCCCTGAATTCTGACTATTTTTGCAAACCTGCAGGTTTTTTCGTCTTGTGCGGTTTACGGGGTGTGGCGGGGCTTCTTTCTTCAGCTTCCGTCTGCGCAGTTGTCGGCGAATTTGCTGTAGTTCAGGACGTGTTTTTGGCCGTGGGAGTCCAGGTAGGTCATGTGGGTATTGACCACGCCGCAGGAGGCGGCGTTGTCCTCCACGGTGGCGACGATGCGTTGGATGTCTGGCTTCGGCTTTGTGTCGGCGTGGGCGTTGAGGGTGAAGGCGAGCAGGCTGGCGGCGATGAAGATGTTCCAGTTGTTGGGGTTCATGGGTGCGTCCTCGGTGCAGGTCAATAGTGGGTGTGGGTCCTATTGAATGCCGGGGAGGTATATGGGGTGTGTCGCAAAACTCGGGTTTTGTTTCGTTTTGTATGGGGCGTGTGCCGAGTTACATGCCAATACGCGTCGGGCGAAATGATTGATAAGTTGATCAAAAAATACGCTAAATAAATATAAGCATTTGATTATTATAAGAAAAACTATAAGTCATATAAATGGCGCCAAGCCGCTCATCTGAAACAAGTTAGCTGAAATCATCAAAATACTGACACTATCAAGGTGATATCACACAATGCGCGCCTTATTTTATTCAACCATTTAAAGGGGGGAGCAAAGGCAGTGAGTCGCGCAGATGACATTTCCAAACTATACGACGCACTGACTGGCCCCCTCCGTGTTGATCAGCCCCAGGTCGATGAGCCAGTTTCGCCTGGCTTGCAAAGCTTGCTCGATCAGCTGAATCAGGGCGCAGCCCCGCATCTTTATCCGCTTGAACTGGGTGAGGGGACGCTGTGCGACGTGTATTCGGAGGCAGCGGCGCCCAAGGTTGTGGTGGTGGTCTCCGCCAAGGGTGGAGTTGGCCGCACCACGCTCACAGCGGCACTCGCCAGCAGCCTGCAGCGACAGGGCCATCCTGCGCTCGCGCTGGACCTGGACCCGCAAGACGGACTGCGCCATCACCTGGCGCCCGGTGTGAATATGGCGGGCATTGGCGCGACCAGCCTGCTCAACAAAACCTGGGAAGCGTTACCGGTTCGTGGTTTTGCCGGATGCCGGGTAGTGGCGTTCGGTGAAACCGACCCGGTGCAACAGCAAAGCTTGAATCGTTGGCTGGGCCAGGATCTGGAGTTTCTGGCCAAGCGTCTGGATGGGATGAAATTGAGTGGCCGGGACACGCTGATCATCGATGTGCCGGCAGGCAATACCGTATACCTGAGCCAGGCTATGTCGGTTGCCGACGTGGTGTTGGTGGTGGTGCAAGCGGATGTCGCGTCATTTCGCAGCCTGACTCAAATGGACCGTGTGCTTGCCCCTTACCTGGACCACGCGAAGTCACCGTACCGCTTCTACGTGATCAACCAGGTTGACCCTGCTCATCGGTTCAGCCAGGACATGGTCGACGTATTCAAGCTTCGCCTGGGGGAGGCCGTGCTTGGAACCCTCCAGCGCGATCCCGCGTTTATCGAAGCTCAGGCTTACGGGCGCGACCCCCTCGATCCGGTGAGCAACAGTGCCGCGTGCCGGGATCTGAGTAGTCTATGTCGCGAATTGCTCAAACGAATCAATTAAGCGCCTACTCGTTGAAGAGGCTTGAGCCATTAAATTGACGATTTGCCGCTTATCTAAAAAATGAGCAGGTTTATCATCAAAATAATGACACTTTGTCAGTGCTGTCACAGAATGCGACAACAGAGACGCCGATAATAAGACCTGCGGTGAGCCTTCTACTTGCCGACCCTTCACGTCTTTAAGCCGCGTCGTGGGGAGTTCGGGCCATGAGCCTTGCTAACGAGTTTTTCGTGTTGTTCGGTAAAAATGTCACGCGAGATGCCCAAGGGCTCAACGCACGGCTGCATTTTTTCGGCAGCATTCCCGTCGAGGATGGCAGCCCCGTTTCGAGCACCCGCGAAGACGTGCCGTCAATGAATGTCCGCGCGGCGCGGCCCACCGTGGTGGCTTTGGTCTCCGTCAATGGCGGCGTGGGTCGCAGCACTCTGGCTACGGCCTTGAGCAGCGGCTTGCAGCGCCAGGGCGAGTCGGTGGTGGCCTTGGACCTTGACCCGCAAAATGCCCTGCGTCATCACTTCGGGGTCAGCCCGGATGCAGAGGGACTCGGCCCTGCCAGCTTGCAGAACGCGCAATGGGCGGCGATCCAGCAGCCTGGTTTCGCTGGCTGCAAGGTGATCACCTTCGGTAGCACCAGTACCCGGCAGCAAGAAAGCCTGCAGCGCTGGCTCACCCATGAGCCGGATTGGCTCGCACGGCGCCTGGAAGACTTGAGCTTGGGCGCGCGCCATACGCTGATCATCGATACCCCGGCCGGTAACAACGTTTACTTCCAGCAAGCGCTGAGCGTGGCCGATGTCGTGCTGGTCGTCACCCAGGCCGATGCAGCGTCGCTGGCCACCCTGGATCAACTGGATGCGCTGTTGGCGCCCCATCTGAAGCGCGAGCGCCCGCCGCGCGTGCATTTTGTGGTCAATCAAGTGGACGAGTGCAATGCGTTCAGCCTGGACATGGTCGAAGCATTCAAGCAGCGTTTGGGCAGCACCCTGTACGAGGTTCACCGTGATGTGGTCATCAGCGAATCCCTGGCTTTCAGCACCGACCCACTGGACAGCCAGTCGATGCGCCTGGCCGCTGACGATATCAATGACCTGTGCCGGTTGTTGAGGGTGTCGAAAAAATACGTCTAGAGCGCGGTTTATACGCTTAACGCCAGATGCTTATGCACAATCGGTTGGATGGCGGTGTCACGAAAAAGCCATTTTGTGGAGCCGTTCTCATCACGCCGCAACTGCCTGTTTTGCGTGCGTTTTATTTTGTGAACAAAAAATGACCAGCGCCGTTTATGAGCTGTAGTGCAGATGGTTACAGGCCCCGTAAAGAAATCATCAACAGAGTTATCCACAGGCTGCCTGCGACAATTTCGCCCTTAATCGCGCTCGGCAAGCACCATCAAGTTGCGCGGCGTCAGTGCGGGTTCGCAAAAGGTGCCTACTTGGACGTTGTAGCCGTTTTCGTCGAGAAACAATGCCCGATCCAGTACCAGCCACATTTCCAGTGGGCGCCGAAACAGACCACGCACCAGTTCCAAATTCCTGACCTCGGCCAGGCGGCGCCAGCCGTACGCTTCCAGCGCCGCCCAATCCTGTTCAGCTGTGGATAACCCTTTGAGGCCTGCCAGTTCCCGGCAATAGTCGGCAAAGGGTTTGTCCAGCCAACTGGCAGGCAGGGAGGGCGTTGGCAGGTATTGGTCGACGCCACGAAGGTCGCGTTGCAGTTGATCGAACCCCAGGCGTCGCGCCATGGACGTGTCCCGTTGCAGGCGCACGCGTTTGCCTGCGGTGACGGTTTCGCTCAGCGGCAGGCCGAGGTCATCGATCGACAGTTGCAGGCGTGACGCCCGGCCTGCATTGGACAGTGGCTGGTAGGCGTCAGCATGGATGCGGTTATAGCAGCACGGCGCCAGCGCCAGCTGTTTGCAGCCGGCCGCGCTGGCCAGGTGCAGCAGGCGCACATGCAGGTCGCCACAGGCATGCAGGGCGACGGGCGTGTGTTCGGGGGTGATCGCCACATCGGCCATCACGTCTTGCAGGCGATGGGTCACCGGCAAGCCATGATGGTTGCTCAAGGCCTGGCCTGTAGCGATCAGCGCAGGGTCGTATTCCAGGCAGGTCAGTGCCTGCCCGGTTTGTAACAGACGACGACCGAGGTGGCCCTTGCCCGCGCACCAGTCCAGCCAGTGTGTGGGTGTCTGTGCAAACTGCAGTGCCGCGCCAAAGGCTTCAATCTGTTCCCACTTGCGACCCGGAACATCCACATTCAGGCGATGGCGAGCGGCTTGCAGCGGGTGCATCGGTAACTTATCCACAGCACTGAGCTGCACGGCTTGCGCAGCAAGCTGTGGAAAAGGTGCAGGCGCGGCGAGGTCATGGGGATGGTTGTGACGGGCTTCGGCTTCGGCCAACGAGCGTTGGCGCAGCCACTGGGCGAGGTCGGGATGCTCGGCTTCCCAAGGTAACTGGCGATGCGTAAAGGGCCGTGGTTTCCACAGCCCTTGGTGCTCGATCAGGAACGCATCCAGCGCGTGGAAGCGGGCCTCAACGTCCTTGGCAAGCATCGACGCGCAGCCAGCGTTCCAGCAGCTTGAAGCCGCGTACCAGCACGTACGCCATCAACAGGTAGAACAGGCCGGCGGCGAAGAAGATCTCTACCGGCAGGTACGTACGGGCAATGATGGTCCGCGCCATGCCGGTCAATTCCAGCAGGGTGACGGTGCTGGCCAGGGCGCTGGCCTTGAGCATCAGGATCACTTCGTTGCTGTACGCCGGCAGGCCGATGCGCGAGGCGCGCGGCAGGATGATGTAGAACAGTGTCTTCGGCTTGGACATGCCCAGGGCGCGCGCGGCTTCAATCTCGCCCGGCGGGATGGCCTGGATCGCGCCGCGCAGGATCTCGGCGATGTAGGCGGCGGTGTGCAGGGTCATGGTGGCGGTGGCGCACCAGAACGGATCGCGCAGGTAGGGCCACATGAAGCTCTCGCGCACCGAGTCGAACTGCGCCAGGCCGTAGTAGACCAGGAACAACTGCACCAGCAACGGCGTGCCACGGAAGAAGAAAATGTAGGCATAGGGCAGGGCGCTGACATACCAGCGGCGCGAGGAGCGCGCGATACCCAGCGGAATTGCCAGCAACAGGCCGGCGATGACCGCAATGGCCACCAGCTCCAGGGTGAGGATGGCACCCTGGGCCAGCTTGGGCAGCCACTTGATGATCACGGCCCAGTTCAGGCCCAGGTCGAAATGCGCCAGCCAGCTGTAGTCGCCGCTCATTGGGTGCTCCTTGCAAAGCCGCGGGCGGCGCGTTTTTCCAGGAAGTGCATGCCGGTCATGGCCAGGACGGTCAGGCCCAGGTACATGAAGGCGGCGACCATGAAGAAGGTGAATGGCTGCTTGGTGACGGTCACGCCGATCTGCGCATGGCGCATGATTTCTTCCAGGCCGATCACCGATACCAGCGCGGTGTCTTTCATCAGGATCATGAACAGGTTGCCAAGGCCCGGTAGGGCGATGCGCCACATCTGCGGCATGATCAGCCGAGTGAAGATCCGGAACTTCGACAGCCCCAAGGCGATACCGGCTTC
>Ga0302347_1001180_pt1 | contig 32757 bp, 34 predicted proteins | sample PhyWR1_FD_202178 | JGI IMG/M metagenome (GOLD analysis project Ga0302347, IMG submission 202178) | Leaf surface microbial communities from wheat plants in UC Gill Tract Community Farm, Albany, California, United States - DLSL W.R1 (v2)... | ecosystem: Host-associated > Plants > Phyllosphere >... | reverse complement strand
GCGCCGGGCTACTACGGCCCCCGGCCGCCGGTGGGCGACCCACCGCACCACTATCATTTCCAGGTGCTCGCATTGGATACCACGCTCGCGGTGGATCCGGGTGCAAGCCGCGACGAGGTACTCAAGGCGGCGCAACGGCACATCCGGGCGAAGGGAAGCGTGGTGGGAACCTACCAGCAGACGGATGCACCGCTGAAGTAGCGGGCGTTTGGTGTGTCAGCATCCATGGAGCGAACCGCGCAGGACGGTGGCCAGCGCAGCGTTCAATGCCAGTGGCGCATCATGCGCTGGAAGAACAGCGAATTGGGCACCTTCAAGAGGCAGTTTTTCGAGGCGGGGTTGCTGTCCTGCAAGGTGGTGTAGATCAGGTTGATATCCACCACCCGGCCACAGATGCCGGGTTTGTCGGCACTGTCGATCACCTCGATCTGGTCATACAGGCGGAACGGCTTGGTCGCGAAGATCAGGAAGGAGCAGAAGATGTTGGAGAGTACGCTCCAGGCAGCGAAAAACGCGACCGCGCCCACGGCGGCAAATCCCGTCAATGCGCTCCACAGCACCCGCGCCGACACGCCCAGCCGCTCCAGCGCAAGCAGCAACGCGGCGGCGTAGATCAACGTCGCGGCGATCCGCCGCGCGCCCACCGCGAACGCGGGCGGAAACTCGTAGCGGCTGGCCATCGTGCGGGCCGTGGCTGCGATGGAACGGACCAGCAGCCAGGCGATCATGCCAATCAGCAGCAACTCGCCGATCGGGACGACCACGTCCAGCCATTCGTCCAGCCAGGTTGGCAACGCGGACCGTGCTGCGCGCCAACGGTCCATCACAGCGTCACGGCGCCGCCGGACACGGTGAGCAGCGCGCCGGAGGTGTAACTGGCGCCTCCGGCGGCCAGCATCACGTAAGCCGATGCCAGCTCGGCGGGCTGCCCCGGGCGCCCGAAGGGGGTCTGCGAGCCGAAGTTTTCCACTTCCTCGGCGGCCATGCCGGCGGGAATGAACGGCGTCCAGATCGGTCCTGGCAGGACCGCGTTGACCCGGATGTGCTTGTCTGCCAGCAATCCGGCCAGGCCGATGGTGAGGTTGGCCACGGCGCCCTTGGTGGCCGAGTAGGGCAGGATGTTCGGGGTGGGCTTCTTGGAGTTGACCGATGCGGTATTGATGACGTTGCCACCGTTCTGCAGGTGGGGGACGGCCAGCCGCACCAGGTTGAACACGGCATGGACGTTGGTGTCGAACGTGCGCTTCCATTCCTCCAGGGTTATTTCGTCGAAGCTCTCGAAATATCGCTGGTAGGCGGCGTTGTTGACCAGCACATCCAGCCCGCCGAGGTCTTCCGCCACGCGCGCGATCAGCTGCTCGGCCTGTGCCGGGTCGCTGATGTCACACGGTATAAGCAGCGCCTTGCGGCCGGCCTGTTCGACAAGGCTGCCGATGCGCTCGGCATCGTCCTGCTCGGTGGGCAGATAGGCGATGGCCACGTCGGCACCTTCACGCGCGAAGGCGATGGCCACTGCAGCGCCGATGCCGCTGTCGCCACCGGTGATCAGCGCCCGCTTGCCGTCGAGCAGGCCATGGCCCTGATAGCTCTCTTCGCCGTGGTCCGGCGTGGGCTCCATCGGCCCGGTCTTCCCGGGAAAGCCCTGTTGCTGCGGTTTGAATGGTGGGCGGGGGTAGTCAGGAATGGCCATCGCGATCTCCGATCCAGTGAAAGGGAGTACCGATGCTGCGCGCGTGCCTGTAAATGGTTCGCCGATGTGGCGTCAGCATGGCGTCATAGCGGGTGAGCAATCGTCGTCATCAGGGCGTTCTCCGCCTGCCGCGAATCCAGGCGGGTGTGCTGCACGATGATGGGCTGATTGGAATGAATGAGCGTGGCGAACGGTGTTTCGCGCGGTACCTGCATCGGATCGTCGAGGTCATTGAAGCGCACGTGCCGTGTGCGTCGCGCGGGTACCTGGACCAGGTAAGGCCCGACAGGCTCACGATCCTCGAAGAACAGCAGCAGTTCCACCACGGCAGGCAGATCGCCGGGGTTGAGGATGCAGCATGTTTCGTGGCTTTCCAGCGCCGGCGCCGGGCCGTTGCTCCAGCCCGGAATATAGCCTTCGGCGATGGCCCAGCGGCGATGCCCGTTGCATTCTGTTGTCATGTTCATGACGCCGTTTTAAATCGGGCTCTGTTGCAATCGCGTCAATTCAACAGGAGCGCGCCGTGATCGGTTTTCATGCTTCGCACGAACAATTCGCGCCGGCCACGTTGCTTGCGCTTGCACGGCGTGCCGTGGACAGCGGCTTCGACGCGGTGATGTGCTCGGACCACTTCCACCCGTGGGCCCGCCAGCAGGGGCAGTCGGGCCAGGCGTGGGCGTGGGCAGGGGCGCTCCTTGGCCAGGGGCCGGTGTCGCTGGGCATGGTGACCTGTCCTTTCGAGCGTTACCACCCGGCGGTGGTGGCCCAGGCGATCGCCACGCTGGAACAGTTCGCACCCACCTTGGTATGGCTTGCGGTGGGCAGCGGCGAAGCCCTCAATGAAGCCATCACGGGTGCGCCGTGGCCGGCCAAGGCGACACGCAACGCGCGCTTGAAAGCCTCTGCCGATGTGATCCGGTCCCTGTGGGCGGGCGAGAAGGTCAACCGCGACGGTGAGGTGCGGGTGCGCGAAGCGCAGCTGTACAGCCGCCCGGCGACGCCGATACCGCTGCTGGGTGCCGCGCTGACGCCGGAAACGGCGTACTGGCTGGGCGGCTGGGCTGACGGCATGATTACCACCAGCATGCCGATGGACGCGTTGCGCGCAGTGGTTCGCGCCTTCGAAGCCGGCGGCGGCACCGGCAAGCCCCTTTACCTGCAGGTGAAACTCTCCTACGCACGCAGCCATGAGGCCGCGCTGGCCGGGGCGCGTGAGCAATGGCGGCAGAACGTGCTCAGTGCCGCCCAGAGCGAAAACCTTACCCAACCAGAAGCGTACGAAGAACTGGGTAAACAGGTAACCGATGCCCAGCTTGCAGAGCGGGTGATCATCTCGCACGATCCCGGTGTGCATCGCGCGCACCTGCAGGCCTATCTGGACATGGGCTTCCAGCGGCTGTACCTGCACAATGTCAACCTGGAGCAGGAACGCTTCATCGACGACTTCGCCTCGCAGGTGCTCCCCGGGCTTCAGGAGTCGCCGTTGTCCAGCAGCAGCCAGGCATAGCCGTAGTTCCGCAGTATCACCTCGTTGCCCTCAAGGTCAGCATTGCGCACCACTATGGGTCGCAGAACCCCATCGCTTTTCAGCGTGATGCGGTGCTCTTCGCGCCCGAGGTTGACCAGAGTGACCAGGGCGTTGTCGCCGGTGCGGAATCGCAGGCCAAGCACCGCCGGCGGCATGCCGTCCATCGGCTCGGCCTGCTGCTCCAGCCACGGCAGTGAACGTCGTGCCTGCAACAGTTCACGCACCCGGCAGAGCAACGAATCGGGGTCGCTCCGCTGTGAGTGCACAGTGACCCGGTCGCCGGCCCCGCCCCGGGTGTAGCTGGCCAGCGGCGCCCGCCACGGCGGTGCGGGGCCGTCGCTGAAACCGGCCTGTGGACCGGGCGACCACTGCATCGGCACCCGCACCGCGTCGCGCTCGGGCAGGTCAAGGTCATCGCCCAGCCCGATCTCATCGCCGTAGCGCAACACCGGGACCTGGCCCAGCGACATCAGCACCGCATGGGCCATGGCCAGCGCGTCCACGTCATGGCCGAACATTGGCGCCAGGCGTCGGCGGATACCGCGGCCGTAGATGCGCATGCCGGGCTCAGGAGCGAAGCGGTCCATCACGCTGGCCCGTTCGGCCGGGCTGAGCTGTTCCAGGTCCAGCTCGTCGTTGTTGCGCAGCCACGCCAGTCGCGCCCGCGCCGGAGCGTCATCGTCGTACTCGGCAAGCGTTGTCGTGATCGCGCGGGCATCTTCCCGGGCGAACGCAAGGAAGAGGTGGTTGTTGAGGTGGAAGTCGAGCAGGTGCGACAGGCGTCGACCCTGGCACAGGTAGTCGCCGTACTGGTCGGCTGGCACGTCCGCCTCGCCGATCAGTATCGGTGCATCGTGGCGGGTGAGCGCCTGCGCCCGGATCTGTTCCAGCAACCAGCGTCCTTCGTCGCGCGGGTCGGCCAGCGCGGCCCGTTCCACCATGTAGGGCACTGCATCGATGCGGAAGCCGGCCACCCCGCGGTCCAGCCAGAAGGCAATGATGCGGCCCATCTCCTCCCGCACCGCGGCATTGGCCAGTTCAAGATCCGGCTCGTGGCGGTAGAAGCGGTGCTGGTAGAAGCGCGCGGCGTCGGCATCCCAGCTCCAGACCGATGCTTCCATGGGCGGGAACATCGGCGATGGACCGTCCGGTGGCGGCTGCTTCGCCCAGATGTAGCGCGCCGACATGTCCGCATCGCCGCTGCGTGCCTGGATGAACCAGGGGTGCTGGTCCGAGGTGTGCTGCATGACCAGTTCCACGATGACGCTCATGCCACGCGCCGCAGCTTCCCGCACAAGCGTGTCGAAGCTGCTGAAGTCGCCGATGCGCGGGTCCAGCGCGCAATGGTCGATCACATCGTAGCCCCCGTCGCGTCCGCCATTGCGGTACGTGGGCAGCAGCCACAGGTGGGTGATGCCCAGCCAGTGCAGGTAATCCAGTTTTTCGGTGACACCCCCCAAGGTGCCCCAGCCGTTGCCGTCGCCATCGCGGAACAGGGCGACATCGAGTTGGTAGAGTGCCGTTGAATGCGGGGCCATCGCGCTGTCCATTGTCAGGAGCGTTCAGGGTGCGCGTCGCAGCGTTGTGGTGGCGTGCGCCGGATGTGTGCGGCACTTCCACGATCTTCAACGTGCCCTATGGCGGCTCCGCCAGCAACGCCGGAATTCGAGCAGCGCCGGCAACACGGTCAACAGCAGGGCAGGGATCAGCGCGAACATCCATGTGCCGGTGGTGGCCGAATCCGGGCCGAGGCTGACTCCCTCGTCAGATGGCGCAGGGGTCGCTGACAGCAACGGCCAGCCGATTGCCCCCAATGCGACCCACGGTGCGATGTCCAGGATGCTGTGCACGTGTTGTTCGAGCGGAACGATGGTACGCACCGGGAAGGCCGCGCGTGTGTCCCAATAGCCGGCCAAGGCATGCAGGCACACGATGGCCAGCAGCACCAACCACAGTGCGGGGGTGGCCGCAAACAGCAGCCACAACAGGGTGCCCGTGCCCAACAGCCCGATCTGCACCAGATGCAGCGATGACTCGCGCAGGCCCGACGTGACGTCGATGGCGCTGCGCCGATGCAGGATGAAGTCGCCGGTCCCGGCGAGCAGCCAGAGCAGATACAGTCCATGCCAGAGGGTCATGTGCCGTGTCTCAATGCCGGGTGCAGATCGCGCTCACCATCTCCCACAGCGCCGAGGGAACGAAGGGCTTGCAGCAGACCGGATGGTCACGGAAGCGCGCATCGATGGAGGCGGCGTCGTAGCCGGTGGTGAACAGGAACGGGATGTTCGATGCGACCAGCTGGTCGGCCAACGGATACGAGGTCTCGCTGCGCAGGTTCACGTCGAGCACCACGGCGTCGATGTCGCCGTCGTGCTCGCTCACGTAGCGCTGCGCCTCGGCGAGCTTGCCGGTGATGCCCAGTACCTGCGCCCCCGCAGACTCGAGGAAATCGGACACGCTCATCGCCAGCAGGTAATTGTCCTCGACGACATACACCCTGCAACCGGCCAGAATGCCGTTGTTCATTTCATCCTCCCGCTTGGCGGCCCCCCGGTCCGCCGATAGCTGTCAATGTGTGTGGTCGTAAGGCACTTCGATGCTGCAGAAGACCCCATCGCTGGCATATTCCAGCCGTGTCTCGGCGTTGAGTGTGTGGGACATGGCGTGAACGATAAGTTGCGTGCCAAAGCCGATGCGTGAAGGCGCATCGTGAATAGGTACGCCGGTTTCCTTCCACGTCAGCGCAAGCCATTGCTGGCCCTCGTTCTCCTTCAGTTCCCACTGCACCAACAGCTGTCCGCCGTCCACTTTGAAGGCGCCGTACTTGGTGGCATTGGTGGACAGCTCGTGGAGCGCCAGGCTGAAGGTCTGCGCCATGTCGAAGCTCAGTGCAACGCTGCGCCCCCTCATGGTGACCCGCTCCATCGGCACACCCAGCGAGCCAAGCTCTGTGCGGACCATCTCACCCAGATCGACCTCGCCTGCCAGGGTGCCGCCCAGCAGGCTCTGCGCGCGCCCGAGCGCAGCAAGGCGCAGGCCGAAGTCGGCCACTCCCTCGCCATTGCCCAGCGTACGCAGTGCGATGGCCTGCACGATACCCAGCAGGTTGCGGGTGCGGTGCTGCAGCTCGGCGATGAGGATCTGCTGGCGCTCTTCCGAGCGCATCAGAGTGGTCACGTCCAGGAAGGTCACCACCACACCGTTGGAGCGCTCGGCGGCATCCACGTAAGGGCCCACCCGCACCAGATAGCTGCAGCCACGATCCGGGCAGGAGGCGCGGCGTTCGATCATCACCTCTTCCTTCAGCACCCGCTTCAGGTCGGCGTCGAAGCCAGGCAATGCCACGCGCACCGACAGGTCGGTGATGGGACGGCCAAGGTCGCTGTTGCGGATGTTGAATATGGATTCCACCGCAGGCGTAAACGAGCGGATCGCCAACCGTTCGTCCAGGAACACCGTGGCCACTTCGGTGGCGCGGAACAGGTTGACCAGATCGTTGTTGGCGCGGTCCAGGGCCTCCAGCTTGCCGTGCAGTTCCGCGTTGACCGTATGCAGTTCCTCGTTGACCGACTGCAGCTCCTCCTTGGAGGCTTCCAGTTCCTCGTTGGTGGACTGCATCTCTTCGTTGACCGACACCAGTTCCTCGTTGGAGGACTTCAATTCCTCCAAGGCCGTCTCGTACTCCTCGATCAGCGACTGCAGTCGGTCGCGCGTTTCATGGAGCTCGCGCTCGGTCTGCGAGTGATGGTCGGCCCGGTCGCCGGACTGTCCCACCACGCGGTCAGAGGCCTCTTCCCTGGACAGCGCCGGTCCCTGGTCCACGAACAGAACCAGGAACAATGCTTCGCTGCCGATGCGCTCGCTGAGCGGCTCGATGATCATGTTGACCAGCTGGACGCGGCCGTCCTCGACTTCCACCGGGAGCCCGCTGCGGTGGGCGCTGCGCCCACTCTCCACAGCCTCGCGGAAGATCGTACGCAGATCCAGCCGAAGTTCACGCCGCGCCAGGGTCAGCAGCTGTCGCGTGGGTGCGCCGGCGGGCACTTCCAGGTACTTGCCGGTCCGCCCGGAGAAATACACCACGTCACCGTCGCTGCTGACCACTACGTGCGGCGGCGCATAGCGATCCAACACCTGGGTTTCTGCGCTGTGGCGCATCGAGCCCGCTGGCGGCAGCCTGCGAGTGCTGCCTTCAATGGCCGCATGCTGTCGGGGCAGCACCAACGACATGGGCAACCTCACCGTCGGCGTGGACCCGTTGCGACGCCGGAAGATCCTGTTGCGCTTGTCCACTGCCACGAACATCTCGTCGAACTGGCTGAGGTTCTCGGCCGTGCCCAGGAACAGAACACCGTCCGGACGCAGCGCGTAGTGGAAAGTGGGAATGACCTGGGCCTGCACGTCCGGACCGAAATAGATCAGCAGGTTGCGGCAGGAAACCATGTCGATGCGCGAGAAGGGCGGGTCGCGGATGACACTGTGGGGGGAAAAGATGCACAGCTCGCGGACCTGCTTGGAGACCACCATGCTCTCGCCGTCGGCGATGAAAAAGCGGTCCTGACGTTCCTGGCTGACCGAACTGAGCAGTGGCCGCGGGTAGCGGGCCGTCCGCGCGACCGCCAAGGCGCGGTCGTCGATGTCGGTCGCGAACAACTGTACGCGCGGCGGCGACGGCAGCGTATCCATGTGCTCGAGCATCAGGATGGCCAACGAATAGACTTCCTCGCCGGTGGCACACCCGGGCACCCAGACCCGAACGGTGTCCTCGGGACCACGCGCGGCCAGCAACTGCGGGATCACTTGCTCTTCAAGACTCTTGAATGCGTCCTTGTCGCGGAAGAAGTTGGTCACGTTGATCAACAGATCCCGGAATAGCAGGCCGGGTTCCTGCGGGTCTTTGCGCAGCACCTCAACGTAGGCGCCCAGGTCGCGCAGCCCCAGCACCTGCATCCGCCGGTGTACGCGGCGCAGGAAGGTCCGGGTTTTGTATCCACTGAAATCGTGGCCCACCTGGCTGCGCAGCAGCATGTAGATCTCGGCGACCGAGTCGGCGTCCTGTGCCGAGGAGCGCTGCGTCTGGGCGCTCTCGATGGCCTGGTCGAGCATGCCGATGTTCGCCGCGAACTCGGCGATCTTCGGCCCCATCGCCTCGGCCGGCAACGCGAAATCCACAAAGCCGAGCTGGATGGCCGAATCGGGCATGTCCGGGTATTGCGGGCCGAAGCCATCGGCCACCTGCGCCAGGGTCATGCCGCCCTTTTCCTGAATCGCCTTCAGGCCCAGCGTGCCATCCGCATCGCCCCCGGACAGGATCACGCCCACCGCCAGCGCCTGCGCGTCATCGGCGAGTTCGCTCATGAAGATGTCCACCGGCTTCGGTTCGCGGTGCCCCTCCAGGTCGCGCAGCGTCAGCGTGCCATGTTCGATGCCAAGCACGCTGTTCTCTGGCATCACGTACACATTGCGGGGTTCGACCACCATGCCGGCCGCGGCCTGCACTACCGGCAGCGGCGTGAACCGGGCCAGGATTTCCGGCAGCAGGGTCCTACGTGAAGGATTCAGGTGGGTCACCACCACGAACGCCATATCGGTATCGGCGGGTACGCCGCGGAAGAACCCCTCCAGCGCCTCGACGCCGCCGGCGGATGCGCCGATGCCGACGATGTGGAATTTCACTGCTGCCGCCATGTGGCGATGCGCCCGGAATAGGAGAAGATTGCTCATGCTCGCCGCCGCTTTCGGGTGTGTCAACCAATTCGACAGCCCTGAACACGTGGGTACGACGGTTGCGATAAACGGTTTACGTGACGGGTGGGAACGCGGGGCCATGAATGACGTAGAGGGCGCGTGACGATATGTGAGCGTCCCCTTGATGAAATCGTGACGCGGCCACGACCCGGTGTACGACCACAGCCGCCGATAGTGAGGTCAACCAAAGGCTGAAGGACGCGCCCCATGAACTGCACTCCCCAATTCCGCACGGCTACCCCCCGTGTTACCCGCTTGGAACTGACCGAGCTCTACGTAGGCGGCGATACCGTCGCCGTTCAGCTGGATGGCTTTCCCTGTGACGCCTGGGCCCAGGCGCTCACGGACGCCCTTTCGCAGGATCCGGCACTTGCTGCGGTAACCGCCACCATCGACGGCTGCTGGGTGCATTTCACCGGCGTGCGCAGCTGCACCGGACCGCTTGCGCCACAGCTGCTTGGTGTGGTGCGGGCCGCCGGTGAGCTGGCCTACACGCCTCGCATTCTCCGGCCGGCGCACGGCGCGGTGGAACGCGCAGGCCACGCGCTGGCCCCCTGCTGAATCGCGCCGTCCCTGCCCATGCAACATGACGCAATGAAGGATTCGATGCACGCCGCTGCTCCCGGTCCGTTGAACGACGAAGTGCATCACGGGGCGAGCGATGCGCTGGCAGGGAAGCCACAATCCGCGCCCGCCGATTGGTTTCTGCAGTCACTGATCAGCCTGATCAACCACCGCCCCCACCTGCGCCTTGATGTCGTACTGCACGTGGGCGGAATGGCGGTGAGTGGAACCATGGTCGCCGGTACCGCTTACTTCGAACGCTTTGCGCGTGCCTTTCCGGACGCGCTGGACCTGGTCGACCAGGCGCAGCGGCAGACAGCGCACGACAGTATTGCCATGCACGCAGCACGGTATGGAATGCGCAACGCGGATGACAGTGTGGATCCACCTGATTACGTTCATCTGATCGATGCGCAGGTGATCCCGCGTGCATCGGAAGGCACGGTCGATGCGCCGGTCGGCGTGCCATTGTGGAGGGGCAGGGTGCACGCGGTGGATGGCTTCCAGCTACGTTGCCGTAGCGCAGTCCCGGATTCCGGCAGGGGGAACGATCCCTGAGCCAGGCCGCTTGCTGTAGCGCGTGACTGGCACGCAAAGAACGCGAGCGCACGAGTCACATGTTTGTCGCGTTTGTTTCACGAGCCTTCCATCAGGTCCAGCAGTAAATTCCACGCCAAGGGCACACGTCCGCATGCAACAGGACGGGCGCAGTGTCCACAACGATTTCCGGCACCACGCCGTGGCGTTCGTTTCCGGTCCCGTTCGCTCCCCCTACCCGAGAGTGCTGCCATGTCGCGCCTGCGTCAGCCGTGCCTGCCTGTTTCTCCGCCCGTGCCACCGCCGCCTCCCTTTGCCGAGGCCTGCTCCCACGCGCAGCTGGACCGCCGTCGCCCTGACGCGCCGTCAGTGGATGCGCAACTTCAGGCGGCGCGCCGCGCGCTGTTTGTCACCTCGGAGATGGCCGACTTCATCAAGGCCGGCGGGTTGGGTGATGTGGCCGCCTCCCTGCCACGGGCGTTGCGTGGTCGCTCCGATGTGCGCGTGCTGATTCCCGGTTACGCGGCGGTGCTTGCAGGTGTCCCGGTGCTGCGCAGGGTGGGGCACGTACCCGGGGTCGCCGGTATTCCCGCCTGCGACATCGGGGAGGCGGTGACCGGCGACGGCCTGCCCGTGTACGTGCTGCTCTGCCCGACGCTGTACCAGCGCGACGGCAGCCCGTATGTGGATGGCAGCGGCCACGACTGGGCCGACAATGCGATCCGGTTTGCCGCGCTGTCACGGGCGGCGGCGATGATGGCCTGCGGCGCGGCCGGCCTGGACTGGGTGCCGCAGCTGCTGCACCTCAATGACTGGCCCTGTGCCCTGGCGGCTGCCTACCTGCGCTGGCAGCACTCGCCCGTCCCGGCGCTGTTGACCATCCACAACCTCGCGTACCAGGGGTTGTTTCCGCTAGCGGCGGCGTCGCTGCTGGGGATCACGGCCGAACAGCGCGACAGCATCGTCTTCCATGGGCAGTTGTCATTCCTGCAGGCCGGCATCGTTCATGCCGACCAGGTCAATACGGTGAGCATCAGCTACGCGCGCCAGATCACCGGCCCGGAGCAGGGCTGCGGACTGGACGCGCTGCTGGCCCGGCATGCGGACGGCGGGCGGTTGAGCGGCATCGTCAACGGCATTGACAGCAGCTGGGACCCGCGCCACGACCAGCACCTGTGCGAACACTTCGACCTGCACCGATGGGCTGGGCGCGCGGCCAACAAGCGCCGGGTCCAGCAACGGTTCGGTCTGCCACATCGCGAGGGGCCCCTTTTCGCCGTTGTGTCGCGACTGGTGCATCAGAAGGGCGTGGATCTCAGCTGCGCGGTGGCGCCCCAGATCGCTGCAGCCGGTGGCCAGCTGGTGATCATCGGCGGAGGTGAGCCGATGATTGAGGCACAGGTGGCCGCCCTGTCGCGTCGGTACCCGACCTGTGTCGGCGTACAGCCGGGCTTCGACGAAGCGCTGGCGCGGCAGATGTTCGCCGGCGCGGACTTCCTGCTGATGCCCTCGCGTTTCGAACCCTGCGGTCTGAGCCAGATGTACGCGCAGCGTTTTGGCTGCCTGCCCATTGCGCACGCCACCGGCGGGCTCATCGATACCATCGAGGATGGCGTCACTGGCCTGTTGTTCGACCAGGCCGAGGCCGATGCGCTGCGTCGCTGCGTGCAGCGCGCTTTCCGCATCCATCGCATCCCCGAGCTGTTGGCGGCCATGCGTCGGGCGGCGATGCTCCGGCCCAGCAGCTGGGAGACGGCCGGCACGCACTACCTGCACCTGTATGACCGGGTGATGGAGCGCTGCGCATGAGCGAGGGCGCACCACATGTCTACGACGGCGGCCCGGCCCATCCACCGCTGGGTGCGGGCGCGGCCCTGGCCGTCAACGACGAGGCCTTGAACGCGCTTGTCCAAGGCGCACCCTGCGATGCGTTCGCCGTACTGGGGCCGCACCGCGTGGGTCCCGGCTGGCGGTTGCGGGTATTCATGCCCGGGGCGGCCAGGGTGCAGGTCCGGCCTCCCGGTGGCGGCTGGATTGCATTGGCGCCCGGCCCGTTACCGGGTCTGTTCGAAATGGACGCGCCCTGCGCACCCGGCAGCTTGCTGCGGGTGCACTGGTCGGACGGCCGATGCCAGCAGTTCGAGGACGCCTATGCGTTCGGGCCGCAGCTGGACGACGCTGCAACGCAGCGCTTGCGGGCCGGCGATCCGGACGCGGTACGGCAGTGGCTGGGCGCTCACTCGACCTGCTGCAACGGTGTATCAGGCATCCGTTTCGCGGTCTGGGCGCCCAATGCGCAGCGGGTGGCACTGGTCGGGGATTTCAATGGCTGGGATGCGCGCCGCCTGCCCATGCGGCTGCACCCTCACGCTGGCGTGTGGGAGCTTTTCGTGCCCGGCCTGACGGTTGGACAGCACTACAAGTACGTCCTCACAGCCGGCAACGGCAGCATGGCGCTCAAGGCCGACCCGGTCGGGCGTGCGTACGAACTGCCGCCAGCGACGGCCTCGGTGATCACGGGCGCGCAACCTTACGCATGGCATGACGCGGACTGGTTGGCGCAGCGGAAGCCGGCCGTGGACCAGGCCATTGCGATCTATGAAGTCCACGCAGGTTCCTGGCGCCGCGACGCGCAAGGACAGCCGCTGGACTGGTGCGCACTGGGTGACCAGCTCATCCCCTACGTCAAGGCGCTGGGCTTTACCCACATCGAATTGCTGCCCATCAGTGAGCATCCTTTCGGAGGCTCTTGGGGCTACCAGCCGCTGGGGCTGTTCGCCCCGACTGCGCGGCACGGTCAGGCGCATGACTTCGCGCGGTTCGTCGACCGCTGCCATCAGGCAGGGCTTGGCGTGATCATCGACTGGGTCGGCGCGCATTTCCCTGCCGATGCCCATGGCATGCAACGCTTCGATGGCACCGCGTTGTATGAGCATGACGATCCCCGGCTGGGCGTCCACCCGGACTGGAACACGCTGATCTACAACTATGGGCGCGCGGAAGTAGGTGCATTCCTGATCGCCAGTGCGCTGGAATGGATCGAGCGCTTCCATGTCGACGGGCTGCGCGTGGATGCCGTGGCATCGATGCTCTACCGTGACTACAGCCGCCCGGAGGGCCAGTGGTTGCCCAACGCCCTGGGCGGCCGCGAGAACCTGGAAGCGGTGGCGTTCCTGCGCCGGTTCAACGACGCCATCGCCGCACGCTTTCCCGACGTAGTGGTGATGGCCGAGGAATCCACAGCATGGCCGGGTGTGACCGCGCCGACAGCCGACGGTGGCCTGGGCTTTACCCACAAATGGAACATGGGCTGGATGCACGACATGCTCTGCTACCTGGAGCGCGACCCGATCCATCGCAGCCACCACCATGGCGAGATCACCTTCAGTGCGCTGTATGCCTTCTCTGAACGCTTCGTCCTTCCGCTATCGCACGACGAAGTGGTGCATGGCAAGGGTTCATTGGTGGGAAGGATGCCCGGTGACCGCGCTCAGCAGCTGGCCAACCTGCGTGCCTGTTACGGGTTCATGTGGGCTCACCCGGGCAGCAAACTGCTTTTCATGGGCGGTGAATTTGCCCAGCCGGCCGAATGGAACCATGACGGGCAGCTGGACTGGGCCGTAGCCGCCGAACCCGGGCATGCCGGCGTGGCGCGACTGGTGGCCGACCTGAACCGGTTGTTGGCGACTGAGCCGGCCTTGGCACAAGGCAATGACGATGAAGCCAGCTTTGAATGGAGCGTCGGCGATGATCGCTGCAACAGTGTGCTGGCGTTCCTCCGTCGGCCGTCGGGTTCAGGCGCCACGCCGCTGCTGGTGGTCTGCAACTTCACCCCGGTCGTGCGCCACGGCTACCTGGTCGGCGTGCCTGCCGCAGGCGGGTGGGACGAGGTGCTCAACACCGACAGCGCGTACTACGGCGGCAGCAACATCGGCAACGGAGGCCGCCTGCATGCGGTCGAGCAGCCGATGCATGGCCACCCCCAGGCGCTTTCGCTGACGTTGCCACCGCTGGCGACGGTGTACCTGAGGCCACGCCCATGAGCACCGCACAGCGATGGGGGGCCTGGCCACTGGATGACGACCAGTGGTCATTCGCCCTGTGGGCACCGGCAGCCCAGCACGTCGAGCTGATCCTGGAAGGCGAAGCGATGCCGATGCCGGCCATGGGCGACGGCTGGTTCGCCACACAGCTTGCGGCCCACGCGGGCGCCCACTATCGCTTCCGCATTGACGGCAGCATCAGCATTGCCGACCCGGCTTCGCGCTGGCAACCGGAGGGGGTGTGCGGCCCAAGTGCCCTGCTGGCAACCGACTACGCCTGGCAGCACCCGTGGCGCGGCCGTCCCTGGCGCGAGGCGGTGATCTACGAGCTGCATGTCGGTGCGGCCGCGGGTACCTACGCGTCGGTTGGTGAGCAGTTGCCCGCGTTGGCGGCGTTGGGCATCACGGCGTTGGAGTTGATGCCCGTGGCCAGCTTTCCGGGCAACCGCAACTGGGGCTACGACGGCGTGCTGCACTACGCACCTGCGGCCGCTTATGGTGACCCGGCCGACCTGAAGGCGCTGGTGGACCGCGCGCATGGTCTGGGCATGATGGTGCTGCTGGATGTGGTCTACAACCACTTTGGCCCGGAGGGCAATCCGCTTTCGGCGGTGGCGCCGACGTTCTACCGCACCGATGTGACAACCCCCTGGGGGGAGGCGATCGACTTCCGGCAGCCCGCGGTGCAGCGCTATTTCATCGATAACGCGTTGATGTGGCTGGACGAGTACCAGTTTGACGGCCTGCGGCTGGACGCGGTGCATGCCATACAGCCGCGCAGCTTCCTGCATGCGCTGCAGGCGCAGGTGCGTGCCGCGCTGCCGGGGCGTCACGTGCATCTGGTGCTGGAAAACGAAGACAACCAGGCCTCGCTGCTGGCAAACGGCTTCACCGCACAGTGGAACGACGATTTCCACAATGCCCTGCATGTCCTGCTCACCGGCGAGGACGAAGGCTACTACCGTGATTACGCCGATGGCCCCGCCGAACACCTCCGACGTGTGTTGGCCGAAGGCTTCGCCTGGCAGGGCGAGGTCAACCATGCCGGACGCCGCCGCGGTGAGTCGAGCGCCGGCCTGCCGCCGGAGCGGTTCGTGGTGTTCAGCCAGAACCACGATCAGGTAGGTAACCGGGCGCATGGCGAGCGGCTGGTAACGCTGGTGGGACAACGCCGTGCATCGCTTGCGGTCGCATTGACCGCGCTGACGCCCATGGTGCCGTTGTTCTTCATGGGCGAGCCTTGGGGGGCGTCGACGCCCTTCCTGTTCTTCACCGACTACCGTCCTCCGCTTGACGCGGTGGTCCGCGAAGGCCGCCGGGCCGAGTTCGCCCCGTTCAGCGCTTACCAGGACAGCGCCGAGCGTGCGGCAATTGCGGACCCCAACGCGGTTGCCACATTCGAGCATTCGCGCTGCGCCTGGCCGGCGGCCGATGACGCAGATGCGGCGGTGTGGCTGGACTGGTTCCGCGCGCTGTTGGCCATCCGCGCGCGGTGGCTTTCCACCGCCAGCCACGTGGCATCGCTTGATGCCCACCTGGTGGCGCCGCGCGCGCTATGCGCCGGCTGGCAGGTGGATGAGCAGCAGTGGTGGTTGGCAATCAACGTGGGCAGCGACGAGGTGCAACTGACGCCGACGCCGGGCGACGTGGTATTCCGCATTGGCGCGCCGCTGCCGGATGGACGGCTGGCCCCTGACTCGCTCGTCGCATGGGTGGGCCCCCTGCCATGAACAACGTGCCTTCGCTCACCGAACTGGCGGGCGCCGCTGGCCTCTGTTGCACCTGGACCGACGTGAATGGCCAGAGCCGACGCGTGGCCGACGCTACCCTGGCCGAGGTACTGCGGGCGCTTGGGCTCCCGGCCGCAACCGCGGCTCAGCGTCGTGAGGCAATGCACCAGGCCGTCGGAAGCGTGGCGCCGCCGCTGCGGACGTGCCAGGTACAGGAATGGCTGGAGATCGGGGCGGCCGAGGCGGCCTGCGAATGGCAGCACGAGGACGGCAGCGTGGTGGCCGGGCGGACGGACGCAGCAGGCAGCGTGCAGGCACCTGGCCGACCCGGCTACTGGCTGTTGCGGCAGGGCACTGCCGAACTGCGTGTAGCGGTCGCACCGCCGCGCTGTTTCGGCATGTGCGATGCGCTGGGACCGCAAGGACGGGGCTGGGGCCTTGTGCTGCAGGCCTACGCTGCGCGTGGCGAGCATGACGCCGGGATGGGCGATACGGCGGCCTGCGGCGAATGGGCGTGGCGCGCCGCGGGCGCCGGGGCCGACGCGCTGGCGCTGGGGCCGGTGCACGCCGCCGGTGTGATTGATGCCGGGTTCAGCCCCTATTCCCCGAGTGACCGGCGCTTTCTGGAACCGTTGTATGCCGCGCCGGTCGAGCTGCTGGGAGATGGCGCGCGCGCGGCACTGATGGGCAACCCGGATCTGCGCGGCGAACTGGAGCGCCTTGAGCAGGGCGACTATATCGACTGGCCCGCCACCGCGGCGGCCAAGTGGCGCTGGCTGGCCCGGGTCCACCGCGCCTGCGGGCAGGCCGCGCCCGACGTAATGACGGACCTGCAGCGCTATGAGCGCGATGGCGGACCGGCACTGGCCGCACACGTCGCCTTCATGCATACCCGGCATGGCCACAACCCGGCCGTGTACCTGTTCGCCCAATGGCTTGCCACGCGTGGCTGGCAGCGCGTGCACGATGGCGCACGGCGTGCCGGCATGAAGATCGGACTGATCGCCGACCTCGCCATTGGCTTCGATCCGCACGGTGCCGAAGCCCATGCCGCGGGCGACACGGCACTGCACGGGCTGTTGCTGGGCGCACCGCCGGACCCGTTCTGTGCGGCGGGCCAGGTATGGGGTATTACCAGCTATTCCCCGACAGGGTTGGCCAGCCGTGGCTTCCTGCCCTTCATCCAGTTGCTGCGTGCGGTCATGCATGATCGCGGCGGAGTCCGTATCGATCACATCCTCGGGCTGCAGCGGTTGTGGGTAGTGCCCGGCGGCGCGGACGCGGGGGAGGGCGCCTACCTGCGCTATCCGGTACGCGATCTGCTCAACCTGGTTGCGATCGAGTCCTGGCGGCAGCGCTGCATCGTCATCGGGGAGGACCTTGGCCTGGTGTCGCCGGACATCCGCACGCTGTTGGCCAGGCGCGGCGTGCTCGGAACCGACGTGCTTGCCTTCTGTCGTGACGCCGCCGGCGCGTTCCTGCCCCCGCAGGCGTGGCGCCGCGATGCGGTGGCCATGACCGGCACTCACGATCTGCCCACCCTGGTGGGTTGGCGGCGGGGCTGCGACCTGCGCTGGCGCGAGCGGCTCGGGCAGCTGGACCCGTCCACGCTGCGCCGCGAACAAACGCAGCGGCGGCATGACGTGGCACAGCTTGATCGTATGCTGCCGATTGGATCCCACAAGGATGCCGCTGCCGTCCGGCTGGCTGCGCTGCGCCATGTGGCGTCCAGCGCGGCGCCGCTTGCGTTGGTGCCGGTGGAGGACGCGCTGGGCCTCGATCAGCAGGTGAACCTGCCTGGCACTGTTGACCAACATCCCAACTGGCGCCGGCGCCTGCCACGGCGCCTGGGTGGAACAGCCCTGCAGGAGGCGATGGCGTGCATGGCCGAGGTGCGCAGGAAGCACAGCCCATGACACCGGTACGCGCGACCGCGCGGCTGCAGTTGCATGCCGGGTTTACGTTGGCCGACGCTGCTCACCAGTTGGACTATTACGCGCGCCTGGGCATCAGCCATCTGTACCTGTCGCCGGTGACGCGCGCCGTTCCCGGGTCCACCCACGGTTACGATGGCGTGGACCCGACCACGGTGAGCGATGCGCTGGGCGGGGAGGCGGCGTTGCGCGCGCTGTCCCGCCAGGCCCGTGCGCACGGCATGGGGCTGGTGCTGGATATCGTGCCGAATCATCTGGCCGCCCATCCGGACAACCGCTGGTGGTGGGATGTACTGGCGCACGGACGCGGCAGCCGCTACGCCAGCTGGTTCGACATCGACTGGCGCGCGCCCGGTGCCAACGGCCGCGTCATCCTGCCCGTGCTGGACCGCCCGCTGGCGGCCGCCCTGGATGACGCCGTGCTGCGGCTGGCCACGCGCGATGGCGGGGTGGTGCTGATGCATCACGACGTTACGCTGCCGCTGACCCTGCCCGTATCGGCGGTCGGCGCCGGCGGCGACGCTCTCGCAGCGCGTTGCGCGGCCCTCAATGCGCGCGTATCGAGCGCAGACCCGGATTGGCGCGCATTGCTTGAGGCGCAGGCTTACCGGCTTACTTGGTGGCGCCAGGGCGACGACCGGCTGAACTATCGGCGTTTCTTCACCATCGCCAGCCTGGTGGCACTGCAGGTGCAACACGAGGATGTGTACCAGACGGTGCACCGCCTGCCGTTGTCGCTGCTGGAAGCCGGGATCATCGACGGTCTGCGCGTGGACCATGTCGACGGATTGGTGGACCCGCGTGGCTACCTGGCGCGGCTTCGCCGGGACATGGCGCAGGCCTGTGCGCGGCGGGGGACTTCGCCACTGCTGTGGGTGGAGAAGATCCTGGCGCCGGACGAATCGCTGCCTGACGACTGGTCCTGCGACGGCACCACCGGCTACGACTTCATGGACCAGGTGTGTTCGTGGCTGCACGACGCACGCGGGCAGACACCGCTGGCCCGGCATTGGCACCGCGCCTCCGGACGACCGTCGTGCTTTGCCACGGTTGAGCAGGCGTGCAGGCGCGAGGTGTTGCAGACGGGCCTGCGCAGCGAGCGGGATGCCACGCTGGCCGTGGTGCGTCGCCTCGGCCGCGCTGGCCACCTGGACACTGCAGCGCTGGGCGCGCCGGTGATGGAGCGCGCCATGACCGAGCTGCTGGTGCATTTCCCGGTGTATCGCAGCTATGTGCATGGCCGGCGGCACGGCCCAGGTGATCGCGCGAGCTGGGCGCAGGCAGTGGAGGCGGTCGAACGAAGCACGCCCGAAGACACGGCGCGGGTGGCCCGGCACCTGGCAGACTGGTTCTGGGGTGACGCTGAGGCGCCCGCACCGAAGCGCGTGCGCGACCGGTTTCGTCGGCGAATCCAGGCGCTGAGCGCTCCGCTGAACGCCAAGGCGGTGGAGGACCGCGCGTTCTACCGCCATGGCGTACTACTGTCACGCAACGAAGTGGGCAGCGACCCGGACCGGTTCGCCCTCGACACGACGCAGATGCACGCCTGCGCCCTCGCCAGGCGCGAACGCCACCCCCACGCGCTGCTGGCCACCGCCACCCACGACCACAAGCGTGGCGAAGACGCGCGGGCCCGGTTGGCCGTGCTGTCGGAGCGACCGCTGTGGTGGGTGCGGCAGACCGGCGCGCTGCGGCGGCTGGCTACGCGCAGCGGCATGCCGTTGCCCCCGCCGGACGTGGAGCAGATGCTCTGGCAAACGCTCGTGGGCGCATGGCCGGTAGCGCCGGTCGACCTGTCGTGGTTCACCGCGCGCATCGTGCAATGGCAGACCAAGGCGCTGCGTGAGGCCGCGCTGTACTCCAGTTGGGCCGATCCTGTGGAAGCGGTGGAGCGGGATGTGAAAGCGTTCGTGGAGGGCGTGCTGCTTTTGCCGCGCGGCGAACCGATACGGCGGCGTCTGCACCACTGCGTCAGCGCGGTGGCGGCGGCCGGCGCGCGCAATGCCCTGGCCCAGACCGCGCTGCGGCTGACCCTGCCGGGAGTGCCGGACCTGTACCAGGGCACCGAAGGCTGGGACCTGTCGCTGGTGGATCCGGACAACCGCCAGGATGTGGACTACCCGCTGCGCCGCGGCTGGCTGGACGACACACGCACGTGGTCGCACCTGCTCCAGCACTGGCAGGACGGCGCGGTGAAGGCGCGCCTGGTGCAACGGTTGTTGGATTGCCGGGCACAGCAGCCCGCGCTGTTCGCCCAAGGCGACTACCAGCCCCTTCAGGTCCCCGCGCGCGTGCCGCTGCTGGCATTTTCCCGCCAGCACGGCCAGGCACGGCTCCTCGTGCTGGTGGCCAGGCACACCCATCGCAGCCCCGCAGTTTTCGGTGCCGGGCTCGCCGATTCGCACTGCCGCGGCGCGGCGCTGCAGGTTCCACCGGGCCGGTATCGCAACGTGCTGACCGGCGCCACGATCGACGCCGGGCGACGGCCCGTGCGCCTGCGCACCTTGCTGGGCGGCAGCCCGGTGGCCATTTACCTACGTTGACAGGAGACCCATGGACGACGTGCAGAAGCAGTACCGGACCCAGGAGCTGGCCAGGCAGATCTGGGAAGCCGAAGGGCGACCAGACGGGCAGGCCGACCGGCATTGGCGCATGGCAGAGCAACTGGTCGCCGCCGAAATCGAAGCGGCCCAGCACGACCAGGCGCCGCAGGCATGACCCGCGCCGCCGTGGGAGCCCGTTCGCGCGTGCGACAAGGTCAGCCGTTTCCGCTGGGTGCCACCTGGGACGGTATGGGCGTGAACTTCGCCCTGTACAGCCGGCACGCCACCAAGGTTGAGCTGTGTCTGTTCAACGCACGTGGCCGGGAGGTGGAGCGGATCGCACTGCCTGAATACACCGACGAGGTGTGGCACGGCTACCTGCCCGATGCCCGGCCCGGCATGCGCTACGGCTACCGGGTGCATGGGCCGTATGCGCCGGATGCCGGACACCGGTTCAATCCGCACAAGCTGGTACTCGACCCTTACGCGAAGCAACTCGTGGGCGACATCAAATGGGCGCCCCATCTGTTCGGTTACACGATCGGGCACAAGGACGCCGACCTGAGCATGGACCGCCGCGACAGCGCGCCGTACATGCCACGATGCGTGGTGGTCGATCCGGCCTATACCTGGGGTCGTGACCGGCGACCCTGTACGCCTTGGGACCGGTCGGTGATCTACGAAGGCCACGTGCGCGGCCTGTCGATGCAGCTGCCTTCGGTGCCGGACGCCCTGCGGGGACGGTTCTCAGCGGTGCGCGCCGACGAACTGGTCGACCACCTCCGGTACCTGGGCGTGACCGCGCTGGAGTTGTTGCCCGTGCACGCACACGCCGATGATCAGTATCTGGTCGAGCGTGGCCTGAGCAACTACTGGGGTTACAACACCCTGGGTTTTTTCGCCCCCCACCCGGGCTTCCTGTCCGGAACGGACATCGCTGAATTCAAGCAGATGGTCGCCGGGCTGCACCACGCCGGGCTCGAGGTGATCCTGGACGTGGTCTACAACCACACCGCCGAAGGCAACGAACTGGGCCCGACCCTGTCGTTCAAAGGCATCGACAATGCCAGCTACTACCGGCTTGCCGACGACCGCCGTTACTACATCAATGACACCGGCACCGGGAACACCTTCGACCTGACCAACGCCGGTGCATTGCGCATGGTCATGGACTCGTTGCGATACTGGGTGCGGGACATGCACGTGGATGGCTTCCGCTTCGACCTGGCCACCATCCTGGGGCGCGAGCGCGCCGGTTTCGACCCCTCCAGCAGCTTCCTCGACGCGGTACGCCAGGATCCCGTTCTGAGCCAGGTGAAGTTGATTGCCGAACCATGGGATATCGGGCCGGGCGGCTACCAGCTGGGCCGGTTCCCGCCGGGCTGGTCGGAATGGAACGACCGGTTTCGCGACACCATGCGCGCGTTCTGGCGAGGCGACGAAGGACAGTTGTCGGACTTCGCCACGCGGTTGATGGGCTCGGCCGATCTGTTCTCGCACCTGGGGCGCCGCCCGTCGGCGTCGGTGAATTTCGTTACTGCCCACGATGGATTTACCCTGCACGATCTGGTCAGTTACAACGACAAGCACAACAACGCCAATGGTGAAGATGGCCAGGATGGCAGCGACAACAACCTGTCGTGGAACCATGGCGTTGAGGGTCCCACCGACGACCCGGACGTGCGCGCGCTGCGCCAACGGCAGGTGCGCAACCTGTTGGCCAGCCTCATATTCTCCCAAGGGACGCCCATGCTGCTGGCCGGCGATGAATTCGGACATGGGCAAAACGGCAACAACAATGCCTATTGCCAGGACAACCCGTTGACATGGTTGGACTGGGAGCGCGCCCAGAACGCGGAAGGTCGCTCGCTCAGCGCGTTCGTCCGCCGACTGCTGGCGTTGCGACGCCGCTACCCCCAGCTGCGTCGCAGCCGCTTCCTGCAGGCGCGCGACGCGCACGCTGAAGAGGGCGTGCACTGGTACCGCGCCGACGGGCAGCCAATGACCGTGGACGACTGGAATGATCCCCAGGCGCGCAGTCTGATGCTTGAGCTGCCCGCAGCGTTGGACGCCGGGCAGACGTCCCGCCAGACAAGCCTGCTGTTGTTGATCAATGCGGGTGCCACGGAGCAACGCTTCATGCCGCCAGCGCTGGATGCCGGTCGTTGGAAAATCATGATCAGCAGTGCGGCTGCGGCTGCGGCGACGGAGATCGGCGACGACGGTTCGGTCGTGTTGGTCGACCGCGCGCTGATGCTGCTTGCACGACGTCATGCTGCGGAACGCTGAAGCGTCCGTGTCATGATGTCGTGGACTACTGCCGCGTCCGGTATCACGTTTCATCCTCATGCGCTCGACGGGGTTTTCAAGCATCGCGCTCTACGCTGGATACGTCGGCAGTCCCGCCGACTTCTACGCTAGGAGAACGAAATGGCAAACAGCAACAACCAGTCCAATCGTGGCTTCGCTGGCATGGACGAAGACAAGCAGCGTGAGATCGCCGCGCAGGGCGGTCGCGCCGCGCACGAGTCTGGCAACGCGCATGAATTCACTTCTGAGGAAGCACGCGAAGCAGGTCGCAAGGGCGGCGAGGCCGTGAGCCAGGACCGCGAACACATGTCCGAGATCGGCCAGAAGGGCGGTCAGCAGCGCCAGGACGATGGCGGCAACCAGGGCAACAACCAGGGTAACAACCAGGGTGGTCGTCAGCAGGGCGGTCGCCAGCAGAAGTAACCCCTGAGCATCACCCGTTGGCCCGGCACCGGGAGCGCAATGGCTCCGGTGCCGGGCCTTTTCTTTATGGCGAACGCTAATTCAGTTGTGGAGGCCCTAACACCTTCTGCACCGGATGGAGACGGTGTATCCACCGTCTTTTGGCAGTCGGTTGACAACGCGTCCTGCAAGCTGGACGTCCTTCTACGGAGAATAGTCACCATGACCGAGATCAAGGAAAACCTGTTGGACTGGCTGCGCGATGCTCATGCCATGGAGCAGCAGGCAGAGCAGATGCTGAAGGCACAGGCGGGTCGCATCGAGCACTATCCCAAGCTGAAGGCGCGTATCGAGGAGCACATCCAGGAAACGGTGGGCCAGCGTGAGCGCCTGGAGCAGTGCATCAACCGCCTGGGTGGCTCGCCCTCCATTCTCAAGGACACGTTGGGGAAGATGGCCGCTGTGGGGCAGGCGATTGGCGGCATGACCGCTTCGGACGAGATCGTCAAAGGCGCCATGGCCGGGTATGTGTTCGAGTGCTTCGAAATTGCCAGCTACACATCGCTGATCGCTGCGGCGCGGACCGCCGGCGAGCATGAGGTGGCACAGGTGTGCGGTGAAATCCTGGTCCAGGAAGAGGCGATGGCTGCTTGGCTGCTTGAGAACCTGCCCGACGTCACCGAGGAGTTCCTCGTGCGCGACGGTACCCCGGGCGTCACCGCCAAAAAATAGTCCATTGCTACACCGCGTATCGGCGTGTGTATGCGCGCCTATCGTACCTAAACGCTACAGGAAGAACCCCGGCATGAGGCCGGGGTTTTTCTTTTCCTATCCCTGCATCGTTGCGTGAACGATGCATCAGCATCCGCGCGCACGGCATCATCCAACCCCCACATTGCTTCGACGGGCCTGCACGCAGCGCACGCGCATTGTCATGCCACCCGGGACGTCCCGGTGACACCGAGAAGGAGACCCCGATGTTTCTTCACCACAAGAAGTTGATGTACACCGTTCGCGTGCGCCAGAGCGACCCGGCACTAGCGACCTTGATGCTGGAACAGTTTGGCGGTCCACAAGGCGAACTTGCCGCTGCCATGCGCTACTTCACCCAGGCGCTTGGCGAGTGCGACCCCGGGCGCAAGGATATGTTGTATGACATCGCTACCGAAGAGATCAGTCACCTTGAAATCATCGGCACGATCATCGCCATGTTGAACCAAGGCCCGAAGGCGGTGCAGTCCGAGGCCATGGCCGAGGTCGAGGAAATGCGCACGCTCGGGCAGAACAGCACCAGCCATACCGAGCAGATCCTCTACGGCGGTGGACCCGCGCTGGTCAATTCCAGTGGCGTGCCGTGGACGGCAGCCTACGTGGATTCCATCGGTGAGCCCACTGCGGACCTGCGTTCGAACATTGCCGCCGAGGCACGCGCGAAGATCGTCTACGAGCGGCTGATCAACGTGACGGACGATCCCGGCATCAAGGACGCCCTCCGCTTCCTGATGACGCGGGAGGTGGCCCACCAGAAGTCGTTCGAAAAGGCGCTCTACAGCATCAACCCCAACTTCCCGCCTGGCAAGCTGCCCGGCGATCCTGCGTTCACCGACCTGTACATGGACATGTCCCAGGGCGAAGGCGATCGTGAGGGCAGCTGGAACAGCGGCGACCTGTGGGAACGCGTGAGCGACCGCGATGCCCAGGCTGCGCTGGATGGCGGCGATGGATCGTTCTCCGTGGGCCTGACAGCCGCAGAACAGGCAGCGGTTGAGGAGATGACAACGCGCACGCTGTCCAATCCGGCCGTACAACCGCCCACTGGCGCCGAACTGGGTGCGGGCGTGGGGGCGGGGGCCGTGCTGCGCAGGCCGCGTGAACCCTGATCAATTCCTGGCGGACGCCGGGTGCGGTCACGCACCCGGCAGGGGACAGGGCACGCTGGAATGGCCGTCCGGTGGCGGGCTCCGACGCGTATGCGGCGCCGACCCGCAATCGCTGTTTCATCCACCCGGAACGAACACCGCCCGAACGCAGCCGTCCTTCTTGTGCTTGAACAGATCGTAGCCGCGAACGGCGTCTTCCAACGGCATCCGGTGGGTGGCCATGAAGCGGGGCAGCAAGCTGCCCTGCTGCGCCAACGCCAGCAACCTCGGCAGGTAGCGCTGGCCGTGCTGCTGAGCGGTGCGTACCGTGATGCCCTTGTTCATCAACGTGCCCAGCGGGAATTTGTCCATCAGCCCATACACGCCCAGCACCGAAAGCGTTCCGCCTTTGCGACAGGCCATGACAGCTTCGCGTAGCGCCTGGCCGCGGTCGGTGTGCAGGTGCAGGGCCTGCTTGACGCGGTCATAGGCATGGCCAAGGCCCGTGCCATGCGCTTCCATTCCCACCGCGTCGATGCAGGCGTCGGGGCCGCGGCCGCCAGTAAGCTCGCGTAATGCATCCGGCACGCTGTCCACGGCGCTGTAGTCGATGATCTCGCTGCCCACGATGTCACGCGCCATGGCCAACCGTTCGGGCAGCCGATCAATACCGATCACCCGTTCGGCGCCCATCAGGCGTGCGCTCTGCTGGGCCATCAGCCCGACCGCCCCACATCCCCACACCGCCACGATGTCCCCGGGCCGGATATCGCAGAAGTCCGCACCCATGAAGCCGGTGGGTCCGGCATCGGACAGGAACAGCGCGTCTTCGTCGCTGACCCCGTCGGGCACCGGGAAGCAGCCGACATCCGCGTGGGGAACGCGGATATAGTCGGCGTGCGACCCCGCGTAGCCCCCAAACGCATGTGTGTAGCCAAAGATACCGGCGGTCGGATACCCAAGCGCGGGTTCCTGCAGGTGCCCGTTGGGGTTGGTGTTGTCGCACAGGGAATACTCGAGGCGCCCACAATGCCAACAACTGCCGCAGGATATGAAGGAGGGGACCACGACGCGTTGGCCCGGACGCACGCCCGTCACGGCCGGCCCGGTGTCTACCACGGTACCCATGAACTCGTGGCCGATGATGTCGCCTTCGCGCATGCCGGGGATGTAGCCGTCGATGAAATGCAGGTCAGAGCCGCAGGTGGTGCTCAGCCCGACCTTGATGATGGCGTCGCGTGGCGCAACCAACACCGGGTCCGGGGTGGTTTCCACGCGTAGGTCGTTGACGCCGTTCCAGCACAGCGCTCGCATCGGTAACTCCTGTTCGGCCTCAGCGTGCGGCCGGGTTGGACGTCAGGGAGGGGATCTCGCCACTTTCGAGCAGCGCGCGAAGCCGTCTCAGAATCTGACCGGCCAGCGCACCCGGCGGCGGATCAAGCAGCCGGGTCAACAGACCTTCGATCAGGCCGTCTGGCGCATAGCGGACGCGCAGCTCAACTTCGACCCCAGGGCGGTGCGCGCAGGGCCGCACCGCAAGTGAGATGGCAGCCTGAGCGCCATCATCTGTTTCAAGCACTTGTTGCACCAGCATGGTTGATGGTGCGTGCGTGCGCAGGCGAACAACCGGATGCCGGCCCAACGGCGCGGTCAGCCGCCACAGACTGGCCTCGCTGCCCACCTCGACGAGCTCGGCAGCGCCGGCAAACAACTGGCGCTGTACCTTTGGGTCGCACCATGCGGTCATGACCTGCGCCACGTCGGCCTGGATGGTCAGGGCGCGCATGATCAGAGCGGGGTCGGTCGCCTCGACGTTGCGCGGATCGGGAACATGCATGGCGTGCTCCGTAAGTGTCAGTCAGCCGCTGTCGCGTTGCCCGCCAGACGCTCGGCCCGCGCAAGGTGGTCGGCGACATGTGTGCGCGTTTCCTTGAGGAACGTGCGCAGATCGGCCTGCGTGGCGGCCGGGATGATCACGGTGTCCAGCGTGTCCAGTGCCTTGCGATGATCTGTCACCATGGCGCTGAGGTAGGCGGCATCGAAGGCAGCGCCTTGTTGCTTGGCCAGCGTCGCCGCCTCGGCCTGCGCTTCGGCGGCCTTTGCCTGTGCCGGGGCGCTACGCTTGTCAGGCTGCCAAGCCTCCAGCGCGCGCTGGTTCTGCGTGTGTTCCTGGATCATGGTCTGGGCGTACTGGCGGGTGGCTGCGTTCTGACCGCGGGCAAGCGCGAGCTGCCCGGCGTTGACCTCTGCCTGGTTGATGGCGGCCAAGACGCCCAATGCTTGGCGCTGGCGCAGCTCGCCCGATGGGTTGGCGCCGGTTGTGACGTGGGTGGACGTGCGTTCTGCAGGGCGTGGACTCGGGGCGCTCTGTGCATTCAGCGCACCGGCGACCACCAAGCCGAGAACGACGGAGGTAACGCGCAGGCGGACGGTGTAGGACATGGCACATTCCCATCGATGAGGAGTGTGGATCCTGCCGCGACAGGCGCCAAGGCCATGAGACGCTCCCGTGTTCGTGCAGGTAGTAGCCGTCGACGTCATCGTCACGGGCGGTTCACCGCGCCGCCTGCGTCAAATTCAAGTGATGGACAGGGGCGGTGGGATTCGCATGAGCACGACGCCAAGCACAGCAGGTGATCGCAGGCCGATCGCTACAGTGCGCTTTTCCGGCAGGAGAAAAGGCGAATGACCCAACATGCCCCCCGCGTCCACACTGAAGCGGCCGCCATAGACCGACTGAAAGCACTGCAGCTGCAGCTGGGTGGCGAGATCGTCGCCGAACTTCACCTGCGCACCGGTGAGGTGATCGTGGCGACGGTACCGGAGCGACCGACCGTGCAGCAGTTTCTTGATGCAGACGGGAACGAGGGCACCAATGGGGTGGTGCGGCTGGACACCGGCGACGCGGGTGTTCACTTGATCTGGCTCGATGAGGTGGACCATGTGGTCCGCCTGGGTTCCTGTTAGGAGGATGAGGATGCGCAGACCACCCACCCCGGCGGAGACGCCCGGCGGCAAGCCGAAGGATCCGGATCGGATCAATATCAATGAGGAATGGGAGCTTCGGTTCTGGGCCCGGGAGCTTGGCCTGAGCGAAGATCAGCTCAAGCAAGCCGTGGAGGAGGTAGGCGTACTGACGACCGAGCTGCGCAGGTACCGGCCGCCGCATTGAGCCATGTACGACCGCGTCGACATCGACCATATGCTCGAAGAGCTGGAAGTGCTTCTTCCGGTGTGGTCTACGCGGTACCCCGAAGCACAGTTCGTCGCCATGCTCGCTACTGCCTCGGACTACATCTGCCGGGGTGCAGACGCGGAAGCGCGCACGTACGCACTACAGCGGCTGGGCGTGCTTGTTCCGGGGAGCGGCTTCGACGCATGGGCGTCGCGTTACGGCAACGACACGGGTCGGAACCCAACATAACGCCCCGGCCAGCGGGGCAGAATTACCTCAATTACGGCCTGAGAATGTTGACGCCGTCTTGGCGCGTGCTGAGTGTACTTTTCCGTCATTGTTCCAGAGGAGAACGGCAATGGCCGCAACAAAAGAAACTCCGTCGGTTCCCAAGGTGTTGAGGATCGAAGCGATGCTGCTGGACTTCGGCGAAGCCGCCGTTGTGATCGAGTTGGAGGCCGAGCCGCCCAGGCGATGGTTCAAGGCACTCAAACGCGAAATGGTTTACGCAGCGGGCCTGGAGACTGCATCGGCGAAGTTCGACGGCTGCTTCGTCTACATCGTGGGGTTGGATTCGTCCCTCGGGAGCGCTGTTCGCTGTGCCAGCCGATTGCTTGCAGCGGTGCAGGACGGCTGGGAGCACAGAGGCGTCATTTCACCGGAGACATCGCATTTGACTGCGGACGGCGCTCGCCCTTCAGCCTCTTGCACGCACACACCGCTTCGCGCGATGGGCTCAAATGAGGTGGTGGACATGCGTGCGACGGACGGCCGCTCCGTGTCCCCACCATCAATATTCGTTTGAAGAGGGCCGGCGTTTTGCCCATACGAAATTGAGCCAATCGCGGACCTTCATTGTACGCCCGAGCGTGCCCCAGCGCGGAGAACCCGTAGATGCTTCAGAGTGCAGGGGCATGCGCAACGCGTGCGGTCTGCATCTATCAGCTGTTCAGGCCCGGATTACTGTTGTGGTGCATCCGGGGAGGCGAGGCCCCCGACCGACCGCCGAGAAAACTCAACGAACCGAGCCGCCGAAATAGCCTGACGGCTCCCGCACGCAGGACACTCCAGCACCGCGCCTCCTCCCGGTATGTTCACAAGGCTGGGCGGGGCGTCGGCCTGGGTGACGTGGTGGCAGGAAAGACATTCGGCCTGAACACGGACCACTCTGGACTCCTTGTCCGAACCTGCCCGCGCTGGGTGCACGTTTACTTCAAACAGATAGAACCGCCCTGTGTTTGGCATGCTCGAACGTTCGCGTCAAGGGGCCCGTGGGTCAATAGGCGCGGGCCTGAGCCTGGGTTTCATCATAGGCGACCGCGACAGGACGAGCCAAGGGGCTGGTGCTCCCGCCCGGCTTCTTTCCTCCGGGCTTGGGACGAGCGGAAAAAGCACATCCATGCCCAGCCCAAGCCCCACCAGCCTGCTACCTGGTTTCGATCACCAAGGCTTGGCGAGATACAGGAACCACGGGACGGACCCGTATCGGCCCTGCAGGAGCGGGCTGCGCAGTTGCCTTGAAAGGCGGGTGAGCAGCCGTGAGCCGGGCATTGCTGACCGCGTGATGGGACCCACATTGCACACAGCGAAAAAGCGCGCCACCTGGAAGCTCGATCAGGGAGGCTGTGGTCGAGGCAGTGGTCGTTCTGCACTGGCCACACTCAACCGTCAACGACAGTATGCGCGCCACATCGCCGGAAGAAGCAAAACTCGCTTCAAAGGAGCGAACGACGAACGATGAGGTTGGCATCAGGCCTCCTGAACAAGGGAACGGTCAGAGCATGTCCGGCCACCCGTGACGGGGCTGTGGTGGCAGATTCTCGTGTCCGCTGCCCAAGCGGACGTCGTCCCGTTCGGAAGACCCGAGACCACCGACGGAGGACCCCATTGCAGGGGTCTCATCTCCGACGTTCTTTCGGTGTGGTGCCCCCGGCAGCCCATTTTGTGATGAGGGCAGCACTGCCGACGGCAATGGCGTCTTCCACGGCTCCTGTGCTGCTTTGGCCGTAGCGGGCGATTGCTCGCATGCGCAGGTTGAAGGTCACGTAGGCCATACCAACGGCGGCGCCGGCACCGAGAAGCGCGCCAAGCTTTCGCTGCCGATGGGGAGCGAGCGCCGCGCCTGCAATGAGCCCGGTAGCGACGCGCGCAACCATGCCTGCCGGAACGATGCGGTCGGGGGCCGATTTCATCTTGTCACCAACGAGCTCTCCGCCTGCCAATGCGAGCATGCCTGCGGAGGCGAGCTTGTTGGCCAGAAGACGAGGGGCACCATTATCGGCGAGCAAGTCACCGCTCCGCGCGGCGTTGGTCACTGCGGCCAAAGGGGTCATCGCGCGCATTCCCGCGACGGCTCCCATCAAAATCGAATGGATCAAGGCCATCTGGCTCTCCTGAATGGGGTGGAATCGCGGAGCCGGCTCTTAGGGCTTTGCCGGACGCTCGTAATCTTCCGGTTTGGCGGTGTGCTCCGCCTCAGGCATGTCCTTGTCTTTCCACGTGGCGTCATCGTTCCGGAGCTTGTCCGGGGTGTGCGCCTTGTCCTGGTCATCCACGTCGGCGCCGGGATTGAGGGGAAGTTTGCTCATGGGTCGCTCCGTGTTTGGTGTCGCCCTCTATGCTGCTACCTCCGCCATGAGAACGGCGTTTGGGCGGGCTCCACATTTTCACCACGCTGCCGTCACCGCCTAGCCACGTCGACGCGCCCTCACCTCGGGAGTGCGCTGGTGCCAGTGCTGCGGCTTTTCGGGAGGTCGGCGGCTTCATACCGCAGGTCACAGGCGAGGATGTGGCGCCGATTTGGGCACTTCAGCTCTCGCGAGCGAGCAGTGCTTAGCGAGCTCGCTTGGATGTTGGCATTGACACCGGCATGCCGGTTTACGAGGGCTATACGATCGAACGGGGCAGGTTCAACGGAACCATCTAATGGGCCGAGACCCAACTGGACCAGGACGATCACTCGCATCTAATTGATCCGGATGCCGAGCTCGAGGCTGTGATGCGCCACCAGTAGGGCCTCGCCGCCGAGCTACTGGAAGAGGCCTGTCGCACGTTCGGCTTGGGGCTGGTGATCAGTGTCCGCTTCTGGCCGGAAGCGGCTTGCCGGTGGCTATATGGAACAGCACGTACTGGTCCTAGCGCGGACCGCCACGGTAATGAGGCCGGAAGGAGGCTGGCCCCGCAGTCCTGCCTCACCCATAGTTAGGTAGTACGTAATCACTCCATGCCTGCATCATTGGTCGACGCTGTTCCAGCAGGTCGGTGCGGTGGTAAGCCGCTTCCACTTGACTCTTAACAGTATGGGCCAGCGCACGTTCTGCAAGATCTCTGGCGTAGCCATGCTCGCTGCACCAATCTCGGAAACTGGAGCGAAAACCGTGTGCGGTGGCCACTCGACCATTTGAGTCGCTGGGAGCCTCTAGTCGCCGCAACAGCGCCGTCAGGGTCATATCAGACATTACGGTTCTCACGCGAACAGACGGGAAGGGCAGCTGATGGTGCTGGCCGAACTGCTGTTGGAGCAGAAGCAGCGCTTGCCTTGAGAGGGGTACTCGATGTGCTTGTTTCGCCTTCATCCGGCTAGCCGGAATTGTCCAGACTGCGCCCTGGAGATCCACCTCATCCCAAGTCATCCCGCGGACCTCCCCGGAACGGGCGGCAGTGAGAATAAGAAAGAGCATCGCTCGCCTTGTGACGTCCAGATCCGCAGCGCAGTCAAGCTCTGAGGCCGCAAACGCTGGCAGTGACTGCCATGGCATGGCTGGCTGGTGCTCCCGCCGGATGCTTATGCTCGCCTGTCCAGGAAGAAGGTGGCCGACTACGTCGACGGGGTTCGCGTTGTTGAGGCCATGGGCCCATCCCCATGCCATCACAGCATGAATCCGCTGCCTGACCCTCGAAGCTGTCTCCGCCTTCTCCAGCCAGATAGGTCTTAGTACGTCGGCCACATGACGCGGACTGAGCTGATCGATCTGGATTGCGCCGATCTTGGGAAAGGCATATTCAGTTAACGTGTTGATCCATTGCTGAGCGTGTTTGGCGTTCTTCCAGCCGGGCCTCAGCTCTTCGTGTACTTGGATAGCAGCCTCTTGGAAGGTTGGGACTACTCGTCTCTGTTCCTGAGCCTCCTTCTCAGTCAGCGGGTCTTGCCCGTTTGCGATCTGCTCACGCATCTCGCGGCCGATCTTTGCAGCCGTGGCGATTCCCACAGCGGGGTAGGCGCCCAGCCCGGCATTGCGTCGCTTGCCGCTAACGGGGCTTACGTAGCGGAGTACCCACTTGCCGCTGCCTTTTTGCTTCTTCGAGGGGAGCAGGGTCAGACCGGTTACGCCTCCGTGGGGAACCGGTCGGCTACCGGGGGTAATGCCTCTGGCCTTGAGATCTGTCAGGAGTGCCATGAGGCCCTTGGGTGGTTTCAGTATGCCATTGAGTATGCCATTTGTAGGCCGCTGTGAACGCACGTGCGTGGATGGTGCTGGATGCCATGCGAGCGTAAGGTGTTGACGCGGATGGATAAATGACCGGTTCGAAGTCCTTCCTGGACTGCTGTGGACCAATACATGGACGTCACTCTCTCCGCCAGATACGCAAAGCGCCCCGAAAGGGGCGTTTTGCGTATGTGGCGGAGAGAAAAGGGTGCCGAGGCCACGCGGGTTCGACGGATTCGCCCGGAGCGAATCCGGACAGCCGAATGG